>Ga0209369_1000423_pt1 | contig 59909 bp, 53 predicted proteins | sample EBPBio142010_DNA_FD_185865 | JGI IMG/M metagenome (GOLD analysis project Ga0209369, IMG submission 185865) | Wastewater treatment Type I Accumulibacter community from EBPR Bioreactor in Madison, WI, USA - Reactor 1_10/4/2010_ DNA (SPAdes)... | ecosystem: Engineered > Bioreactor > EBPR >...
AGGCGACCTCAGGGTCGGTGTAGGCCACGCTGGGGATCACCCGTGCATCGAAGGCCGCCTTGCTGTCGCCGGCCGCGACCTCGGCGGCGACATGTGCCTCGTGCACCGCCTTGTGCGCCAGCATCGGCTGGCCGACGATGTCGCCGATGGCGAAGATGTGCGGCACGTTGGTGCGCATCTGCTTGTCGACGTTGATGAAGCCGCGGTCGGTGACGGCCACGCCGGCCTTGTCGGCGCCGATCTTCTTGCCGTTCGGGCTGCGGCCGACCGCAACGAGCACGAGGTCATAGACCTGCGGACCCTTCGGTGCCTTCTCGCCTTCGAAGGTCACCTCGATGCCGGCCGGCGTGGCCGTGGCGCCCACCGTCCTGGTCTTGAGCATCACGTTGTCGAAGCGCGGCGCGTTCATCTTGTCCCAGACCTTGACGAGATCGCGGTCGGCGCCCTGCATCAGTCCGTCGAGCATCTCGACCACGTCGATGCGCGTGCCCAGGGTCGAGTAGACGGTGGCCATCTCCAACCCGATGATTCCGCCGCCGACGACCAGCATGCGCTTGGGGATGCTCTTGAGCAGCAGCGCGCCCGTGGAGTCGACGACGCGCTCGTCCTCGGGCATGAAGGGCAGCTTCACCGCCTGGCTGCCGGCGGCGATGATCGCCTTGGCGAACTTGACCACCTTCTTGCTGCCGTCGGCAGCGACCACTTCGAGGTGGTGCGGATCTAGGAAGCTGCCAACGCCCGTGAGCACCTCGACCTTGCGCGCCTTGGCCATGCCCGCCAGCCCGCCGGTAAGCTTCTTGATGACGCCGTCCTTGAAGCCGCGCAGCTTGTCGAGGTCGATCTCGGGTGCGCCGTACTTGATGCCGTGGTCCGGCAGGTGCTTGACTTCGTCCATCACGCTGGCCGTGTGCAGCAGGGCCTTGCTCGGAATGCAGCCCACGTTCAGGCACACGCCGCCGAGGGTCGCATAGCGTTCGACGAGCACGGTCTTCATGCCGAGGTCGGCGCTGCGGAAGGCCGCGGAGTAGCCACCGGGGCCGGCACCGAGAACCAACACTTCGCACTCGACATCCGCCTTGCCGCCGTAGGTGGCGGCGCCGGGGATCGGCACGGCCGCCGGCGCGGCGGGGGCCGCGGCCTTGGCGGGCGCAGCCGGCGCGGCGGCCGGTGCGACAGCCGCCGCTCCCGCCGCCGCCTCGACCAGCAGGATCACCGAGCCTTCGCTGACCTTGTCGTTGACCTTGACCAAGATGTCCTTGACCACGCCGGCATGCGTGGACGGGATCTCCATCGACGCCTTGTCCGACTCGACCATCACCAGACCGGTGTCGACGGCGATCGTCTCGCCGACCTTGACCATCACCTCGATGACCGCGACATCCTTGAAGTCGCCGATGTCGGGGACTCTGACTTCTACTTGTGCCATGACTGCCGGCCTTTCAGAACATGATGCGCCGCATGTCGGCGAGCAGGTTGGCGAAGTGCACGTTGAAGCGCGCGGCGGCGGCACCATCGATGACCCGGTGGTCCCAGGACAGCGACAGCGGCAGCGTCAGCCGCCAGGCCGAGGTCTTTCCGTCGCTCGAATGCTGCTTCCAGTAGCTCTTGCACACGCCCATGATCGCGACCTCGGGCGCGTTGATGATCGGCGTGAAGTAGATGCCGCCGATGCCGCCGAGCGAGCTGATCGTGAAGGTGCCGCCCGACATCTGGTCGGGTTTCAACTTGCCGTCGCGTGCCAGCTTGGCGAGCTCACCCATCTCCTTGGTGATCTCTGGGATCGTCTTCTTGTCCACGTCGCGGATCACCGGCACCATCAGGCCGTTCGGTGTGTCGGCGGCAAAACCGATGTGCCAGTAGTTCTTCAGCACCAGCGCGTCGCCGTCCAGCGAGGCGTTGAACTCGGGAAACTTCTTCAGCGTCGCGACCGCCGCCTTCATCATGAAGGGCAGCATGCTGACCTTGACGCCCGACTTCTCGAGCTCCTTGTTCATCTGCACGCGGAACTGCTCGAGCTCGGTGATGTCGGCCTCGTCGTGCGTCGTCACATGCGGGATGACGACCCAGTTGCGGTGCAGGTTTGCCGCCGAGATCTTCTTGATGCGCGACTGCTCCTTGCGCTCGATGGGGCCGAACTTCGCGAAGTCGACCTTCGGCCAGGGCAGCAGGTCGATGCCGCCCACGCCACCGCCCGCGGGCGCTGACGCGGCCTTGGGGGCAGGCGCCGCCGCCGCGCCACCGCTCTGGGCGAAGGCCTGCACGTCCTCGCGCAGGATGCGGCCGTGGTTGCCACTGCCCTTGACGCGGCCGAGGTCGACGCCCATCTCGCGCGCCAGCTTGCGCACTGCCGGGCCGGCGTAGGCGAGCGCGAAGGCGGCTTCGTCGATGCCGCCGCCCGGGGATGCCGCAGTGGCCGCGGCGGCCGGTGCGGTTGCCGCGACTGAGGGCGCAGCAGCCGCCGGCGCCGAGGCTGGCGCGCTGCCGGTGGATAGCGCCAGGATGACACTGCCTTCGCTGACCTTGTCGCCAATCTTGACGCGGATCTCCTGCACCACGCCGCCGAGCGGGGCGGGAACGTCCATCGTCGCCTTGTCGGACTCGAGCGAGACCAGCGGATCTTCGGCCTTCACCGTGTCGCCGACCTTGACGTAGATCTCGATGACCGGCACGTCCTTGAAGTCGCCGATGTCGGGCACGCGCACTTCGGCCTTGCCGGCCGGTGCGTTGACGGGCGAAGGCGGCGCACTGATGCTGGGCTTGGCGGCCTCGGCCGGCGCCGCGCCGGCGGCGTCGAACTGCATGATCACGCTGCCTTCGCTGACCTTGTCGCCGACCTTGACCGAGATGGCCTTGACGACGCCGCCCTGCGGCGCCGGCACGTCCATCGTCGCCTTGTCGGACTCGAGCGAGATCAGCGGATCCTCGGCCTTGACCGTGTCGCCTACCTTGACGAAGACCTCGATCACCGGCACGTCCTTGAAGTCGCCGATGTCGGGTACACGAATGTCGATGCTCATGTTGCTGCGCCCCTTTTCAGACGGTCCACGGCGCGGCGCGCTCGGTGTCCAGGCCGTACTTGGCGATGGCTTCGGCCACCACCGCGGGCTTCAACGTGCCTTCATCGGCCAGCGCCTTGAGCGCGGCGACGGTCACGTAGAAGCGGTCGACCTCGAAGAAGCGGCGCAGCTTGACGCGGTAGTCGCTGCGGCCGAAGCCGTCGGTGCCCAGCACCACGTAGCGGCGGCCGGCGGCCTGCACGTATTCGCGCACCTGGTCGGCGTAGTTGCGCATGTAGTCGGTCGACGCGATGACCGGCCCTTCGTTGCCTTCCAGGCAGGTCTCGACCCAGCTCTTGCGCCGCGGCTCGGTGGGATGCAGCAGGTTCCAGCGTTCAGCGGCCATGCCGTCACGGCGCAGCTCGTTGTAGCTGGTGGCGCTCCAGAGGTCGGCGCTGACGCCCCAGTCGTCCTTCAGCAGCTCGGTTGCCGCAATCACTTCGCGCAGGATCGTGCCGCTGCCCATCAGCTGGACCCGCAGGCCCTTCTTCGCCTTGCCGCCGGCCTTGAGTTTGTACAGGCCCTTCAGGATGCCCTGCTCGGCGCCTTCGCCGGCATCGGCCAGACCGGGATGCGGGTAGTTCTCGTTCATCAGGGTGACGTAGTAGTACACGTCCTCCTGCTGCTCGTACATGCGGCGCATGCCGTCGCGGATGATGGTGACGACCTCGTAGGCGAAGGTCGGGTCGTAGCTGACGCAGTTTGGGATGGTGCCGGCGAGGATGTGGCTGTGGCCGTCCTCGTGCTGCAGGCCCTCGCCGTTGAGCGTGGTGCGCCCGGCGGTCCCGCCGAGCAGGAAGCCGCGCGCGCGCATGTCACCGGCCAGCCAGGCCAGGTCGCCGACGCGCTGCAGGCCGAACATCGAGTAGTAGATGTAGAACGGGATCATCGGCACGTTGTTCGTGCTGTACGAGGTGGCGGCGACGATCCAGCTCGACATCGCGCCGCCCTCGTTGATGCCCTCCTGCAGCACCTGCCCGTCCTTGGACTCGCGGTAGTACATCAGCTGGTCGGCGTCCTGGGGCTTGTAGAGCTGGCCGACCGACGAGTAGATGCCGAGCTGGCGGAACATGCCTTCCATGCCGAAGGTGCGCGACTCGTCCGGCACGATCGGCACGACGTGCTTGCCGATGTTCTTGTCGCGCACCAGCGTGCCCAGCATCTGCACGAAGGCCATCGTGGTGCTGATCTCGCGCTCGCCGGAGTTGTCGAGCAGGCGCTGGAAGCTCGACAGCGGCGGGATCGCGAGCGACGCCGAGGTGCGGCGCCGCTGCGGCAGGTAGCCACCTAGCGCGGCGCGCCGCTCGCGCAGGTACTTCATCTCCGGGCCGTCCTCGGGCAACTTGATGAAGGGCACCTTCGCCAGGTCATCGTCCGACACCGGGATCTGGAATCGGTCGCGGAAGCCGCGCAGCGCGTCGGCCGTCATCTTCTTGGCCTGGTGCGAGATCATCTGGCCTTCGCCCGATTCGCCCATGCCGTAGCCCTTCACTGTCTTGGGCAGGATCAGCGTCGGCTGACCGGTGTGCTTCACTGCCGCGGTGTAGGCGGCAAAAACCTTCTGCGGGTCGTGGCCGCCGCGGGTGAGCTTCCAGATGTCGTCGTCGCTCAGGTCGGCGACGAGTGCCTTGGTTTCCTCGTAGCGGCCGAAGAAGTGCTCGCGCACGTAAGCGCCGCTCTTGCTCTTGAAGTCCTGGTACTCGCCGTCGACGCATTCCTCCATCAGCTGCAGCAGCTTGCCGCTCTTGTCCTTTGCGAAGAGGGCATCCCAGCCACCGCCCCAGAGCACCTTGATGACGTTCCAGCCGGCGCCGCGGAACACGCTTTCGAGTTCCTGAACGATCTTGCCGTTGCCGCGCACCGGACCGTCCAGGCGCTGCAGGTTGCAGTTGATGACAAAGACCAGGTTGTCCAGGTGCTCGCGGCCGGCCAGCGAGATCGCACCCAGCGACTCGGGCTCGTCCATTTCGCCGTCGCCCATGAAGGCCCAGACCTTGCGCTGCGTGGTCTCGGCCAGGCCGCGGCCCTGCAGGTACTTCAGGAAGCGCGCCTGGTAGATCGCCATCAAAGGACCCAGGCCCATCGAGACGGTGGGGAACTGCCAGAAGTCGGGCATCAGCCACGGGTGCGGATAGCTCGAGAGGCCCTTGCCGGCGGTCTCCTGCCGGTAGCTGAGCAACTGGTCTTCGGTCAGCCGTCCTTCGAGGAAGGCGCGGGCGTAGATACCCGGTGAGCTGTGACCCTGGATGAAGAGCAGGTCGCCGCCATGCGTGTCGGTCGGCGCGTGCCAGAAGTGGCCGAAGCCGATGTCGTACAGCGTGGCGGCCGACTGGAAGCTCGCAATGTGGCCGCCGAGCTCCGAGCTTTCCTTGTTCGCACGCAGGATGATCGCGAGCGCGTTCCAGCGAATGATCGAGCGCAAACGGTGCTCGATGGCGCGGTCACCGGGCGACCTGGCTTCCTGCTCCGGAGGAATCGTGTTCTTGTACGCCGTGGTCAGCGACCGCGGGATATACAGGCCGTCCCGACGCGCCTGATCGACCAGGCGATTGACCAGCAAGTTCGCGCGCTCCTGCCCTCGGTGCAGTTCCACTGCCTTGAGTGCGTCGAGCCATTCGCCGGTCTCCGCGGGATCGGCATCGTCGTTCATGTTCATGGAGTCTCCTGGCGCCGGCGCCGTTCGGTCTGAACGCTCTCGGCAGGTCACTGCGAGGCGTGCGGATCAACTGCCGCGGTTTTTGGTTTCATCGAAAACGGGCAGATCGGCTGTGGCACCTTAGGCGGTGATCAGTCCGGCCTGACTGGCAATCTGGTCTATTTGGTCTTACCAAACGGACCGGATAATATCGAGACCTCGCCAGCAGTTCCATGCGGGTTCCCCCGCATGGCAGGCGCAGTTCACGCAGGAGCCTCACCGTGGCAAGCCAGCCGTCTTTCCGCGCCGTCGCGCATGTACGGCGCCCGCGCCTTTCGGACACGATCACCGACCAGATCGAGGATCTCATCGCCACCGGCAAGCTCAAGCCCGGCGACAGGATGCCCGCTGAGCGCGACCTTGCGCAGCAGCTCGACGTGTCGCGCCCATCGCTGCGCGAGGCGCTGCTGATCCTCGAAAGCCGCGGCCTGCTGCAGGCCCGACGGGGCGGCGGCTTCAGCGTCACCGACGTAACCGCGCCGACGATCACCGACCCATTGGTGCATCTGCTGCAGCGTCACCCCGAGACCGTCGACGACATCCTCGAACTGCGCCACGGGCTGGAGTGCGTGGCGGCCGAGTTCGCCGCCATGCGTGCCACCGAGGCCGACGACAAGCGGCTGCGCGAGATCGTCGGCGGCATGAAGCGCCGGCGCGGACCGGTCGACCCGCTCGAGGACACCGATCGTGACGTCGATTTCCACATGGCGGTGGCCGAAGCCTCGCACAACGTCGCCCTTGTGCACGTGATGCGGGGCATCTTCAACCTGATGCGCATCAACATGCTGCGCTCCCGCGAAGCGCTGTGCCATCAGGCGGAGAACGTGGCGCTGCTCGACGAGCAGCATGCCCAGATCGCCAAGGCCATCGCCGCGCGCGACCCGAAAGCGGCGCGCGCGGCAGCGAACATCCACTTGAGCTTCGTGCAGGCGAGCCTGCGCGAGGCCGCCAGCAAAGGTGGCCGCAAGGCCGGCAACAGCGCCGCCGCACCAGCCCCGAGTCCGGCCCGCGCCCGCAAGCGCAGCGACGGTGACGCCGGTGCCTGATCCGGTCGGTGGTTTGGCGCCGGGCGCTGCCACTGAATCGTTCGGTGGCTACGACCCGAGCGCGAAGCAGAAAGCGCAGGCCAAGACGGCGCGCATCCCGATCAAGGTGGTGCCCGCCGAGGTGCTGAAGAAGCCGGATTGGATTCGGGTCAAGGCGGCGACCCCGAATTCGCGCTTCTACGAGATCAAGCAAATCCTGCGCGAGCACAAGCTGCACTCGGTGTGCGAGGAAGCCTCGTGCCCGAACATCGGCGAGTGCTTCGGCAAGGGCACGGCCACGTTCATGATCATGGGCGACAAGTGCACGCGGCGTTGCCCGTTCTGCGATGTCGGCCATGGCAGGCCCGACCCGCTGGATGCCAGCGAGCCGGAGAACCTGGCCAGGACGATCGCGGCGCTCAAGCTCAAATACGTGGTGATCACGAGCGTCGATCGCGACGACCTGCGCGACGGCGGCGCGGCACATTTCGTCGAGTGCATTCGCCAGACGCGCGAGCGCTCGCCGGCGACGACCATCGAGGTGCTGGTGCCCGACTTCCGTGGGCGCGACGACCGCGCGCTGGAGATCCTGAAGGCTGCGCCGCCGGACGTGATGAACCACAACCTCGAAACCGTGCCGCGCCTGTACAAGGAAGCGCGGCCCGGCAGCGACTACGCGTTCAGCCTGAACCTGCTGAAGAAGTTCAAGGCCCTGCACCCCGGCGTACCGACGAAAAGCGGGCTGATGGTCGGCCTCGGCGAAACCGACGACGAGATTCTGGCCGTGATGCGCGACATGCGCGCGCACGACATCGACATGCTGACGATCGGCCAGTACCTCGCGCCGAGCGGTCACCACCTGCCCGTGCGGCGCTACGTGCACCCGGACACCTTCCGCATGTTCGAGCGCGAGGCAACGGCGATCGGCTTCAGCCATGCCGCCGTTGGCGCGCTGATACGGTCAAGTTACCACGCCGATCAGCAGGCGAATGCCGCCGGCGTGCCGGACGCCGGGTCCGGGCGCAGTTGAGGCGAACGACGCGGCGAGTTGAACGCGTATGGCGACACCGCCAAGCAACGCGATCCTCGACAACGGCACCCGCACAGGGCTGACACGGAGATCGGCATCATTGCGCGCACCAGCCGCCGTCGATCGACAAAGGGCGTCGGGGTGCTGAACCAGTGCGAGGCCCGCCAGCCGGGCAGACCGGTGGACTGCCCGGAGGGCGACTCTGTGCCCGCACGCCCCAGAGTTGCAGGTGGCGGCATCAGAACTCCCCGTCCTTGACGTAGGGGTGGCTCCACAGGATGGCCTGCAACAGCACGACCTTCACCCACGCCGCGCGCATCTTCTCGACGTCCGCCGCTGAGGCGCCCTTCTTGGCCAGGAAGGGCTTCCGCGTCGTGGTGATGGGAATAGTCAGCGCCGGCAGATTGCGAAAGTCCACTTGTGCGGGGCCGTGGGCGCCGTCGGTCTTGTTCTTCTTGAGCCGGTTGTGGCGCAGGCCGATCTCGTACTGCCAGTCGAGCCAGGCCTGGTCGTACTTCGCGTCGGCGGTGCCCAGGATTCACAACGCAAAACGCCTGCGGACGGCGGCCAGGTAGGCGCCGTCCGGCTGGCCGCTGCGCGTGTCGCCGAAGAACACCACCACTTCGGGCGTCGAGGCCGCGAAGCCGTACCAGACATCCAGAATCGCCTCAGTCTGGACGGCCAGGATGGCCCAGCTCTGGCGCAGCGCTGCCACGTCGTCGGCGCCGAACAGCATCGACTTCTGCAGCGCCGCCAGGTCAGCCATCGAGTACGGCGCGCGGGCAAGCATGGCGGGGACTCGGAGCTCGGCGAAATGCCGAGTGTGCCGAGTTGCACTCTGGCGGTGGAAGGTTCGATCCGTCCGGGTTGCAGGTCATTTTCGGACTGGCAGTTGATGGCGACGGTGTGCGCGCGTCAAGGCCGTCGGCGCACGGGAATGGTCCTGCCCCGCTGATCCTTTATGCCGCTGCCTGTGCATGCCCATCCAGTTGGCGCCAGATCGTGTCGAAGTATTCGTTGAACGCGCTCGAGCGTCTCAGCGCGCCAGGATCGGTCGCATCGCCGAGGTCGATGTCATGGATTGCCTTGACAGTGCCCGGTCGCTGAGACAGCACGAGCACCCGATCCGACATCGCAATGCCCTCGCCGATGTCGTGCGTGACCAGGATGGCTGCTTTGCGCTGTTCGCGGATGATGCGCTTGACGTCGCCTTGGAGGATGAGGCGGGTCTGGAAGTCGAGCGCCGAGAAGGGCTCGTCCAGCAGGATCGCCTTAGGGTCGAGCGCGAGCGTGCGCATAAATGCAACGCGCTGGCGCATGCCTCCGGACAGCGCTCGCGGTCGCGCGGATTCGAACCCCGCCAGGCCGTAGCGCCGGATGAGCGCCATCGCCCTGTCCCGTGCCTCGGCCGACGGCGTGCCCCTCACTTCCAGGCCGAGCGTGACGTTATCCAGCACGGAGCGCCAGGGCAGCAGCAGATCTTTCTGCAGCATGTAGCCGATGTGCCCCCGTGCACCGTCGACGAGTGTGCCGTCGACGCTCACCGAGCCAGAGGTCGGTCGCAGCAAGCCGGCGATCACGTTGAAGAGTGTCGACTTGCCGCAGCCCGATGGGCCCACGATGGCGAGAATTTCGCCCTGCCTGAGTGTGAAGCTGATGTCCCGGAATGCGACGACTTCGCGGGGAGTGCCCGCGTTGAAGGCCATCGTCACTTGCTTGGCTTCGAGCACTGGTGCGTTCACCATTTGAACCTCGCTTCAATCTTTCCGAGCACGGCGTCGAGCACAAGCGCCAGTGCCATCAGGCAAAAGATGCCCACGAACACGCCGTTCAAGTCGTACAGCGCACCGGCGTTGTAGATCATGTAGCCCAGCCCCACTTTCGACGAGATGTACTCGCCGACGACCGCGCCGATCATCGCGAAGCCGATGTTCAGGCGCATCGTCGACAGGATCCACGGCGTGGCGCCCGGCACGATGACTTTGCGCCAGATCGTCAGCGGCTTGGCGCCGAGCGAACGCATCAGTTTCACGAGGTCCTCGTCGACTTCCTGCGTGCCCTGATAGACGGAGATGAGCGCGACGATGAAGGTCAGGCTGGCGGCGATGGCCACTTTCGCGCCGAGTCCAACGCCGAACCAGACCACGATCAGCGGCGCGAGGGCGATCTTCGGTACGCCGTTGATCGCCACGATGACCGGCCGTAGCACGAGCGCTGCAGTGTTCGAGAGCCACAGCAGCAAACCCGTGACGCTGCCGAGTGTTGTGCCGACCAGGAAGCCGACGATCGATGCGAACGCGGTCGCACCGATGTGCGTCATCAGGTCGCCTTCGGCCAGGAGCGTTTGTGCTTTCGCCAGGATCCCGCTGGGCTGCCCATACAGGTAGACGGGAAGCAGCTTCGTTCGAACGAGCACTTCCCAGAGTGCGAACAGAGCGACGACGAGAAGCGTCTGGTAGACGAGGATGCGTCGAGGCCCGGACGGTTGGCTCCGGCCGGGGAGCGACTCGATGGCTGCAGGTGCGGCACCCATGTCAACCACGCAGTCCGAAGGCCTCGGTGGCCTTCTGTGCAAAGCGGTTGTCGACCATTTCCTCGAAGGAGAACGCCTTGCGCACCGTGCCCGCGAGTGTGTCGTGCTCGACGATCGCATCCCATTCGGCCTTGCTGACCACGGGCGACAGCGGCACGAACCCGCGGGTCGCCAGCAGGCGGTCGCAGCCGGCCCCGACCACCGTCTTGTCCAGATTAGCAAACTCCGCCGTCATCGCCGACACATAGGCCGACTTGTCCTCGCGGATCAACTTCATCGCTGCGGCAAGTGCGTTGCAGAAGCGCTGCACCGTGTCGGCATTGGAGGCCAGGTAGTCCTCCTTGACCATCACGGATGTCAGCAGGATAGGCCCCACCGTTTCGGCGAAGCCGAAGGCCACCTGCAGCCCGGACTGGGCGGCGATGCTGGCGTCCCACTCGAACACGACACCAACGTCTGCGCGTCCGTCGCGGACGGCGCTCACGATCGATCCCGGTGGCCCTTCAACAAATTCGACACCCGAGGCCTTGGCGTCGAAGCCGCCGAACTTCTTCATCGCAAAGGTGGGCGACGTCACTGTGTTCGATGGGAACCGCAGGCTCGCCACCTTCTTGCCCTTGAAGTCCGCGAGCGACTTGAAGTTCGTCCCGGGCTTGGCGATGACCCACATCCCCAGCGCTCCGGTCATCTTGGCGATGACCTTCATCCGGCCGCCCTCCGCCGTCGAGTTCATGGCCATTCCGGTGCCGGTGGCGGCGAACTGTCCACGCCCCGACAGCGCGATGGCAACGGGCTCGTTGACGCTGCCGCCAACATCTGCGGCCAGGCTCAGGCCCTGCTTCTCGAAGAGCCCGGCGCGCTGCGCTACGTAGATGGGCCCGTAGTTGGCCAGCTTCAGGCCGGTCGTCAGCCTGACCGGCACGGCGGTTTGGGCGTGAGCGTCGTACAAGACGAACGGCTGTGAAATGCCGACCGCGGTGGCGGCGCCGGCAGTCTTCAGGACGGTCCTGCGATTGATGCGAAGTATCTGGCTCTGCATGGTTTTCTCCATTGGCGGTAGGCGTTGGTCGGAGCATCGACGGTGCACCGTGGGGCCGTGCACACCTGGTGTCTGCGTCGTCTCAGGGCATGTCACGTGATTGCTGGTGTGGGTGATCGGCATGACGCGGCTCCCGGCTGCCGGCTACTGGCTGCCGGTCGCTGGTTCAGGCCGGCGCGCCCTCCAAACCGTCAGCTTCGGCGGCACTCGCGTTCGGGATGCGCATCTCGAAGATGTCCGTGACGCTGGTGTAGTCGTAGTAGCCAAGCCGGGCCAGCGGGCGCGCCTTGAGGATGTCGAGCTTGCCCTCTGGGGTCAGGAAGTTCTCGTCGATGTGGATGCGTTCCACCTGGGCGAACACCACGTCGATCGTGCCGACCTTCGAGTTGCCAGTAAAGCGATGGGTCGAGAGGTAGCGGCACTCGAAGTGCACCGGGCTTTCCGCAACCATCTGCACGTTGCAGAGATCGGCGCGACGCCGCGTGACGCCGGCGAGATCGAATTCACTCTGGTGTGGCGGCACCGCCATGGCGCTGAGATTGACGGCCTCGCGCAACGCGTAGGTCGCCATGTTCCAGACAAACCAGCCGGTCTGCTCGGCGTTGAGCACGGTGTCCTTGCGGCGCCCGTCGGGATACTGGTTGGCCGCGAACATCACCATCGGCGGATCGAAGGTGAGGTTCTGCCACTGGCTGTAGGGCGCCAGGTTGTCGATGCCGTCCGGGCTGACGCTGGACAGCCAGCCGATGGGACGCGGCACCGTGCAACTTTTGAACGGCGAAAACGGCAGGGGGCACTTATCGCGCGACGGGTCGTATTTCACAGGGGCTCCTGAGCAGTGGCGGGTGTCGTCACGAGGCCTCTTGGTGTTGACGAGGCTGATCGCGGATGCGTAGTATGCAACCAATATATCGGTTGTACAATGGGTGTTTTACGGTCGCGCCTATGCTCGGGCATGTCGTCGGCTGTTTTGGCTGCATTGGGAGCGTGATGGTTAGCCAGGGCAAAGCAGGACAGGCGTATCAACGGATCGAGCAACTGATCGTGTCCGAGGAGTTGGCGCCGGGAAACCTGGTGTCCGAAGCGGTGCTGATGGAGAAGACCGGGCTGGGTCGCACGCCGATCCGCGAAGCCCTCCAGCAGTTGGCGCGCAACCGCATGGTCGAGATCCATCCCAACCGGGGCGTGCTCATTCCCCCGGCGTCGGTGGAAGCACAGTTGCGGATGCTGGAGGTGCGGCGCGTGCTGGAGGCTCTGGCCGTCCGGCTGGCCTGCCACGGCGCCACCACCGACGATCGCGTCCAGATGGAGGCGATGCTGCTTCGCTTGTCAGGCGAGCCCATGGCGCTGGCCGAGTACGCCGAGACGCTCAAGGACATTCATCGCCTGGTCGCGCGCTGCTGCAACAACGAGTATCTGGCGGACGCCATGGCGCCGCTGCAAGGCCTCTCGCGCCGGTTCTGGCTCGCCCACCTGCGCGACGACGGGTCCAGCGAGGTCCGTCGAGGGTCGGCGCTGTACCTCGCCATCCTGCGCGCAGTTCTGGCCCGCGACACAGCGGCGGCCGAGCAGGCGTCGGTTTCGCTGAACGACTATCTCGTCGAGTTCGCCTACGCCACGATCCGCCGGCCGGCGGGGTCCGCCGAAGGGAGTCCGACGGTTCCGGGCCTCAGAACCCGCCCGTGAACTGGTAGCGATTGGCGGGATGCCACAGCGTTGCCACGGACGCCACCTGCCCGCGTGACAGCGTCTTTCGGCGCAGGACCAGGCAGGGCTGGACTGCGTCGATGTGCAGCATGGTCGCGATCTCGGGCGTCGGCATCAGTGCCTCGATGCGGTAGCGCACGCCGGACAACGGCGCCGCGTGCATCAAGTACTCGTTGGCCGTCGTCTTGCTGAAGTCGAGCTGCATGTAGTCCGGCGCTACGGCGGGATTGACGAACCGGTCTTCGACCTGGATGGGCAGGTCGTTCTCGAAGTGCACGACCACCGAATGGAAGAGCGCCTTGCCCACTGCGAGGTCGAAGTCGGCCGCAAGGCTGCTGCTGGTCTTGACTCGCTCCAGGCATTGCAACTCGCTGCGATGCACGTGGCCGCGCGACTGCACTTCTTCGGCAATGCTGAGGATCTCCACCAGGGTGGACTGGAATTTCTGCTGGGCGACGAAGGTGCCCGACCCCTGCACCCGCACCAGGATGCGGTCATCGCTGAGCTCACGCAGCGCCCGGTTGGCGGTCATGCGCGCCACGCCGAATTCGCTGGCCAGCGCCTGCTCGGACGGGATTGCGTCGCCCTCCTTCCAGATGCCCGCTTGGATCTGGCTCAGCACATGCGCCTTGATGCGCTTGAACGCCGGGCGCTCGTCGACCTCGACGCTTGGGTTTGGGTGGGCTGTGAACTGATGCATTTGCGGGTAAGTACCTACACGAACATGGCCTGGGCCTCATTGTATCGGCCGAACTGAATATGTATAGTTGTCTAGACCACATGAGCATGCAATCTTGTAGTTGTCCATCACACTTTACCCAGGAGCGCTTTGATGAATGCACCGAGCCCACGGAAGTCGTTTGTGTCGATCGCCATCGTTGGCGCCGCCGGCGTGCTCGCCGCGGGTCCTGCGCTCGCCGACATCAAGATCGGCTTCAACGTCCCGTTGACCGGTTTCGCTGCCGCCGATGGCCAGTCCTCGCTCAACGGCGCCAAGCTCGCGGTCGCGCAGGCCAACGCTGCCGGCGGCGTCAACGGCGAGAAGATCGAATTGGTGGTGTACGACGACCAGGCCTCGCCCAAGGAAGCCGTTCCCGTCGCCACCAAGCTCGTCGAGAAGGACAAGGTCGTCGGCGCGGTGTCGGGCTCGTACTCCGGATCGACCCGCGCCGCCGCCGGCATCTTCCAGGCCGGCAAGGTGCCGTACGTGGTCGCCTACGCCATCCACCCCGACATCACACGCACGGGCAACTACGTCTTCCGCGTCTCCGCTATGGGCGAGGTGCAGGGCCGCGGCGGCGCCAAGCTTGTCAGCACCCTGGGCAAGAAGAAGGTCACCATCATCACGGTGAAGAACGACTTCGGCCAGGCCCTGGCCGCCGGCTTCAAGGAAGCAGCGCCGAAGTTCGGTTTGCAGATCACCGGCGAGTACGAGTACGGCATGGCCGACCGCCAGTTCGGCGCCGTCGTCTCCAAGGTCAAGGCCGACGCGCCGGAGGTCATCTATGCCTCGGGCTACTTCTTCAATGCCGGCCCCCTGGTCAGCCAGCTCAGGGCGGCGGGCATCACCGCGCCGATCATCGGCCAGGAAGGCTACGACTCCGACAAGTTCATCGAGATCGCCGGCGCAGCCTCCGAAGGCACGCTGGTGACGACCTCGCTGGACCGCGACTCCGATGTGCCCGCCACCAAGGCCTTCCTGGCGGACTACCGCAAGGCGAACAACGCCGGTGCCGACATGGTGGCGGCCGCCAGCTTCACGGCCACCAGCGTCCTGATCGAAGGGCTGAAGAAGTCCGGCGGCAAGGGTGGTGACGCGCTGCGCGCGGCGATGGCCGGCGGCACCTACGTGACGCCGATCGGCAAGCTGACCTTCAACAGCCTCAACGAGGTGGCCAAGGACATCCAGGTCCAGGTGGTCAAGGACAAGGCGTTCCGCCGCCATTCAGTGATCTCCGACGCGGCACTGCTGGCCCCGCCGACGAAGTAAGCCGCGCCTCCAAGGACGCCCACGATGCTCTACGTAGAACTTACCGCCCAGGGCCTGGTGCAAGGGGCCATCTATGCGCTAATCGCGCTGGGGCTGACCCTGGTCTACGGCCTGTTGCGCATCCTGCACGTCGCGCACGCGGCGCTGTTCACGCTGGGCGCCTACGTCGGGGTGATCGTGTGCAATGCCAGCGGCAGCCTGGCCCTGGGCTTTGCCGCCGGCATGGTGGTGGCCGGGGTGGCCGGCGTGGCGATGTTCCGGCTCGCTTACCAGCCCCTGCTGCGCCAGCCTCCGTTCGTGGCGCTGATCGCGTCGATCGGCCTGTACATCGCCGCCGAGGAGATCTTCCGCATCGTCTTCGGCGCCCAGGGCCTGTCGTTCACAGCGCCGCCGCTGCAAGGCCAGATACCGGTCTTCGGCGGCATGCAGTTCAAGGTCGCCGAGTTGCTGATGATGCTTAGCACGGTGGCAATCATCGGCGTGCTCGGTTGGCTGCAGACCCGCACCCGCATCGGCGTGGCCTGCCAGGCGACGGTGTCGGACCCGCAGATGGCCGAGTCCTTCGGCATCACGCTGCTGAAGGTGCGTGACATCAACTTCTTCGTCGGCTCGGCGTTGGCCGGCTTCGCCGGCGTTTGGGTGGCGCTGCTGAACAACCTGGTCGAACCGACTATGGGCAGCGTGCCCTCGTACAAGGCGCTGGCCATCATCGTGCTCGGCGGCTTGGGCTCGGTGCGCGGCACGCTGGCGGCGGCGCTGGTGCTGGGAGTAGTGGAGTCGTTCGGAACCATCTATCTGGGCCAGCTGCTGGACCGCAACGCGATCGCGTTCGCCTTCCTGATCCTGGTCCTGATGGTCAGGCCGCAGGGCCTGTTTGCGAAGCGCTGAGGAACCCGCGATGGACTACGAAATCTCGCTGCTGACGACGATGGGCGTGAGCGTGCTCTTTGCGCTGTCGCTGAACCTGATCACGGGCTTCTGCGGCCAGATCAGTCTGGGCCACGCCGCTTTCCTGGGCATCGGCGCCTATGTCGCGGCGATGCTCGGCAAGGCCGGCCTGCCGTTCCTGGCCACCCTGCCCCTGGCGATGCTGCTGGCCGGCGCCGTCGGTGCCGTGGTCGGGCTGGCGTCGCTGCGCGTGCGGGCCGACTTCCTGGCCATCACGACGATGGGCGTGGGCTTCCTTTTCGTCGGCATCGTGCGCCAGCAGAACTGGCTGGGTGGCGAGCTGGGCATCTCGGGCATCCCCGACACGGGCCTGTCGAAGACCGCCTTCATGCTGCTCACGCTGCTGCTGTGCGCCTTGGTGGCCGCCTTCAGCCAGTACATCCGCAAGTCCTGGATGGGGCGCGTCTTCAACGGCATTGCCGAAGACGAGGACACCATGCGCGTGCTGGGCATCGATGCCTCGCGCTACAAGCTGGTGGCATTTGCCATCGGCACCGCGCTGGCCGGTCTGGCCGGCAGCATGTACGCCTACAACCTGCGTTTCATCGGGCCCGACAGCTTCGGCTTTGTCGAGTCGATCACCGTGCTGTCAATGGTGGTCGTGGGGGGCATCGGCTCGGTCACCGGCGTCATCGTTGCCGCAGCGCTGCTGTCGGCGCTGCCGGCCTGGTTCCAGGTGATCGGCGACTACAAGCTGCTGGTCTACGGCGGCCTGCTGTTTCTGATGATGCGTTTCTCGCCCGGGGGCATGGCGGGGCTGGTCACGCGCTTCTTCAGCCCGGTGGGCAGCGTCGGCAAAGGTGGTGGCACATGAGCGCGACGCCTGCAATGCCGGCACCGCTGCTGCGCGTCTCGGACGTCACGGTGCGCTTCGGCGGGCTGACGGCGATCGACAGCGTCTCCTTCGACGTGCGCCCGGGCGAGCTGCTGGGACTGATCGGCCCGAACGGCGCCGGCAAGACCACCATGCTGCGCTCGATCACGGGTGTCGTGCGTGCCACCGAAGGCCGTGTCGAGCTCGACGGCCAACGCATCGAAGGTCTGCCCATCGACCGTCGCATCCTGCGCGGGCTGTCGCTGTCGCAGCAACTGGTCAAGCCCTTGCGTGAGATCTCGGTGATCGACAACGTGGCGCTGGCCGCCGGCAGCGCCAAGACCGCCTCACCGCTGAAGTCGCTGCTGCACGTGGCGCGCCACGAAGAACTCGCAATGGCCCGCAAGATGCTCGAGCGCGTGGGGATCGCGCAGCACGCCGAGCAGAGCCCGGCCATCCAGCCGCTGGGCGTGCTCAAGCGCTTGGAGATGGCGCGCGCGCTGGCGCTCAAGCCGCGGCTGCTGCTGCTGGACGAGCCGCTGGCCGGGCTCAACTCCAAGGAAGCCCGGTCGCTGGCCGACACCATCGCCGAGATCAACCGCCAAGGCGTGACCATCGTGCTGATCGAGCACAACCTGGGCGAGGTGATGCGCATCTGCCAGCGCCTGGTGGTGCTGGACAACGGCCGCAAGATTGCCGACGGCGAACCGCGAGCCGTCATGAACGACCCCGTGGTGCGTGCCGCCTACCTGGGCGGCGACACCCTTGCCACGGCCGCCGCAGACGGAGCGCAGCATGCTTGAACTGAAGTCGCTTTCCTGCGGCTACGGCGCCTTCCAAGCCGTGCACGAGCTGTCGCTGAGCCTGCGGCCCGGCACCATCACGGGCTTGCTCGGACCCAACGGCGCGGGCAAGTCGTCGACGCTGATGTGCGTGGCCGGCCATGTCGCGCGCCAGGCCGGGCAGGTGCTGTTCGACGGGCAGGACATCAGTGAGCTGCCCGCCACCGAGCGCGTACGCCGCGGCATTGCGATCTCCCCCGAGGGCAGGCGCCTGTTCAAGGACCTGTCGGTCGAGGACAACCTGCGCGTGGGTGGCGTCATCCACCCGGCCAGCGTATTCAAGCAGGACCGCGATCGCGTGCTGTCGCTGTTCCCGCGCCTGGGCGAGCGGCTCACGTCACTGGCGGGCAACCTCTCGGGCGGCGAACAGCAGATGCTGGCCATCGGGCGCGCGCTGATGGCGCGGCCGCGCTTCATGATGATCGACGAGCTCTCGCTCGGCTTGATGCCCAAGGTCATCGACCTGTGCTACCAGGCGCTGCTCAAGCTGCGCGCCGAAGGCATGACCGTGCTGCTGGTGGAGCAGAACACCGAGCGTGTGCTGTCGGTCGCCGACGACGTTTGTGTGCTCGAGTCCGGCCAGACCGTCTGGAAGGGTGCCGCCGCCGACGCCCGCAACGACCCCGCGCTGGCGGCCGCCTTCCTCGGCCTGCACTGACAGGCACGCAGCGCGCCAGAACCACCCCTCTTCCGATCCGTAGGAGCCGAACATGTCCGATGCCCTGTCCCTAAAGAACGACCCCCGCTACGACGCGTCGCGCGAGATCCGTGCGCCGCGTGGCACGCAGCTCAGCTGCAAGAACTGGATCACCGAGGCGGCCTACCGCATGATCCAGAACAACCTCGACCCCGAGGTGGCCGAGAACCCGAAGCACCTCGTCGTCTACGGCGGCATCGGCCGCGCGGCGCGCGACTGGGCCTGCTACGACCAGATCCTGGCCTCGTTGCGCGAGCTCGACGATGACGAATCGCTGCTGATTCAATCCGGCAAGCCGGTGGGCGTGTTCAAGACCCATCCCGACGCGCCGCGCGTGCTGATCGCGAACTCCAACCTAGTGCCCAAGTGGGCGAACTGGGAACACTTCAACGAGCTCGACCGCAAGGGCCTGTTCATGTATGGCCAGATGACCGCCGGTAGCTGGATCTACATCGGCAGCCAGGGTATCGTACAGGGCACCTACGAAACCTTTGCCGAGGCCGGCCGCCAGCACTTCGGTGGCGACATGGTCGGCCGCTGGATCCTGACCGCCGGCCTGGGCGGCATGGGCGGCGCGCAGCCGCTGGCGGCCACATTCGCCGGCGCGGTGTCGTTGAACATCGAGTGCCAGCAAAGCAGCATCGATTTCCGGTTGCGCTCGCGCTACCTGGACGAGCAGGCTTCCGACATCGACGATGCGCTGGCGCGCATCAAGAAGTACACCGCCGAGAAGAAGGCGGTGTCGATCGGCCTGCTCGGCAACGCGGCGGACATCCTGCCGGAACTCGTCAAGCGCGCCAGGGCCGGTGGCATCAAGCCCGACCTGGTGACCGACCAGACCTCGGCGCACGATCTGGTCAACGGCTATCTGCCGTCGGGCTGGAGCGTGGCGCAGTGGAAGGCGGCGCAGCGCGACCCCGCGCAGCATGCCAAGTTGACCGACGCCGCCGCCAAGTCCTGTGCGGTGCATGTGCAGGCGATGCTCAACTTCCAGGCCATGGGCATCGCGACAGTCGACTACGGCAACAACATTCGCCAGGTCGCCTTCGACATGGGGGTGAAGAACGCCTTCGACTTCCCGGGCTTCGTGCCCGCGTACATCAGGCCGCTGTTCTGCGAAGGCAAGGGGCCGTTCCGCTGGGCGGCGCTGTCGGGTGACCCCGAGGACATCTACAAGACCGACGCCAAGATCAAGGAACTGTTCCCGGACGACAAGCATGTGCACCGCTGGCTCGACATGGCACGCGAACGCATCGCCTTCCAGGGCCTGCCGGCGCGCATCTGCTGGCTGGGTCTTGGCGAGCGCGACAAGGCCGGGCTGGCGTTCAACGAGATGGTTCGATCCGGCGAGCTGAAGGCGCCGATCGTGATCGGCCGCGATCACCTCGACACCGGCTCGGTGTCGAGCCCGAACCGCGAGACGGAATCGATGCGCGACGGTACTGACGCTGTGTCCGACTGGCCGCTGCTGAACGCACTGCTGAACGCCTCCGGTGGCGCCAGCTGGGTGTCCTTGCACCATGGTGGTGGTGTCGGCATGGGTTACTCGCAGCACTCGGGCATGGTCATCGTGGCCGACGGCACCGACGCCGCGGCACGGCGCCTCGCGCGTGTGCTCGTGAACGACTGCGGCTCCGGCGTGATGCGTCATGCCGACGCCGGCTACGAGCTGGCCGTGGCCACCGCCAAGCGGCAGGGGCTGAAGTTGCCCATGTTGCGCTGAAGCAGCCTCGCGGTGACACTGGCATGCCCGTGGTTCGCTTCGAGCGGTCGGCGTTGCCGGCCCAGCCGTGGAAGAACGGTGGCGGCGTCACACGAGAGATCGTGTGCATGCCGCCGGGCACGGGCCTCGGACAGTTCGACTGGCGCGTCAGCATTGCGCACATTGCCGGCAGCGGGCCGTTTTCGGTGTTTGCCGGCATCGACCGCGTGATCACCTTGCTCGACGGGCCCGGGGTTCACCTGCACGCACCCGACGGCGCCATCGATCACCGGCTCGATACGCCGCTGCGGCCCTTCACCTTCCCGGGCGAAGTGCCCGTGCAGGCCGACTTGCTGGGCGGCGCGGGCTGCCACGACTTCAACGTCATGACGCGCCGCGACGTCTGCACGGCGCAGGTCGTGTTGCTGCAGGATGGGGCGACGCTGCCCGAGCGCGCCCAGGGGCTGCTGCTGGCGGTGCACGGCGCCTGGCAGGCTGCGGCCGGCCCGCCCCTGCGGCTCGATACCGACCAAGGCTTGTGGTGGCACGGGTCCGATCGTCGCTGGCAACTCACCCCCGAAGGAAAGGATGCCGCCTTGCTGGCAGTCCTGATCGAGCCCACATGCCGATGACCCACGCTCATGCCGCCCATGCCGCTCCCAGCGCCGATGGCGTCTGGACGAATCTGCGCCTGGCGCCCGGCGCCACGGCGCCCGACTCGCCGGCCCTGATGGACGCGGCCATCGTCGTCCACGACGGTCGCATCAGCTACGTCGGTGCGCGGCAGGCGCTGCCGCCGCTGTCGCCGGACTACCCGCAGCACGACGGGGGCGATGCGCTGGTGACGCCCGGCCTGGTGGACTGCCATACCCACCTGGTTTACGGCGGCCAGCGCGCCAACGAGTTCGCGATGCGGCTTGCCGGTGCGACTTATGAAGAGATCGCCAACGCGGGCGGCGGCATCGTCTCCAGCGTCCGCGCCACACGGGCGGCCAGCGAAGACGAGCTCTACACACAAGCCTCGCCGCGTCTGCAGGCCCTGCTCGACGAAGGCGTGTGTGCGATCGAGATCAAATCAGGCTACGGCCTGGCGCTAGAGCACGAGCGCAAACAGCTGCGCGTGGCACGGCGCCTGGGGCGCGACCTGGGCGTGGAGGTGCGCACCACGTTCCTGGGCGCCCATGCGCTGCCGCCGGAGTATGCGGGCCGCAGCAGCGACTACATCGCGCTGGTCTGTCAGCAGATGCTGCCCGCGCTCGCGGCCGAAGGCCTGGTCGATGCCGTCGATGTCTTCTGCGAGCGCATCGGCTTCTCGCTGGCCGAGACCGAAGCGGTGTTCAAGGCCGCCCAGGGGCTGGGCCTGCCGGTCAAGCTGCATGCCGAGCAACTGTCAGACATGGGCGGCGCCAGGCTGGCGGCGGCGTATGGCGCCCTGTCCTGCGACCACGTCGAACACCTGAGTGCCGAAGGCATCGCGGCCATGAAGGCCAGCGGCACCGTGGCCGCGCTGTTGCCGGGCGCTTACTACTTCCTGCGCGACACCCACCTGCCGCCCATCCAGGCGCTGCGCGAGGCCGGCGTGCCGATGGCCGTGGCCACCGACCACAACCCCGGCACTTCGCCCGCGCTGAGCCTGCTGCTGATGCTGAACATGGCGAGCACACTGTTCAGGCTGACCGTGCCTGAGGCCCTCGCGGGCGTGACCCACCATGCGGCCCGCGCGCTGGGGCTCCAAGCGGCGCATGGCGCGCTGGCGGCCGGACGCCCTGCCAACTTCGTGCTCTGGGCGCTGCGCGATGCCGCCGAGCTCGTCTACTGGCTGGGCCAGCGCCCGGCCTGCCGCATCGTGCGTCAGGGGCGCATCCATGCGCCATCCGGAGCCAGTCGATGAGCCATGCCGGTTCGCTGTTTGCAGCGCATGCCCTGCTGCCGGGAGGATGGGCACGCGACGTGCTGTTGGAGTGGGACGAACATGGCCGCCTGAGCGCCGTGCGGCCCGCCAGCCCCGCGCCGGCCGGCGTGGCGGTCGCTGCAGGCCCGCTGCTGCCGGGCATGCCCAACCTGCACTCGCACGCCTTCCAGCGCGCATTTGCCGGGCTGACGGAATTCCGTGGCCCTGACGCGGGCGCCGAACACGACAGCTTCTGGAGCTGGCGCAAGCTGATGTACCGATTTGCCGGCGTGCTGGCGCCGGATCAGCTGCGCGACATCGCCACGGCGCTCTACGTCGAAATGCTCGAGGTGGGCTACACGTCGGTCTGCGAATTCCACTACGTGCACCATGACCGCGATGGCCGGCCCTATGCCGACGATGCCACGCTGTCGAGCTGTCTGATCGAGGCGGCTGCACGGGCCGGCATCGGTCTGACGCTGTTGCCCGTGCTGTACCAGACCAGCGGGTTCGGGGGCCGGGCACCGACCGACGGGCAACGTCGCTTCATCCGAAGCACCGATGACATGCTGCGCCTGCTGGAGCGACTGAAACCCCTGTGCGAACGCCACGGCGCACGCCTGGGCCTGGCGCCGCATTCGTTGCGCGCGGTGCCGCCCGATGCATTGACGCAGGCCGTGCATGGTCTGCAGGCCATCGACCCCACCGCCCCGATCCACATCCACATCGCCGAGCAGACCGGCGAGGTCGATGCCTGTCTGGCCTGGAGCGGGCAGCGCCCGGTGCAATGGCTGCTCGATCACGCGCCGGTCGACGAGCGCTGGTGCCTGGTGCATGCCACGCACATGACGCCGGACGAATACCAGCGTGCGGCGCGCAGCGGCGCGGTGGCGGGCATCTGCCCCAGCACCGAGGCCAACCTGGGTGACGGCATCTTCGACATGACGGCGTGGCGCAGCCAGGGCGGGCGCTGGGGCGTCGGCTCCGACAGCCATGCCTGCGTCAATGCGGCCGAGGAACTGATGCTGCTGGAATACAGCCAGCGCCTGGCCACCCGTCAGCGCAACGTGCTGGCGCGCGACGGCGAGCGGGATGTGGCGACGGCGATGACGCTGGATGCCGTGCTCGGCGGTGCCCAGGCCAGCGGCCGGGCCATCGGCGGGCTGGCGCTTGGCCAGCAGGCGGACTTCATGGTGCTCGATGCGCAGCACCCACTGCTGCGCGAACTGCCGACGCCCCAGGCCATGCTGTCGGCCCACGTCTTTGCCAGCCACCGCCGCTCGGCCGTGGGCGAGGTGTGGGTGGGCGGGCGCCTGCGGGTGCACGAAGGCGTTCATCCCCTGGCCGAGGAGGCATCCAGGGCCTTGATCGCCGCGCGCAGCGACCTACTGACTTCCGAACCATGAACAACTCGCATCAAGACCCGCCTCCTTTCGTCTTCCACGCCGGCACCGAGCCGCTGCTGGTTTCGATGCCCCATGTCGGCACCTACTTGCCACCGGCGATTGCTGCGCGCCTGACCGTCGAAGCGCACCGCGTACCGGACACCGACTGGCATCTGGATCGCCTGTATGCCTTTGCCAAGGAGATGGGCGCTTCGATCCTGATGGCCACTCACTCACGCTATGTGGTCGACCTCAATCGCCCGAGCGACAACACCAGCCTGTACCCGGGCCAGAGCGTCACGACCCTGTGCCCGCTGGACACCTTCGACGACGCACTGCTGTACCTGGAAGGCATGGCGCCGGATGCCGCTGAAATCGCAGCCCGCGTCAGCGCCAACTGGCACCCGTACCACCAGCAGCTGCGCGCCGAGCTCGCGCGCCTGCGACAACAGCATGGCATCGCGATGCTGTGGGACGCCCACTCCATCCGCTCGGCGCTGCCGCGCTTCTTCGCGGGCAAGTTGCCTGACTTCAACCTGGGCACAGCCGACGGCGCGAGCTGCGATGTCGCACTGGCCGGCACGCTCTTGGGCATCGCGCAGTCGATCCCTGGGCACAGCGCGGTGCTCAATGGCCGCTTCAAGGGCGGCCACATCACGCGCCACTACGGCCGTCCGGCGGAAGGCATCCAGGCGGTACAGCTCGAGTTGACGCAGTGCAGCTACATGAACGAGTCAGGCGGGTTCGAATACCTGCCCGGACGCGCCGAGCGCATCCAACCGCATCTTCGCAATCTGCTTGCGGCCGTGCTCGACCATGCGCATCGCCTGGTGCAGAGATAGGCTGACACCGCTAGGAGCGTGGGCGGCAGAAGGGAAGACCCCGACATCGTTTCCAGAGGTTGCGACGTTGAACTGAGATGGCCATCAGCTACCGCCCTTACGAACCGCAGCAGGTGATGCTGTTGCCGGCCTCACTCCAGGACTGGCTGCCCGAGGGGCACCTGGCCTACTTCATCAGCGACACCGTCGATGCGCTGGACCTGAGCGCGTTCTATGCCCGCTACGCCGGCGGCGGTGCACGCAACCAGCCCTTTCACCCGGCCATGATGCTCAAGGTGGTGGTCTTCGGCTACGCCACCGGCGTGTTCAGCTCGCGCAAGATTGAACGCAAGCTGCACGAGGACCTGGCGTTCCGGATGCTGGGCGCGGGCAACTTCCCCAAGCACCGCACGATCCGCGACTTCCGGGCGCTGCACTTGAAGGAACTCAGCGACCTGTTCGTGCAGGTGGTGCGCCTGGCGCGCGAGATGGGACTGGTCAAGCTGGGCGCGGTGGCCATCGACGGCACAAAGCTCGAGGCCAACGCGAGCCGCCACAAGGCGATGAGCTACGAGCGCATGCAGCAGGCCGAGGCCGAACTCAAGGCGCAGATCGACGCGCTGCTTGATCGCGCGAAGTCCACCGACGAGGCCGAAGCCGATGAGCCCGAGCTGGACATCCCCGCCGAGATCGCCCGACGCGCCACGCGCCTGCAGGCGATCACCGAGGCGCGCGAGCGCCTGGAGCAACGCCAGCGCGATGCCGACATCGAGCGCGGGCGCAGCCCGGACGACGACCGCAAGCCGCACGACGGCGACGGCAACGCCACGGGCGGGCGCTTCAAGCGCGAATTCGGCGTGCCAGATCCGAAGGCGCAAGACAACTTCACCGACCCCCACAGCCGCATCATGAAGCGCAACGGCGGCGGGTTCGATGCGAGCTACAACGGCCAAACGGCGGTCGACGACACAGCCCACATCATCGTGGCCGCCGAGTTGGGCAACAACGCCAGCGACGCCGGCGAGTTGCTGCCGATGATCGAGGCCATTGCGGCCAATCTTGGCCAGGTGCCCGAGCAGGCGCTGGCCGATGCGGGCTACCGCAGCGAGGCGGTGTTCGAGCAGCTCGCGGATTCAGGCATTGATGCAGTGATTGCCCTGGGCCGCGAAGGCAAGCGCTTTGCCCAGATTGACCCCGAGACCCACCCGCACACAGCAGCGATGGCCGCGAAATTACAGACTGACGAGGGCAAGGTCGCCTACCGGCAGCGAAAGTGGCTGGCCGAGCCCCCCAACGGCTGGATCAAGAGCGTGCTCGGGTTCCGCCAGTTCAGCCTGCGAGGCCTGCATCGGGTGCAAGCCGAGTGGAAACTCGTCTGCTTGGCGCTCAACCTGCGGCGCATGGGCGCGATGAGTGCAGCGTGAGGGCCGATGGATGACCAAAATCGACCTGAAAGTGCTCAGCAACCAGCCTCGCAGTGCTCGCATCAGAAGGCTCTTGGCGATGAAGGCTGGCCGCAACAACACTCGGAGCCTTGCGGCCGGCATTTCCGAGTTGAGCGGATGCGCCACGACTTTCTGCCGCCCACACTCCTAGCAACGGTGTTCATGGCGCTCAGCGTTCGAGTTCAGCACGTTTGTCTGTGACCTCGCGCCACGCTTCGGCGTCCGGCAAAGACTTCTTGGTCTTGGTGATCGGCTTCCAGACGCGGGCCAACTCGGCGTTCAGCGGTGTGAAGTCCTGCTGGTCACTCGGCACGTCTTCCTCGGCGTAGATGGCCGAGACCGGGCATTCGGGCACGCACACCGCGCAGTCGATGCACTCATCGGGGTCGATGACGAGGAAGTTCGGGCCCTCGCGAAAAGCGTCCACTGGGCACACGTCGACACAGTCGGTGTACTTGCAGCGGATGCAGGCCTCGGTGACGACGAAGGTCATGGACGCAGCCCCCGTCGATCAACCGCAGCAGGCGCCACCGGAGCAGCATGAGTCGACGGCGGCCGAACTCGGATTGGCCCCGCGCCTGCCGACCCGCACCCGCCAGGACGCGGGCCCGTTCTCGACGTCGCGCCAAGCGTACTGTCCGAACGCCCGGTCCTCGAAGTGCACGCGCAGGGCTTGCGGGTCGTGGTCGTTGATCAGCTCTAGCGACTGCCCCGGTTGCAGCGTATCGAAGCGGGCCAAGATCAATGCGCGACGGTCGCGCGGCGCGATCTGGCGCAGGTCGATCATCATGGACGGCGCGGCGAGTGTGAAGTTCATCGGGGTGTTCCTGTTCAGTGGGACGGACGTCGCCTTGACGGTCTTATAAGACGCATGTTTGATGCATCTTAAAGCAGGACCGACCTTAAAGACATATACTCGATGCCTCTTTAGGGGCTTGCATGCGTCTTGCCGAGTACACCGACTACACCTTGCGCGTGCTGATGTACTGCGCGGCCCGTCCGCAGCAGCTGGTGACCATCAGCGAACTGGCAGAACGCCACGGTGTGTCCAGAAATCACCTGATGAAGATCGTCACCGATCTCGGGCGACAAGGCGTGCTGGAGACGACACGCGGCCGCGGCGGCGGGCTTCGCCTGCTGAAGGATCCGGCCAGGATCCGCGTCGGTGACGTGGTGCGCGCGTCCGAGACCGACTTCCGCCTGGTCGAATGCTTCGACCCGGGCACCAACCAGTGCACGCTGTCGCCATCCTGCCGCCTGAAGGGCTTGTTCAGAGGCGCGCTGGGGGCCTACTTCAGGGAACTCGACAGCATGACGTTGGCCGACATCGTCGAGCCTGTGTCGGCCTCGGCACGGACCACGTCGCTGCGTGGTCGCGCGGGGGCTGCCCCGGTGGCGCCGCCACGCAGTCTTCGCAAGTCCGCCAGAACCGGGAAGTCCGATGCGTGAGCGCTCCGCAACCGCGACGCCTCTCGATCTGCCCGGGCACTCCGCTCCGGCGGTGGGCTTCGAAGTGCCACTGGAGATGATGGCGGCATGTCACGGCCGCGTCCAGGCCCAGTGCGCCACGTTGCGGCGTCTCGCGGCGCACCTGGCCAGGCAGGGTGCCGACCGACAGGCGCAGGACTCCGCCGCTGCCGTGATGCGTTACTTCACTACGTCCGCCGTGCACAACCTTGCGGACGAGGAGATCGACCTGTTTCCGGCGCTGATCGAGTCCGTGGCCGGGTCCGACGCCGTTTGCGTGCGCGAGCTGACGGCGTCGCTGGTCGCCGAGCACCGAGAACTCGAACAGCGCTGGCACGCTTTGCACCGCCGGCTGGAGCAAGTGACGCGCGCAGACGCGGCGACCTTGCCGGTCGACGAAGTTCATGGCTTCATCGATCTGTACGAGCGGCACATCGCACGCGAGGAGGCCGAATTGCTGCCGATGGCCGGGCGGCTGCTCAGTGATGCCGAACTGGACCGCATCGGGCTGGCGATGCGCGCGCGCCGGGACGCCATCGAACCCACCCCGCTTTCCCATTCCTCCCCTGCCTGACGCCTTGCGCCGGGCCCCTTCATCGATCCGTCAAGGAGTCGTCATGTCACAACCTCACCTGCACCTGTCCCCCGACGCCATCTATCCGTTCGACGCCCGCGGCGTGGCCAAACGTTTCCGACACGCCGCCATCTTCGGCGCACTCGACAGCCTGCAGTCGGGCGAGACCATGCGCTTCGCCAACGACCACGACCCGCTGCCGCTGCTGTCGCAGATCGCGCAGCGCTATGGCGATCGCATCAGCGTGGAATACCGACAGCGTGAGCCTGGTGCGATCGTCATCGATTTCAGCGTGCACTGAGCGGGCGCTACGAGATGACGCGGCTGCGCGAGCAGGCTCATAGCGCGCGCCGCACCATAATCTCCTTGATCTTCCCAATGGCCAGCGCCGGGTTCAGGCCCTTCGGGCAGACGTCGGTGCAGTTGAGGATCGTGCGGCAGCGAAACAGCCGGTAGGGATCCTGCAGGTTGTCGAGCCGCTCGCCGCTGGCCAGGTCACGGCTGTCGACCAGGAAGCGATAGGCCTGAAGCAGACCGGCCGGGCCGACGTATTTGTCCGGGTTCCACCAGTAGCTCGGGCAGGCGCTGGAGCAGCAGGCGCACAGGATGCACTCGTACAGGCCATTGAGCTCGTCGCGCGCCTCGGGTGACTGCAGGCGCTCCTTTTCGGGCGGCGGATCCTCGTTGACGAGCCAGGGCCGGATGGAGTGGTACTGCTTGAAGAAGCCGGTCATGTCGACGAAGAGGTCGCGGATCACGGGCAGGCCCGGCAGCGGCTTCAGGACCACCGTGATCGGCAGCGAACGCATGTTCGTCACGCAGGCCAGCCCGTTCTTGCCGTTGATGTTCATCGCGTCCGAGCCGCAGACGCCTTCACGGCACGAGCGCCGGAAGCTCAGGGTCGGATCGATGGCCTTCAGCTTGATCAGCACATCGAGCAGCATGCGGTCGCCCTGCTCGATCTCGAGATCGAAGGTCTGCATGCGGGGCGACAAGTCCTGGTCCGGGTCGTAGCGGTAGATCTGGAAACGATGCATCGCCAACTCTCCGCAATGACGGTCCCTGGCCGTCGGCTGAGCCCACTGTAGCGCTGCAGGCCATCGTGCACAGGTTCGATTTCTTGATGATTCCTAAGGAACTCGAAGGCGGATCGAACGCACGGGGCGCGAACCCGTCTCACGCAGCACCTGGGCAAGGATGCCCATGCAACCCCAAGGAGAGCACGATGGCACTGTCGATTCGGAATCTGTTCATCGGGACTGCTGCGGCGGTGGTGTTGGCCGCAGGTTCCGGTGGGCCGGCACTGGCGCAAACGGCGGCTCACAGCCACGACGCGGCAGCCCCGCACAAGCTGAGCCTGAACCAGGGCCGCAAATGGGGTACCGACAACGCGCTGCGCGCCGGCATGGGACGCATCCGCGGCCTTGTCGAGCCGCAGTTGGGCGCCGCCCACGCCGGCAAGCTCACACCCGCGCAGTACCGCGAGTTGGCCACGCAGGTCGAGGCCGAGGTCAGCGGCATCGTCGCCAACTGCAAGCTCGAGCCCAGCGCCGACGCTATGCTGCACCTGGTGATCGCCGACATCGGTGCCGGCACCGGCACGATGGCGGGCAAGGATTCCAAGTCGCGCCCGGCCCTCGGCCTGGTGAGGGTGGCGCAGGCCGTCAACCAGTACGGCAGCCACTTCGACCACCCCGGCTTCACGCCGATCCGCAACCTGCACTGAAATCCCAGGGCGCCGATCATGAAGTTCACGGTTCTCCGACCCCTGCAACACGAACACGGGGCCGCCGAGAATGGGGGCGTGAGATTGCCCGCCATGAAGACCCCCGCCTTCTTCGAGGCGGTCCCCGCGATCGTCGTCATCGATCCGCTGGCAGAAACCCTCGGCGCGGCCGAGAACGGGGTGATCGAATATCACTACCGTGACGCCGTCAAGCTCGCCGGACACTCGTGCCCGACCGTGGCCGGTGCCTGGCTGATGACACGCACGGCACTGGCGCACCTCTACCCCGACGGTGTGCCGCAACGAGGCGGCATGCGGGTCGAACTGCGGCAGGCCGTCGACGAGGGGGTAGCCGGCGTGATGGCGAGCGTCGCGGGCCTCGTCACTGGAGCCGCGACCGAAGGCGGCTTCCAGGGGCTGGCGGGCCGCTTCAGGCGGCAGGGACTGCTGCGCTTCGGGGTGCCCATGACGGGCGAGATCCGCTTCGTGCGGCTGGACAGCGGTCGGTCGGTCGAAGTCGCGCACCAGCCGCAGGTGGTGCCCAGGCCCGCCGGGCTGGCGGATCTGATGCGCGACGCCTTGGCACCGCAGGCCGATTCCGCAAGACGTCGAGCCTTTGCAGAGGCGTGGCAAGCCTGGGTTCAGACGATCCTGATCGATCATGCCGACGATCCGGCGCTGGTCACCGTGATCGTCTGACGGTGATGGGCCGCAGGGACATCCCCACGACGGACCTGCTCGCCAGGCTGCCGCTGTTCAAGGATCTGGACAGCGCTGCGCTGGCCCGGCTGGCCTCGGAATCGGAGCGTCACCGCCTCGAGCGCGGCGACATGCTGTTCCGCAAGGGTGAACCTGCCAGGGGCATCTACGTGGTCGTCTATGGTGACATCAAGCTGGTCTCAACCACACCGGTGCGTGGCCGCCGGCTGACCGGCACGGTCGGTCCCGGGCAGAGTCTTGGCGAGCCGGTGATGTTCCTCGAGCGGCCGACCCTGGTCGAGGCCCAGGCGGCTGGCGACGCTCTGGTGCTGCTCGTGCCCAAGGCATCCGTCTTCGCGGAACTCGATCGCAACCCGAAATTCGCCCGCCAGATGATTGCGGGCCTGAGCCGGCGCGTCGAGGCTCTGGTGCGCGAGTTGGACCGGCAGGCCATCGGCAGCGGCACGGCGCGCTTCGCGGCCTACCTGCTGCGCCAGGCCCACGGCGAGCCCAGCCTGTCGTGGGCCCTGCCCGCCGGCAAGGCCGAGATCGCCTCTCAGTTGAACCTGAGTCCAGAGCACTTCTCGCGCATCCTGCGCGAACTGGCCGAGGCGGGGCTGCTGCAGGTCCAGGGCCGGCGGATCATGGTGCCCGACACCCATCGGCTGCAGCAAGCGACGACGCCGCGCTGACCGGTACCGGTTCCAATGCCCTGTGGCGATTCATCCACCAAGACTCAGATTCAAAGACGTACACTCGATGCCTCTTTGAATCGCCTGCCGCGCCCGTTCATCGACCCGTCGGGAGACCTGCCATGAGTACACCCGTTCCAGCCCCCACGCCGGCCCCGCGTGACGAGGTTCTGACGGCGTTGAACGAACTGCTGGAGGCCGAACGTGCAGGTGCGCGGGTGGCCATGGAGACGGCGCGCGACATGCCGCCGTGCGCATTGACCACGCTGGTGCAGGACGTTCACAAGGATGAAGTCCGGTGGTGCAGCATGCTGATGCGCGCCATCAAGACGCTGGAGGGTACTGCGTCCAGCGCAACGGGTGCGTTCTGGGGCAAGGCCATGGCGATCCCCGATCTGGAGCAGCGCCTGGACTTCCTCAACCGCGGCCAGGCCTGGGTGGTACGCCGCCTGGAGGCGCTGATTCCGCGTATCCAGGACGCACAGATCCGTGCCGATCTGGCGCTCATGCTGGATGCTCACCGCAGCAACATCAAGCGCGTCGACGCACGACACGCCTGAATGCCCGCCGTGGTCAAGAAGTTCCCGATCCATCCCAAACACCCCGAGCGCATCTGCTGGGGTTGCGACAAGTACTGCCCGGCGGATTCGTTGATGTGCGGCAACGGCAGCGTGGCAACGCCGCATCCCTGCGAACTGTTCGGTGAGGACTGGATGTCGTGGGGTCTGGATGCCCGCAATCCCGATCCGCCGGCGTCGCCAGAGGCGCCAGAGTGAATCGGCCACCCCCAAAGTCATGGACCACGTTGCGGAGACAGCCACCTTGGACCGCGGGGACATCATGCGGTGGCGCAGGACGGAGCGACAGCGAATCATTGACCAGCGGTTGAAGCTCACCGCCGAGCAAAGGCGCCGTCACGCCAATTCGATCGCGCGCCACTTGACCGAAGCCCTGGGTGACGCCCATGGCCAGACAGTCGGCGTCTACTGGCCCTTTCGCGGTGAACCGAGTCTTCGCCCGTGGATGGAACAGATGCATGCGGACGGCGTGCAGTGCGCGCTGCCCATCGTTGTCGAGCGACATGCGCCGCTCGTGTTTCGCACCTGGTGGCCCGGCGCACCGATGGCCCGCGGGACCTGGAACATTCCGGTGCCTGCCGACGGCGTCGACGTGCGGCCGGTCATCGTGGTGTCGCCGGTCGTGGGATTCGATCCGACCTGCTACCGGCTCGGCTATGGAGGCGGTTTCTATGACCGGACACTCGCGGCCATGGCGCGCAAGCCGCTGGTGATCGGCGTCGGGTTCGCGATGTCGGCGATCGCCACCATCCATCCGCTGCCACATGACGTCCCGATGGATCTCATCATCACGGAAGACGGGTGCACTCCTCGACCGCACTGCAGCGCCTGAAGCCAGCCATCGACCCCTACCCATGAAGCTGAACATCCTCTCGGACCTGCACCTGGGATTCGGTGCGATGGACTGGCCGGTCAACGATGCCGACGTGGTCGTGCTGGCTGGCGACATCTCGCGCCCGCGCGAAGCGGTCGCCTGGGCGCTGAGGTTCGACAAGCCCGTGCTCTACGTGCCCGGCAACCACGAGTTCTACGGCAGCAGCATCGACGGCGCGCTCGAAGAATTTCAGCATCTGTGCACGGGCACCCAGGTCCAGATGCTGGACCAGCGCGAGAGGGTCCTGGGTGGGGTGCGGTTCCTGGGTGCCACCTTGTGGACCGACTTCGAACTGTTCGACGACCCGCCGCAGCGCGCCGCGGCGAAGACCGAGGCCCAGCGTCTGATGCGGGACTTCAGCCGCATTCGAACCCGCGAGTCTTCGGCCGACATCTTCACGCCGGATGACTCGGTGAATCTCTTCAGAGGCCACTCGGCCTGGCTGGAGAGCCGCCTTGCCGAGGTCCATGCCGGGCCCACGGTGGTGATCACGCACCACGCGCCGTCGCGTCACAGCATCCACCCGCGCTTCGGCGATTCGCTGCTGAATGCCTGCTTCGTGTCCGACGCCGCTCACCTGCTCGGCGCAGACCGGGTGTCGCTGTGGATTCACGGGCACACGCATGACAGCTTCGACTACCGCGTCAACGGCACGCGCGTCGTCTGCAATCCGCGGGGCTACGCCCGCGGCGGCGTCAACGAGAACCCCCTCTTCGATCCCGACTTCACGGTCGAGGTGAACGCACAGAGCGGCACTATCAGTTCCTCGCACGGGAGGCGGCCCCTGCGGGAATGAAATGGCCTGAGCGCGCATCTAACGGGGCGTCAAACCCGTCTCATGGAGGACAGCATGTACGGCACAGCCCTGGCAACGGCCACGCCCCTGAGCGACAGCATGGCCGACACCGACCTGGCAGCGCGCGCTGCCAGCGGCGACGATGGCGCCTTCGAACGCATCATGCGTCGGCACAACCGACTGCTGTTCCGCACGGCGCGCAGCATTCTCAAGAGCGACGCCGAAGCCGAAGACGCGTTGCAGGAGGCCTATCTGCGCGCCTGGCGCTCTCTCGGCAGCTTCAGGTCCGAGGCGCGCCTGTCGACCTGGCTGGTGCGCATCGTCATCAACGAGTCACTGGGTCGGCTGCGCCGCCGCGGCGCCCAGGTGCTGGCCCTCGACGCGACGATCGACCTTGCGGGCACGTCGGTGGAGGACGTGATGGAAGATAACCCTGACGATCGGCCGGACCGCGCCGCGATGCGCTCGGAGCTGCGCACCATGATGGAGGCGTGTATTGACGCCCTGCCGGAGACCTTCCGCACGGTCTTCATGCTGCGGGCCGTCGAGGAACTGAGCGTCGAGGAGGTCTCGGCGGCGCTGGGCCTGCCGGAGGCCACCGTGCGCACACGATTCTTCCGCGCCCGCGGGCTGCTTCGCGAGGGCCTGGCGCGCGACATCGACCACGCCATGGCCGACGCCTTCTCGTTCGACGGGTCCCGCTGCGACCGCATCGTGGCGGGTGTGATGGCCAAACTGCACCGCGAACCGGAACGCCGGTGACGCGCCGGCCATCGAATGGGCACCTTCACCCCTTCGGGAGCCCACGATGTCCTTCTTCCAGATGCCTTCCCCACTCGCAGCCCGCCGCCTGTTCCTCGGCCGCACCGGACTGACGCTGTCCGGCGCTGCCGTGGCGCTGCTGGCCGGCAACGAGGCCCTGGCCACCAAGGCCGGCGGCGCCGGAGCCCAGGACGTGCAGATCCTCAACACCGCCCTCGGCGCCGAGCTCGAGGCGATCGCCGCCTATCAGCTGGGCGCCGAGAGCAAGCTGCTGCAGCCCGGCGTGCTGGACCTCGCGCTGAGCTTCCAGGGCCATCACAAGGAGCATGCCGACCTGCTCGCCAAGACGGTAGCCAAGCTGGGCGGCAAGGCCGTGCTGGCGAAGGCCAGGTACAACTTCCCGGTCGAGCAGCTCAAGTCGCAGGCCGACGTGCTGAAGTTCGCCGCCAGTCTCGAGCAGGGGGCCGTGAGCGCCTACCTGGGCGCCGTGCCCCTGTTCGGCAACCGCGACCTGGCCAAGGCCGCCGCCAGCATCCTGGGGGACGAGGCGATGCACTGGGCCATTCTGCGCCAGGCCCTGGGCGAAGCGCCGGTGCCGGTGGCCTTCATGTCATGAGCCGCCGTGCGCTGCTGTTCGCTGCGGCGATGGGATGTACTGCACTCAGCGCAGTACCGCCCGCATCGGCCGCGCCCGATGCGAAGCGCGGCGAGGCGATCTACGCGCGCTGCCAGGCCTGCCATGCGCTCGCCTTTGATCGCGTCGGGCCGCGACATTGCGGCCTGCTCGGCCGCCATGCCGGCAGCTTGCCGGACTACGGCTACTCGGCAGCCCTGAAACGGTCCGCGATCGTCTGGGACGACAAGTCGCTCGACCGCTTCCTGGCAGCGCCGATGAAGGCGGTGCCGGGCACGTCGATGACCTACGACGGCATCCCGGACCGTCAGGAGCGAGCCGACCTGATCGCCTACCTGCGACAGGTCGACCAGACACCGGCCTGCAGCGCCAGCGCGCCGTCCGCACGGTGAAGCCAGCGATGGCGCAGCCTCGATCGTCGAACGCAGCCCTGCAGCGGCTGCTGCAGGAGGTGCGGGCCTGCACGATCTGCACGGCCCACCTGCCTCTGCCGCCGCGGCCCGTGCTGCAGGCCGGTGCGGCGGCGCGCATCCTGATCGCAGGGCAGGCGCCTGGGCACAAGGTGGCGGCCAGCGGCGTGCCGTTCGACGACGCGAGCGGCGACCGGCTGCGCGCCTGGATGGGCATCGACAAGGCCGCGTTCTACGACCCGGACTTCATCGCCATCCTGCCGATGGGCTTCTGCTATCCCGGTACCGGCGCCAGCGGCGACCTGGCGCCGCGGCCCGAATGTGCCGCGACGTGGCGGGCGCGACTGCTTGAGCAGTTGCCCGCGCTCCGACTGACGCTGGTGATCGGCACGTACGCGCAAGCCTGGCACCTGAAGCCGGCAGGCACCGGCGCGAACCTGACCGCCACCGTGGGTGCCTGGCGCGAGCAGGGGGCGCGGATGCTGCCCCTACCGCACCCGAGCCCGCGCAACAACGGATGGCTCCAGCGAAATCCGTGGTTCGAAGCGGACGTGCTGCCCGAGCTGAAGGCACGTGTGCGCGCGCTGCGGGGCAGGTAGCCGCACGATCGGTTTGTCACATCCAGCCGCCTGGCGACATCCAAGGACCAGGCACCCCACACATGCCGTCATGTCGATGGCGGGAGTGCCCTCCTCCACAGGCAAAGGACCACGCCATGAACCCATCACACACCGTCACGCCCCACGGACATCGCGCTCGCCGAACGGCTCCATCGCTGCGTCGCTCGGCGCTCCGTGCGATGCCCTTGCTGGGCACGTGCACCACCGCCGCCATCCTGGTGACCGCATGCGGCGGTTCCTCCGACGACGGGGCAGCCGACCAGGCTGCGCTGGTCGAGCAGGGTCGCCAGATCTTCCGCTACGAGACCTTCGGCGATGAAGCCAAGTGGACCGATGCGCTGCGCATGCACCAGGTGATCAGCGCCGCCGTCGACCCGGTGACCGCGCTGTCGGTCGGACTGAAGGTGGATGCCCAGGCGCTGCCTGCCGCCGTGGTGGACGGCATCCGCAACGGCTCGATCGACCTGACGCAGCCAGCCACCACGATTGCGCTGCTCAAGCTCGATGCGGTGGTCGGCCTCAAGGCCGGCGTCGAGACGGTGAACGGCCAGGACGTGCTCAAGCGCGTCGGCATTACCTGCGCACTGTGCCACTCGACCGTGGACGACTCCTTTGCGCCCGGCATCGGCAAGCGCCTGGACGGCTGGCCCAACCGTGACCTGAACCCGGGCGCCATCATCGCCTTGTCGCCGGCGCTTGATGCGGCAGCCAAGCAGATGTTCAGTTCCTGGGGCAAAGGAAAGTTCGACCCGCGACAGAACATCGACGGGCTGAGCAAGCCGGTTGTGATTCCACCGGCCTACGGGTTGGCGGGACTGCACAGCGTGACCTTCACCGGCGACGGCAACGAGCTGGCCTACTGGAACCGCTACGTGGCGGTGGCCGAGATGGGCGGGCTGGGCTCGGTGGTGGAGCCACGCCTGAATCTGAATCTCACCAACGGCACCGAGGACCGCGTGTCGAGCAAGCTGCCGGCATTGCAGGCGTACCAGTTGTCGCTGGGCGCACCGGCGGCGCCGGCCGGCAGTTTCGATGCCGCGGCTGCCGCGCGCGGCAGGTTGGTGTTCGAGGGACCCGGTACGTGCGCCACCTGCCACAGTGGCGCGCTCTTCACGGATGCCAACACGCGGCTGCACCCCGCCAGCGATTCGATGGCCGAACCGGAGTCACCGAGTTACGCATCGCGGTCTGCCACGAAGCAGTACCGCACGCCACCTCTCAAGGGCGTTTGGCAGCACGCGCCGTATTTCCACGATGGTTCGGCGGGCACCTTGAGTGATGTGGTGCGCACCTATGACCGCAAGCGCGGGCTGGGGCTCACGGAGCAGCAGGTGGGCGACCTGAGCGAGTACCTGAAGTCCCTGTGATGCCACTCGCGGCAAATGGCGTGCGCAGTGGCGCCTGGCAGGTCATGGGTCATGGACGCGTCGAACCCATTTGTTGAGCGTCGAGCGCCGCTACTTGCCAATGCAATACGCCTACATCCCAGTGCGACATCCCTGGAAGAATTGCTCGAACAAGGCAGTGGCGATAGACTCATTGCATGATCTCTACCGTTCCTAAGCTCGCGTTCAGCGGTGCATTCTGCGAGGCGGCATTTCGTGCTGCTGTGTCGCTTTGCACGCCGCAGCCGCGTGCCGGGATGGGGACTCACACCTGTCAGCCGGCCGCACATCCTTAGGCCCGGCGATCGCTTCCACACCATTTGCGCAAACTTCAGATCGCCGGGCTCCTAGCTCGCGCGTAGATGCGTGTCTCCGATCCGGGGACACTCAGCTTGACACTGAAGGAAAGCCTCGTGGAAGTCTTGACACTGGAGCGCACGCTCACTGAACTGGACCATGTCCGCCTGCTGAACTTGCTGCGTCGAGACGCGCACGGTGACGGCTCCGCCGCACACCTGCGGGCTCTCGAGGACGTGCTTGACGCCTCTGTACTCGTGCCTTCTCGTGAGGTGGCGCCTGACGTCGTGACGATGTACTCGCAGGTCTTGCTGCAGGACAGCCAGACCGGCCAGCGCAACGCGCTGACGCTGTGCTATCCCGTGGATGCCGAGCCCGCGATGGGTTTCGTATCGGTCCTGTCACCGGTCGGCAGCGCCCTGCTCGGCCTGCAGGTCGGTAGCCGTGCGCGCTGGCGTACCCCGTCCGGCGACGAGAAGGCTGCAGAAGTCCTGGCCATCCTCTTCCAGCCTGAGTCGAGCGGCGACTACGCGATGTAGCCGCCGCGTGCAGCCACGGAACTGCACATCACGCTGGTGGCGACGACGGGCCTGAATATCACCTTCGGAGCGATTCACATCGAACCGCGGGCACACGCTCGTCCGGCGCCTCTCGGAACACGAATGTTCAAGAGGACAACACAAATGACATCGTTCAAGTCCCTACTGGTTGCGACCGACTTCTCAATCGACGGAAACAACGCGGTGCGCCGCGCAGCCCTGCTGGCACATGAGCGCGGCGCACGGCTGCACATCCTGCACGTAGTCAAGGCGGCTGGCTGCAAGGCGCTGCGCGACTGGTTTTCACCCACGCTCGACGTCGACCTGAGGACAGCACAAGCTCGTGGCGCATTGCAGCGTGTGGCAGTCGAGATCACCGGCGCCTACGACGTGACTCCCGCGATCGAGGTCCTGGTCGGCGACCCGTGCGAAACGCTGCTGCGAGCATCGGAGCGCGCGGACCTGGTGGTGCTGGGGCGGCGCGGCCGCGGCCGCATCAGCAGTTTGCTGGTCGGCGGAACCGCGGATCGCCTGCTGAGAGCCTGCCGACGTCCAGTCCTCGTCGTGCGGACGCCTGTCGAACAGTCGTACCGGCGGGTGTTCGTGCCGACCGACTTCTCGGTATCGTCAGATGCCGCAATCCGAGTCGCAGCGCAAATGCGGCGAGAGGCCGGGATGCAGGTCTTTCACGCCATCAACTCCCACCGCGACGCCGTGCTGCGCGACGCCGACGTTCCGGAGCACATCATCAGGGAAACACGCCTGATGGAAGAGGCAGGAATCAATGCACGCATGCGTCGCAACGTCGCGGGCCTTGGTCTGGACTGCACCCCCCTGAGCTTTGCGCTGGCCTACGGGCCAGCGGTGCAATCGACCCTGCGTCAGGCCCAGCGGTACAGATCAGACCTCATCGTCGCCGGAAAGCACGGCCGATCGACCTTGGGCGGGTTCCTGCTCGGCAGCGTCAGCAGTCGCGTCCTGCACGAAGCGGCATGCGACATGTTGATCGTGCCGAGGCCTTGGGACAGTTCTCCGTCCCACGCATCAGCAATGGCCGTGCCTCGACTGGAGTCAGAGGTCCACCTGGACAACGCAGGCCGCGCCCGGCAGGCGGCAGCGGATGCCGGGGCGTTGACCCAGGGCCATTGGATCCACAACACGGCGCGCTTCATGCCCCGGAGAACATCATGACCATGCTTGGAATTCATTGGGCAACACTGGCGTCCCTGCAGCCGCACAGGTGCCATCAGGTCGCCTGGTTTCTCTACGGCTGGATCGAGCGTGAACATGTCCTCAACGTGAACTCCTATGCAAACTGGTGGATGCGAGCGATGGGGTCTTCGGCGAGTCGGCTCGGGGCCCCCTCGGACGGGTCTCGCACTCAGTCTCCCGCCGGTCGAGCTACAGGTCGTGATCCACGAAAGTGATCAGGCCGAGACCTCTCAGCACCGATCTCAGCCTCAGATTGAACGTCCCCATGACGGTCGCTTCAACTGCCTCAGGGCTAAGCGATTCTGCGCCAGGGGCGTTCGCTGGTTCGCCCGTGTGAACGCTGGCTGGGAACCGTGTCCATTCGCTGGCGAGGTGGCGGATTTGCAGCTAGGCTTGGACTTGCAGTGGTGTGCCCTGGGCCAAATGGAATCACGGCCCGCATGGGGCCCTGATGGGATGAGGTCGGAAGGGAGGCCTATGTCGGTATGCCTGACCGTGCTCGCTGGCTCGCTCCAGGTGCGCCGTGAGGTCGAATCGATTCCGTGGTGCGCGTGGGAGGATCGATACGTAGGGTGGAAGCATTCGCACCGGCACAGTGACGGCCAGCGACGACCTGCATGCAGCGGTGGGAGTCCGTTCACTCGACCTCCGTGAAGATCGTGGGCCGTATTGAGTCGGCATGGACGATGGCGGGAAGGCGCCGTGCCGCTCACGCAAGAGAAGTTGTAACTCATAGGTTGAACCATCCTCCTGGGCAGCGCTGACCGCGACGATGGGTTACTGAGGGCGCGTGCGACAAGAGAAGTTGTAACGCAGGGTGCGATTCAACTATTCTTGCGGAGCCGCCGACGGCGGCTTGAGCGGGAGGCACACATGCCCAGACGCGCTCGCATTGGCACGGCGGCCTGGCCCGGCCAAGCCGCCATGCCCGATCAGGTTCGCCCGGATCTCTGGACTCAGGTCGATGCAGACGCCTTGCCGGAAGACCGGCGAGAGTTGTTCTTGCGTCGCAAGACAGGCATCCAGCTCTACTTCGACGGCGCGACCGAGGCCGAGATTCGTGAGGCCTGCGGCTTCGGCCGCTCCCACATCTATCGCCTCATCACGGAGCGCTGCCTGGCGCAGCACCCGGACGGCAATGTGAACGGCTGGCGCGGTGCGCTCCCGCATCGCCGGGTGAAGGAATGGTCTCGCACGACACCACTCGAGGTCAGCGATGCGGGGGCAGGAGCCGCTGGGGCTCTCCGGTGGCTGTTCGAGTCGCCAGGCGGCTCCGACCTCGAGGCCAAGTTCCGCAAACAAATCGTCGGCAAGGTGCCGAAGCTCGCCGCGGCGAAGCGCCCCAAGCAGGAGCTCTTCACCTGGTTCATCAAGGAGTTGCGCGCAGCCGGCCTTGAGGCGCGAGGCGAGTGGCCCTTCAACGTCGAGAGGTTGGGCTACGTCAGCATCTGCAAGTTCATCGACAAGGTGATGGACGAGAACCCACGGCGCCAGCGGCAACTGCTCGGCGGCCGGGAGGCCGAACGCAAGGCGCGCGCCGGCGACGGTGCCGACCGGCCGCGCCTGCGTGTATTCCAACGGGTCGAGTGCGACGCCCACAAGCTCGACTCGCGCATGGTCGTCGCCATCCCGTCGCCGTACGGCGGCTACGAGACCCGCAAGATTCGTCGTCTGTGGGTCATCGCGATCATCGAGGTCGAGTCTCGTGCCGTGCTCGGCTACCACCTGAGTCTGCATCCGGAGTGCAACGCCGAGGACGTGCTTCGCACCGTGAAGCGAGCCTTGACGCGGTGGGCGCCACGCGAGCTGCTGTGGAGCGGCAATGCCTACGTCGAGGGCGCGGGCCTACCGTCGGCGCACCACGCGCGCTACCTGGGCGCCTGCTGGGACGAGTTCAGCGTCGATGGCGCGATGGCCAACATCTGCGCCCGGGTCGAGCGGCAGCTTCGGGAGGTGGTCGGCTCGACGATCCTCAAGCCACAGGATCCCACCAGCTACACCAGCCGGCGCAGCAAGGACGACCGCCCGTTCATCGAGTCCTTCTTCGGCCAGCTCGCCAGGGGAGGCTTTCATCGGCTGTCGACCACAACCGGCAGCAAGCCGGGCGACAAGCGCGGCGCGAACCCTGAGGAGACGGCGGCGGAGACTCAGTTCCAGCTCGAGTACGCCGAGGAATTGCTGGACACACTGATCGCCAACTACAACGCCAGGCCGCACTCCGGCCTGGGCTGGCGCAGCCCGCTGGCCCAGCTCGACTTCCTGACCGGCCGTGAACCAGAACGCATCCGCCAGGCCGATGCCGGCGAGGTCCAGCGCATGGTCAGCATCCGCAAGCTGTGCATGCTGAAGGGAGGCGTCAGCACAGGCCGCCGGCCGTACGTCCAGTTCGCAAACGCCCGCTACTCGGCAGAGTGGCTCACCCTGCGCACAGATCTTCTTGGCAAGCTGCTGTGGCTGCAGTTGGAGGACGAGGACGACGCCCGCTTCGCAAGCGTTTCAACCGAGCGCGGTGAGTTCCTCGGCGTTGTCCGAGCCGCGCCGCCCTGGAACCGGTCGCCGCACACGCTGTACATGCGCCAAGCCATCCGCGCGCTCGAGAAGCGGCGCATGCTGCACCTCACCGGGCAGTGCGACGCCGTGGAAGAGCTCATCCGCTATGCCGAGGGCTCGAAGGACAAGAAGTTGCCGCCCCACCCTGCCTACCTGGAAGCCAGACGGTTGCTGCAGCAGCATGCCCAGGCGCTGGCAGGCCAACCTGTGCCTGCGCCGCCGGCGCCTCACGGCGAAGGATCGGACTATCCGCCCGGCGTGACGACGGAGCCTCGACGTCCGCTGCCGCCCATGCAGATGGCCAAAACCTGGTGACCCAGTGATGGAGGCCCTTTCGTCCAGCCCGCTGGTCGCGGAGCACCTGCCTAGGGACCACCCGGTGGTCACGCGCGACTACTCGCTCTTCACCCCGGCCATCTCCGACATGGTGGACACGGTGGGGCGCTGGATCGACGACCAGGTCGACGGCGCGACCATCTTCGGTCCCTCGCGCTTCGGCAAGTCCAGCGCCGTGGACCACTGGCTGCAGTCGCTGTTGTCGCAACGCTGCGGCGGCCACGTCCCCATGGTCGTCTGGAGCCACACTGATTCTGGCGGTGCCGCCTCGGTCGGGCGCTTCCACGCCCACCTGCTGCACGCCAGCCGGCACCCCCTGGCCAAGGCAGCGCGCAGCCCTCTCGACCGCCAGCACATGTTGATCGAACGCTGGGCAGAGCTGGCGTCGCAGGGCGGCGGTCGATTCCTGGTCCTCGTCATCGACGAGGCGCAGGGCATGACGCAGCGGGAATGGCTGTGGCTGGTCGAGCTGCACAGCCTGCTCGAGAAGGAGCGCATCCGCCTGTGCGTCTTCTCGGTCGCCTCGCTCCAGGTGTTCGACGAACCGCTGGGCATGGCCATGTCCGGCGGTGCGCACGTCGCTGCCCGCTTCATGCTGGCCTCGGCGCCGTTCCACGGCATCCGGGATATCGACGAGCTGCGCTTTGTGCTGTCGGGCTACGACGAGGGCACCGAGTGGCCAAGGAACTCCGGCATCTCGTTCACGGCGGGCCTGGCGCCCGAAGCCTGGGCCGGTGGGTTCAGGATGGCGCACCATGCCGAAGGTCTGATGCAGGCGATGGTGCTCGAGCTGCCGGCCAGGTACGAGGGTCCCATCGAGTTCCCGATGAAGACGGTGGCACAGGCCGCCCGGCACGCGCTGCTGCGCGTCGCCGGCGGTGCCGATCCACGGGACGTCATGACCATCGAATCATGGCGGCACATCGTCGCCGGCTGCGGCCATCAGGCACTGATGGCCATCGTGACGGCGTTGTCGCCACGCTTGAAGCGCAGTGGGTCGCGTGCATGACGACCGCCCCAGCCTGCCGGCTGACCTGGCACCGGGGCAGCGTCCTGCCCTACTCTTCCCTGTGGCACACCGTTCAGCGGGCCATGTGGCTGAACTCGCTGCGGCCCAGCGAGCTGTCGTTCTGCACCAGCGCGCTTGATCAAGGCGGCTTCCCGCGTCAGGTCAACCTGCTCTTCAACGAGACCAGTGGCGGCCGGCGCAGCGCCATCGACGCGCTGTCGATGCAGTCCTTGGCCCAGGCGTTGGGCGAGCCCGAGACCGCGTTCACCTGGGCACACCTGGGCCGCGTGCCGAGGTCGGTTCGCTCGCTGATCTCCCCGAGTGTTCGCGTTTGCAGGGCGTGCCTGGCTGCGGGCTACCACAGCGCGCTGCACTCGTTGTGGCTGTTGCAGACCTGCCCGATTCACGGCTGCGAACTCGAAGACCGGTGCAACTGCGGAGAGCGCTTCAACGGCGAACTCGCCGCCCTGAAGGGGATGAACCCCGGCTTCTGCCGATGCGGCCGGATGGCGTTCGTCACTCGACAGACATGCCGGCGTCCGGCGATGCGACACGAAGAGACCGCACCGATGTCGGTGATCGCGGCATGGCTGGAACGCCTGGCTGGTGTTGTTCGCCCGCTGCCGAACGACAGGCAGGCCAAACGTGCACACGACCTTGCGTTCATGGATTCGCTCGACGCTTGGTTTGCGGAGTTGGGCCTGGGCATGCCCAGCCCGCGGCAGGGTTCTGACACAACGCCGCTGTCCGCGAGCATCAGCACGGCACCGCTGTCCGCCATCGAGCGTGGCTGCGCTGCTCGTCCTGCTGTCGACACCCTCCAGCGCGTGCAGACGGGCCGGCGCAAGCACAGTTCCTACTGGTCGGCGAACGACGCGACGACGATCTACCGAGCGCTGGCGCGACACATCAGGCGGCATGTGGCCCGGGGATGCGATGGCCTCGCGATCGACTTCATGTTGAACCCCGATCCGCTGCAGATAGGCGCCAAGATGCGCGCGCAGCCTCGTGCGATGGTGGCATTCGCCGATCTGCTGTTCACGGAGTGCATGGAAAGCCATGCCGGCCAGCGCCGATGGCCCTATCGCGACCCTCAAGCCGGCGCGAACAGCTGGGCCCAGGACGGCCTGTTGCCATTGCGCATCGACGTGGGTCGCGCCTGGCCTCCTGCTTCGCGCGAAGCCCTGTCGGCCTGGGTGGACAGGCAAGCGGCCTCGGCTGCCATCACGCATGCTTGGCGCCGTGCGCAAGGCATCGCCATTCAAGCGGCCGCCACCGGTATCGCCGACTGGAGCGCGGCCAACGAGCGGTACGTCCCGGCCGGAGCCCACTGCTCATCGTTTGCGCACTGGCCCAAGCCAAGCCGGACGGCGTTCTGGTTCGACGCACCTCCGCCATTCCAGGTGACATGGGCTGCAGCGATCAGCGGCGAGTACCTTCGGTTCGTCGCCTCACCCGCCAGGCCGAGGATCGACTGGACGATGCCGCGTTCGAGCAAATCCCAGCGCCAGTCCACCTGGTCCACTGCGCTGCAGGCAAGGGCGTCGGAACTTCACGGAGCATGCACCGGCCCGTGCCTCACTTGGTCGGCGCGCGCCGGCTGGGAGGTTCGCCCGTCAGCCAGCCCGATCGCGCTGGCCAAACGCCACCGGCTGCTGGGCGTCGCCAGCGCGCTGAAGTTCTGGGTGTTCCCTTGGGAAGGTGTCTTCGCGGCCAGGGTCTGCGAGGACAGGATTCAGGCCTTCGGCGGCACTGCGCGTGAGGCGATCGACACATTGAGGTTGGCCATTCGGCAGTACAGCCGGAAGTACCCGTCGCCGAGCCCGTCACCGACCTCACCGACGAGCGCCCCGGTGCCTCTGCGCCCTGAAATTGACGCTGACTACGAATTCCTGGTGGCGCGCGAGTTGCGCGAGCACGGCTTTTGGCGACGGGCCTGGATGTTCGGCAGCCTCGCCCGGGAACACCTGGCGGACTGCCAACGCCATTCACGCAGCTGAACCTGATGCCGGTCTCGGCCAAGTCAGCGGGCCGGCCAGGAGCCAGCCGCACGGCGGCATCGACATTGCGGCGCCGGGCGACTCGGCGTACTGTGGTCAGTTGCTCGTCTCCTCACCGCATAGAACACAACTTCTCTTGCGGCTTGAGCACAACTTCTGTTGCACGAGCGCGTGCAATCGGTGCCACTGAATTTGCATCGCCAAATGACGTCCTGATAAGAACACTTCTCAGGACATCGCGAAAATTCTTCTATAGTGAGGGTACCGCTCTTGGGGGACCCCTTTTTCATGCCTACGGAGGTGGTGGCTTCAGAGGTAACGCCGGCCCCTGGCCAGCTCACCGCCAACGCCAGCGTGCCGCCGCGGCGCCGTGGCCGCCCGCGTGGCGCGAAGACCCGCCTGCTGCGCGAAGGCAGTGGCGAGCTCGGCCGCCACCACTTCGCGTTTCTGCGCGCCCTCCTCGACGGCGTCGACCTTGAGCGCGCCTGGCGGCTCTACCTTTCCTTCACCGGCGGACCCAGCGATCGTCGCCACTTCGCCACCCGTCTGCGTCTGGTGGTCGCGGCGATCGAGCACGCCGGCGAGGCGCGGGGTTGCGGTTCGGAGTTGGCGGTGGCGCTGCCGGCCTTGCGCGCCCTGCCCGACTTTGCCGTAGCGAAAGCCGGACGAGGGGCAGGAAAAGCCGGACACATCAGCACTCCCGAGGTGGCGCTGAGGCCGGCATCGAGCCAGCCACCCTCCCCTAGCCTCGAAGAATGGCGCTCGCAGTACTGCGGTGCGACCGGAATCGACGAGGACTTCTACACGGAAGCGGAGTGGCTCGAGCTCTACGGCGAGGAGTTCGGCGAGGACGCGGCGGCGGGCCAGAACGGGGTAGGAAAAGCCGGACACTTGGCCGCCCCGCCCTCCCCTGCCCTGTCCGCCACGACTCATTCGCGACTCGTCGAGGGGTCGTCTGCCGCGGCCACCCCGCGGCTTTCCGCGACCCAGCGCAAGGCGGTCGTCGAGGCCCTTGCGGCGCTAGAGCGAGTGCTGTCGCGTGAGGCCGGCCTGGACGACGAGGCCGGCTTCTGGCTCGGCTCCGGCATCCCGCGCGACCTGGCCAAGGTCGGCGTCAAGTCGCTTGGCGACCTGGTCAACTACATCAACATCTACGGGTTCCGGTGGCACCGCCGTGTGCCCCGAATGGGCGTCGTTCGGGCCCGGCGGCTGCTCGAGTGGCTGACTCCCATCGCCGAGGCCGGCGGACGGCCCTTCAAGGAGTCGGCCCGGCGCCCCGAGACCGACCTGGCGCTACTGCGCCGGCGGGAACTGGCGGGTCGGGGGGTGGCCGGTGCAGAGCCGTTCGCGCTGGTTCCGATCGTCGACGGCGCCTTGTCCGATGCCCTGTCTGGCCGCCAGGGCGCCTTCCGATCGCATGAGGCCAACGTCTGGGGCGCGGAGACCGATGTTCAGGCGATCAGCCAGTGGCTGAGCCGGTACCAGGGGCAGACCCGGCGGGACTACACGCGCATCGCCGAGCGCTTCTACCTGTGGTGCATCCACGTCCGGCGCAAGGCCCTCTCCTCGCTCCAGGAGCCCGATCTGCAGGCCTACCAGGCTTTCCTGGCGGCTCCGCCGGCCGATTGGGTGCAGGAGCGCAAGGTGAGGCGCGAGGACGCCTCCTGGAGGCCTTTCCGCGGCCCGCTGGGGCGGAACAGCCAGCGCCACGAGTTCACCGTGCTGGGCAGCATGTTTTCCGCCATGCATGAGAAGGGGTACCTGCGGGCCAATGCCATGGCGAACCTAGGCCGGACGCTGGGCCTGCTGAAGCCGAGCATCGACGTTCGCCGTTCCCTGAGCGAGCGCCAGTGGACCTTCGCGATGGAGGTGCTACATGAAAAGCCGGACACTCCCGAGCGGCGGCGCCTGCAGTTGCTGCTGGAACTCGGCAGCACCACCGGCCTTCGTTTGTCGGAGCTGGCCACGACCCGGCTGAAGGGCTTCCGGCGGGAACTGGTGGATGGCCAGGAGGCATGGTTGCTGGATGTCATCGGCAAGGGCGGGAAGCCCCGGACGGTGATGGTCTTCGACGAGATCAAGGCGCTGCTCGAGCAGCACCACCAGGACATGGACGCTGCAGGCCTGGGCTTCGACTCACGTGTGGAGAGAGTCCAGGCGGCCAACAGCCTTCCGACGACCGCGGCAGGCGAGCGCACGGCGGGAACTGGCCACGAACTCGACAGCAGGCCCGATGGGGGGGTGGGGCAGGCATTGCAGGACGCGTTGCGGGCAGAGCACCAACAGGCCTGGCGGCCCCTCGTCGGGATCCTCAAGCGCCCTCCCCCGCGCCGCAATCTGGACCGGCTCGGCGTTCCGTTTCTGGATCGCGAACTGCCGTCGCAGGCTGACCGCTACGGCGCACTGGAGCGCTCGGCGATCTACAAGGCGCTGCGCCGGTTCTTCCGCGAGGTGGCCGTCGCCGCCGCTGCGCGCGATGGTGCCCCCGGTTCGGCGGACTTCCTGAACGCATCGACCCACTGGCTGCGTCACACCTTCGCCAATTCCGCCGTGAAGCAGATGCAGCCCCAGGTGCTGCAGAGCCTGCTTGGGCACTCCGACCTTAGAGTGACCTCGGTCTACGTGAAGGCTGACGCTGTGGACCTCGTGCGGGGCATGCGGGCGATGCAGCGGGCGGCCGGATCGGGGACTGAAGAAGCGCCGCACCGCAGGGCATCAGCGGCGTCCACCACCCCAAAGTAGGCCTGCGAAGGCGGGGTGTGGTACCGAACCACACCCCCCGTCGGCGGCCCCTGGAAGGGGCATTCTGGAGCGCTGTGGTACGGTACCACGGAGCGCATTTGAGGCCGATCGGGACGGCGCTTCTGGCACCCGTGACTCGCCGGAATTGGTTCCGGATTGAGCTTCGGCAAGAGGGTCGATAGTGTCCGTGGTACGGAACCACGGACACCCTTTACGGTGCTTCCGGGAGGTCCGAAAGCAACTTCTGAAGGGCCGTCTCGAAGGCTTCCCAGCGGGCCTGCGGCAGGACACCACGAGGCAGTTCCACGGTGACCGCACCACCCTTCCCCGCTCGGATCACGCCCTTCTTGCCATCGGCTATCACGAAGGCCCGCGAAGCTTCCTTTGCCTTGGGCTTGCCCTTCGCCGACACCGCCTCAGTCAGGCTGCGGAACACCTCCGCGGCAGCCGGCTTCGGCGCGCGGCCGGCGAGCAAGCGGGCAGCCGACAGCACCGCGTCCGGATCCTGCTGGTAGGCCTTGTCCAGCGCGACGGCCCAACGGAATTGAATGTCGACCGGGCTGCGGAACGCGCCGACGATCTCCTGCGGCAACTCGGCCACACGAAGCGCCTTGGCCACGTTGCTGTGGTCGAGGCCGATCTGTTCGGCCAGCCGACGGGCACTGGGAAACAAGCCCTCGTTCAACGCCTTGTGGTAGCTGACGCCCTGCTCCCAGGCCGACAGGTTCGACCGCCCGCGGTTCTCCCGCTGCATCTGGATGTAGAGCGCCTGGTCGTCGACGTTCTCGTCGACAACTGCGCGCACAGGCAAACCCAATTCGAGGCATGCACGCGTCCGACGCGAACCGTAGACCAGTTCGAACCGAGGCCCGTCCGCCTGCTCCGCTGCGGCACCCCGAGCGGGTCGCACCTTGATCGGCTGCACGTTGCCGCCGGCACTCTCAATCTCTTGCTTCAGTTCGATGAAGGCCTGACTCGAAAACGAATCCGCATGGCGGTCGGCCCAGCGCGTCAGCGTGATCTGGCGAGGATCGATGAGCTGCTCGCCGACCTGCAACTTGAGCTTCTCGATCTCGGCATTGAGCTTCGAGACCGCTTCCGTGTCGGCGGCTGCGCCAGACAGCATCCGGGACAGCATCCCCACCCCGGTGCGAGGCACGGCTGGCTTGGCATCGGCCTGCGGCTCGGCAGTGACAGCGGGCGCTTCGACATGGTCCGGAATCTTGAAGGCGATCCCCTGCCCCTTCTTTTGCGTGGCCACCTCAACCTCCCACCTGGCGCTGCCAGAACGTTTCCATCTGCTGCTCGATCAGGTCCACAAACCGATCGTAGGCCTCGAAGGCGCTCTTGAAGGTGCGCGTCGAGGCGTTGTCGCGCGTCGCGTCGTAGACGGTCCCGAACTCCTTGCTCGCGGTCCGGACGGCCTCGACGTCAGGAATTTCGACCGGCAGCACGCGCTCGGCGTAGGCGGCCTGGATCCACTCGCGGATGATCGCCGTCGATTGCCCGGTGTTGTCCTTGGGCGCGGCGTACTTCACCTTGGACAGCAGGATGTTGATGAACGCGAAGTCCTTGCCGGCGCCCCGTCCGGCGAAGTCGTCGGCCAGATCCTTGAACAGGTCCCAGAACTGCGCACTCGACGCGAAGTCCAGGTTGCTCGGTGGCAGCGGCATGATGATGCCGTCGCTGGCCATGAGGGCGTTGACCGTCAGGAACGACAGCGACGGCGGCGTGTCGCAGATGATCACGTCGTACTTCGACCGGATGGGGTCGAGCCCGTAGTCGAGCGTGCGCCAGAACTGGAAAGCGGCTTCCTTCAACTGTCGCGTCGGAAGGATGAACTCGGCCGAGAAGAGGGGAGAGCAGGACGGCACAAGGTCCACGCCGTCCCAGTAGGTCGGGCGGATCGCATAGCTCACGTCCGACACGTCGCCACTGAACAGCGGCAGCAGCGTCTGGGTAACGTCGACCTCGGCGTCCGGCAGGAAGCCGAACAGGGTCGTCATGCTGCCCTGCGGGTCGACGTCCACCACCAACACCTTGTGGCCACGCATGCTCAGCCCCTGAGCGAGGGTGGTTGCTGTGGTCGTCTTTGAACTTCCGCCCTTGAAGTGCGCCGTCGAGATCGTGATGGCCTCGCCGCCTTCGGGTCGCAGATGGTCAGCCCGGTAGTGCCGGGCCCACTGCCGCATCTCTGAGAGCGTGAACTCGCGACGGGCGCCCGTCGACGTCAGCCGCCCGGTCGGCAGGTCGCCAGGATTGCGCACGCGATAGTCGTATTGGGATCGCTCGATCTTCAAGCGCTCGATCAGTTGGGTCGCTGAGAACGTCGGCGGCAGCTTGCGGGCATCCGGCGCTAGCATCACACCGCGAGCCTGCGCCACGATGGACGTTGCCCGCTCGGCCTGCTCGGTGATGGCCTTCAACGAGATTGGGTGGGTCGCCAGGGGCCCCTGTGTGGTCGGATCCATGCGTTCCTTGCAGTGCGCTATGACAATGAACGCAATTCTACGTGAGACAGTGCTTTTTCAAGACATCGATGAATTCCACGTCTATCGCAGACAAGCTAGTGCTCGGACTGCGAAGAACCTGGATTTCAGGACGTTTTGAAGACTTCCTCCAAGGTCAGTCGTCGATCAGTTTTAGAAGTTCAATAGTTCAAGACTTTCTCTGCCAGAAAGTCATTTCAAATCAATAAGTTAGCCGGCTCTCCGTCCGGGCTCCCGACGCCAGTCGTCCGGACAAGGCTGCGGAAGCGTCCGTGAACCTGGTTGAAGGCGTCCGGGAAGTCCTGGGGATAACTTTCCCGCCTGTGGATAACTTGGCGTCCGGCTTTTCAGGCCCTGTTTCGACCCCAGCCAACGTTCTTGATAGGTCGGCCGTCGCGCCCAAGAGCCGCCCGAAGTGTCCGGGTTTTCCGGCCCGTAGTCGCTCGGAAGTTGCTCAGTTCTGATCGCAGGCCGAGTTGCACCTGTCGCGTCCGAAAGACGCTGGTCAACCCGGACACTTGACCGAGGTTGGCGCCCTAGAATGGACGCATGGGCAGTGTGGCAATCGTGAGGCAGATGGATGTGGTGCAGGGCATGCTGCACAAGTCCGTCATCGCCCTGGCGATCGTGCCGACCAACCGATCGCTGACGGTCACTGGACGCAAAGCGTACTCGGTCATGCTGCATCTTGCCCAGATGCAGGCAGCGGCCGGAACAGAGGGTGCAGACGGCGGCTTCGCTGCGCCGTTGAATTCCATCCTTCGCGGCTTCGGTGCGACCAACAGCATCTCCAGCGATGCGAAGAAGTACATCGACCAGATGGTGTCGACGAAGGTGGAGTGGAGGCCACTTTCGAAGTCCGAGCAGCAGTTGCCACTGACCTTCGGAATCGACGGCAAGGAGGAGGGCGCCTCGCCGGCTCAGATCACCGACGAGTTGCGCATCTTCAACCTGCTCGCCGAGGTCCGTGTCTACAAGCGTGCAGGCGAGAACTGGGTCACCTGGTACTACCCGCCGTCCATCCGGGAAGAACTGGTGAGCCCCTCCCGCTGGGCCCAGGTCGACTTCGCAGTGCTGCGCCAGCTGACCACCTACTGCGCAGTGGCGCTATACGAGATCTGCGCCCGCTACCGCGACAGCCCCGCGGGCGTCACCAGCCGGCAGCACTGGTCCTGGTGGGCCGAGTCACTGCGAAGCTCGCCGACCTCCAAGGTCCGCGCATGGCGCAAGTTCAAGAACGAGTTTGTTGCGCCCGCCATCAAGGAGATCAACGACCTCGGCGACATCGAGATCGAGTTGATCGAGTTCAGGCGCGGCCGTGAAGTCGAGTTCGTTCAGTTCGCGGTCAAGAAGAGCGCACGGCGTCCCGAGAGGATCGCGCCGGTGCCGCCCGACGTGACGAACATCCTGAGAGGCGGCAAGCTGAGCATCCGCGACACGGTGATCGAGGAACTCGAGCGCGCCTACGGCGTTGTCGCCGTGACCGAAGGACTCGAACGCTACGAGCGCTTCCTGAGCGGAGCGGACCGCCCGCGCATCGGCAACGCCGGCGCCTACCTGCGCACGATCATCGCGAACAAGGCGCGCGAAGAGGCGCCGGCAGGGCGGGGCGCCGAACCAGAGAAGACGGCGCACGTGGTCGTCGAGAGCAGGGCGGCATCGGCGATGCCCGCTTCGCGTCGCGATGTCGAAGACGCTGAGCGCCACCGGCGCTTCAGCCTGATCCGCGACCAGTTCGCCAAGCTGGACGTCGAGGAGCAGTTGGAGTGGGTGCGGCGCGTGCGTGACGAGGCGGACGCAAACACGGCACCCAGCCCGAGCATCATGAAGCGCCTTGCGCGCGGTGAGTGGCAGTCACCGCTGGTCCAGGTGATGGTGATCCAGCACTACGCGAAGAGCGAGCTGGGTGAAGACTGGGCGACGCTGCCGTTGACGGAGTTCGAGAGCCTCATGGCCATCGACGCAGGCAGCGAACGGGACGTGGGCTGAACTCGCTGCAACTGCCCGGGCAAAAAAATGCCCCACTGCATGTGCAGTGGGGCAGGGCGCGCAGTGACTAGGCTGCAATTTGCTCCGGGACATCCTCGACAGCGTTGCTGCCGACTTCGTCCTTTCCGAGATCCAACTCGGCTTCGAGCTCACGTTGCCTCGCGATCAGCGCGGCCAAGCGATCCTCGTGCTCGAAGGGCCGCTGCAGCTCAGCCGCAAGGCCTTCGAGTTTCGAGCGCATCCTCGCGAGCCGCTGGGCGCAGTCATCGCGGTGCGGCGCAATCTCGCGGATTGTCTCGATCAAGCCGGCGTGGAGTGCCGGTCCGGTCTGGCAAGGTCTGCACTCGTGTGAGCTCGCGCCCCGCACGAACAGGTGCACCTCGTCCTCTGCGCGTCCGATGAACACGCACAGTTCGAAGGCCCCGACGGTGCCGATGACCTCGTCCCGCGCGGACCGCGAGATCGATGCCCTCGCGCTGCGCACGGTCGCCCTGAGCACCTCGCCGATCTCTTCACGACCGCGGTGGGTGCGTCCGTGGACGTTGACCACCAGGTCCGTTCCGAGAACGGCGTGGGCCCGTTCGGCATCTGCCACGAGGGCTGCGAGCAACCGCTCGTTGCTCTCGATGCGCATCGGCAAGCCGGCCACCTCGGATTCGTTCGCGTAGCGTTGGTTGCGCCACACGGACAGCAGCGAGGCGTACTTCGCGATCTCCGCGTCGACACCAGCCTTCTCGATGATCTTCGGATTGCCCGACGCCAGCGCCTTCACTTCGGCGTAGGTCAACGTTGCGAGCTCGACGTCCTCGACAGACCGGATGCCCTTGTCCCCGCTCATCACCTGCGCGATGAACTTGGCCTTGGTGAGCACCGTCTGCCAGCTGTACGCGTCGAAGCTGCCTTCGGTGACGTAGCGGATGATCTCCACCTCCGCGCATTCGTTGCCCTGGCGAAGGATCCGGCCCTCGCGCTGCTCCACATCACACGGACGCCATGGGCAGTCGAGTTCGTGCAGGGCCACGAGGCGCCGCTGCACGTTCGTGCCGACGCCCATCTTCGGGGTCGAACCGAGCAGCACACGAACCTTGCCTTCGCGCACCTGGCGGAACAGGCGTGCCTTCTGCGAGTCGGTCTCGGCATCGTGGATGAAAGCGATCTGCTCGGCCGGTAGGCCCCGCTCGATCAACTCTTCGCGCAGCGCCTGGTAGACGCTGAACGCCATGCCACTCTTGGGAGTGGACAGGTCGCAGAAGACCAGCTGCGCCCTCTTGAGGCTCGCAGTCTCCTGCCAGATGTTGTGCACCTCTCGGGCGCACTGCGCCACCTTCCCGCCGGGGTCGGCTGGTTGGCGGCTGTTGATCAGTCGCATGTCCAGCGCGGCCAGGCGGCCTTCGCTGGCGATCATGAGCATGTTGTCCTCGCGCGGGTCCACCCGCGCGGTCTTCAAGCGCTCGGCGCGCTTCACGAGCGATCGCACGAAGGCGCGCAGTGGCTCGCTAGGCTTGCACGTCACCGTTCTGGGCTTGTCGCCCTTCAGGATCGGCACCGGCAGCTTCAGCATCTCGCGCGTGCGGATGTCCGACACGTCGCAGAACACCGTCATCAGGTCCGGCACGTTGATGAAGCGCGCGAACCGAGTGTTGAGCCGATAGCCGCTGCCGTCAGGTGCAATCTCCAGCGCCGTGACCGTCTCCCCGAAGGTGGCGGCCCAGGCGTCGAATTGCTCCAGCCCCAGCGAGCGCAGCGTGTTGGGCTGCAGGAAGCGCTGGAACGTGTGAACCTCGGCCATGCTGTTGGCCACCGGGGTTGCCGTGGCCAGGACCACCCCACGGTGCTCTCCTCGGTAGAGGCTCATCGTGTGGCGCGACTTCAGGTACAGGTCGAACGCGCGCTGCGAGTTGCTCAGCGGCAGGCCTGCGATGCGTGCCATCTTGGTGTGGCGGAACAGATTCTTGGCCGAGTGGGCCTCGTCGTACGCAAGCCAGTCGACCCCCAGTGCTTCCCAGCAGAGAAAGTCGTCCTTGCGATCCTGGTTCTCCAGGCGTTCGAGCCGGATCTTCCAGGTCTTCTTCATGCGCTCGAGCTGCTTGACGATCCGGTTGGACCGGCTGTCCGCGCTGCACATGCGCACGGCCATCTCGATCTCGCGGATGGTGTCCTTGATGAAGTCGCCGGTGAATCCGGCGGACATGGGCAGCAGCTCGAAGGTGGAATGCGTCATCACGATCGCGTCCCAGTCGCCGGTGGCCACCCGCGCCACGAACTCCCGCCGGCGGTCGCCAGCGAGGTCCTCCTTCGTCGCCATGAGCACGGCGGCGGAGGGATAGAGCCGCACCAGCTCTGCGGCGTACTGCTCGAGGCAATGGTTCGGCACGATGTGGGCCGGCTTGTTGGCCAGGCCCAGGCGGCGCAGTTCCATGCTCGCGGCCACCATGATGGCCGTCTTGCCGGCGCCCACCGCGTGAAACAGCCCGGTGTTGCCGGACTGCACGACGCGCCAGATCGCGTTGCGTTGGCTCGCGTGGAGATCGAAGCATTGCGAAAAGCCCGGCAGCTTCAGATGCGAGCCGTCGAACTCCCTCTGGCGGATGCAGTTGAACAGGTCGTTGTAGATCCTGCACAGCCGCTCGCGCCGCGGAGCGTCCTCGTAGGCCCATGAAGCGAAGCGGTCCCGGATCAAGCCGAGCTTCTCCCGCGCCGCGAGCGTCTCTTCCTTGTTGACGATGTAGGCACCGTCCTTCTCGGGGTGCGGGTCGCGCACCGTGGGTGTCTGCACGTTCAGCGCATGCTGCACGAGGTCGATCGCGTGCATGCGCCGCGTGCCGTACTCCTGGATGCACGCGACGCTTTGTCGGGCCGCCCAGTCGTTGAAGGTCACCGACCAGGTGCCGGCCACCGCCAGGTAGCGCACGGCGGTGTCCTGCAGGCCGAGCACCTCCTTGATGAAGGCCTCGACCACGTCGGCCGGCACCCAGACCGCGCCCAGTCGCAGCGCGATGTCGCCTGGCGGCAGATCCTCGGGGATCACCTTCTCCAGTGCCGCCACGTTCGCCCTGTAGGCGTCGCCAGCGGCGAGGGCCACGGTCAGCTTGCGCTTCACGTTGCCGGAGAGGTACTCGTCGGCCGGCTCGTGCCGGTCGCCCTCGGGATTCAGGTAGATCATGCCGCGCGCGGACAAGTCCGCCAGGGCGTCTTCGGGCGTGGCCCGCAGCAGCCGGGCCATGTAGTCGGGATCGACCCGGCCCTTCCACTGCATCGACAGGGCGAGTGCCTCGTCGGGATGCTCGGCGACCGTGGCCTCGCGGACGGGCGAGACCGTTCGCTTCGAGAAGATCGCGGCCTTGGTGGCCACTTCTTCCTCTTCGTCGTAGTGCTCCAGGGACAGGAGCAGCGGATAGTCCGGGTCTCGCCGGAAGGCGAGGGCGTTCGCACGGGAGGACAGGTAGCCGTGCTTGCCCACGAACCGGTCGTAGCTCTGGTTCAGACGTCGTCTCAGTTCGATCAGCGCCTGATCCGTCGTGGCGCCCAGCTGTGCGCTGAGCAACGCGCGAGCCCGATCGCGGATGTCCACCATGCCGGCGATTCGTTGCCGGACCGTGGCGTTGAGGCGGTCGTGCAGGTCCACGACGTGATCGCCCTCCACGATGCCGATGCGGCCTTCGCTGACCACGAGCGATCCCGGCCGCGTGCCAGCGGGTGCCGGCACGATGTCCCGGTTTGCTCTGGCGGGGGCCTTGGGTTGCACGCTGTACGCGCCCTTGGGCACCAGGGCCTGGGCGCCGAGCAGCGCGGATTCGAGGTCTCCATCGAGCATGGCCGTCGGCACGGCCTGGAAGCCGTTGCTGACCCTGTCGATGCGACCCAGCACATGCTCCGGATGGCTCACGAACCAACGGTTGATCCGCAGGTACTGCTCGTGGCAGCCGTCCCGGAGCATCGTCTTGGGTACGTAGTCCAGGTCGAGCCACTCGGCTGCGGCCGCCGCCTCTCCCGGCGCGCGCTTTCTGAAGATGACCAGGTCAGCCTGCACGCTGGTCGATGCGATGCGCTCGAACGTGCCCGAGGGCAGTCGGAACGCGGTGACCAGGTCGGCTTCGGATGCCACGTGTGCGCGCATGCCGGCATCGCTCTCGTCCAGGAAGTAGGTCGAGGTGATGAAGCACACCAGACCGCCAGGGCGGAGCACATCGAGCGCCCGGCCGACGAACCAGTTGTGGATGCTGGCTCGGCTGTAAGGCCGGTTGCGGTTGTCCAGCACGCCGTAGCGCCCGAACGGGACATTGGACAGGATGAGGTCGTAGGTTCCTTCGGCCAAGGTCGCAGCCTCGAAGCCGCCGATCCGCACATCAACTCCGCATGCCCCGTAGAGGCTGCGAAGGATGCGGCCAGAGATGCGGTCCAGCTCGATCGCCGTGACGCGGCTGCGCTGGGCAATGTCGGCCGGCATGCAGCCCAGGAAGTGCCCAGTGCCTGCGCTCGGTTCGAGGATGCTGCCGCCCTGGAAACCCAGGCGGCGCAGGGCCGCCCAGATCCAGTGGATGACGAGCGGATCGGTGTAGTGGCTATTGTTGACCGATGCCCGCGCCGAGTCGTGGTCGTCGGCCGAGAGCAACTGGCGCAGGCGACCGACGCGCTCGACCCAGGCTGGATCTCTGCCCTCGTCGTTGAAGCTCGCCGGGATGCCGCCCCAGCCGGTGTAGCGCAGCAGGGCGCGGCGTTCGCTGGCGCTCGCCGGCCTGGCTTCGCTCTCGATCGACCGGAGCGCGTTGATGGCCGAAACGTTGGCCTCGAACTTGGTGGCCTGGCCTTCGATGTGGGCGAGGGCTTCGTCGTCCCATGTCGGCCACTCGACCAACTGCGCGGTGTGGGCCGCGGCGGACATGGCGGGGCGCCATGCCTTGGGGACCTGCACTTCCACGACCGCTTGAACATCGACCGCAGCGGCAGGGGCCTCCGCAGCTTCAGCGAACAGGTCGGGGTATGCGGCAGCTTCGTCGTCGAAGCCCGGCAAGGAAAGGGTGTAGCCACCCTGGCTGGATGGGGACATGTGATCTCCGTGATGTGGAGAGAGCACACGCCCCCTGGGGAGCGTGAGCTCCCGGTGGGAGGGGGTCCGCAGGCCGCTGAGGCGACATGCGGTCGTGCGTCGACCAGCCGGACTGCCTGAAAGGCAGTAGGCCGATGCGAACGGATCTGGGGTTCGGTGCGGCCGCCTGTCAGGCGGGCACCGGAAGAACTCACCGCCTGAAGAGGCGGCGGCGGGGCAGGGCCCAGCGCGGATCTACGTGCGGGTCACGACCGCTAACGCCGGCTGTGCCGGAACGCCTCAGAGGGCGGCTGTGGCCGGAAGCCACGAAGCAAATCGAGTATGGAACAAGGGGGCTGGAAGGGAAAGACACCCCATCGCGCTGGCGCATGTTCATCGGGCATGAACCGGCCATAGGCAGCCGCGCCGCGTAGAGGCAAGGGAAGCGGGGGGTGCCGCAACCCTCTCGGTGCCTGCGCCAGCCAGAGGGCTCCCTCCCCGGTGTCGCCGTTTGCTACGATTGCCACGTTTGCTTTATTGTTCCTGCTTGCCTAAAATCGGCCGATGGGCACCAATGTCAGCACCCCTGTCCTCCTGCGCCGGATCGCGCAGCTCGAAGCGGCCGTAGGACGGCTCAGCGAAGACCTGGGCAGTCTTCGGTCGGTGGTCAGCCGCCACGCGCTGCAGCCGTCGAAGGCCGGTGGCGCGCGACCGCGCGCCGCGCGTTCCCAACTGCCCGCTGGGACGCCGCCGCAGTCCGCCACGTCCGGTGGGCTTGCCGGGGCCACCGCACGAGGCGAAGCGGCCCGGGTGCAATGGGTCAAGGACGGCCTCGTGGTGCCGGGTGAGCAACTCGCTCAGGCCTGGGGGCTCACACGGCAGGCCTTGGCGCCCGCTGCAGACCGGGGCGAGGTCTTCGCGGTGAAGATCGGCAACCGGCTGTACTACCCGCAAGCTTTCCTGGCGCTGGACCGCGAGGTTGTGGCCGCTGTATGCCGCGCCCTCGGCGACCTCGGTGCCAGCGAGAAGCTGATGTTCTGGTTGCGCGAGCACGGGGCGTTGGGAGGGAAGGGCGTCGCCGCGGCCCTGGACGCCGGAGTCGCGGTGTCCAAGGTGGAACGGTTGGCCACGGCCTGGGCGCGCGAGCGGGGAGCCGCGCGTGTCGCTGCGGCTGCCTGAGCCCGGGACATTCGAGGATCTGCTTCGGCCCGTCAGGGTCGAGGTCGCCTCGCTGGTGCGACTGAGCCGGTACCCGGGCACCGAGCCGTACTGGTCGTCTGGCGTGTACCGCTTCGATGACCCGGACCCAGGCCGCGCCGGCGAGTTCGGCACTTGCTATTCAGCCAACTCGATCGAGGTCGCCTTCGCGGAAAGCGCGATACACGAAGCAGGACGCTTCGTCGCTGGCGCGTACGAGGTGCCCTCTGCTGAACTGACGGAGCGCTCGGTGGTGCGATTCACGTGCGATCGACGCAAGACGCTGGTCCTGGCCGACCTGACCGGCGCGGCCCTCAAGTCCCTGGGCCTGAACAACGACATCAGCGCGTTGGCCGACTACTCGGTGAGCCAGGCATGGGCGCAGGCCATCCATGACGCCGACCCGCGATGGCAGGGCATTCGGTACGTGTCCCGCCAGATGAACAAGGGCTTCGCCTACGCGATCTTCGAGCGGAGCGGGTTGAAGAAGCTTCGGTCGGAGAAGCTAAAGGTTGCACAGCTGGACGCCCTGTGCGATCTGTTCAATGTCACCGCTGTGTGACCGTGCCCGATCTGTCGGTCAGGTGTAGTCGAGCGTCTCTCACCAGCGGTGAGAGAAATGCTTTCCCTGGAGGCCTGAAGCGTCGGCCCGGAGCAGACTGGTTGCTGTCGCTCGACGCCGCCATCCTGAGCGTCGGCGCCCGCCCTAAGCCGACCTTGCCAACATTGGCTGAAGACCGAGGTCGGTCACTCGTGACGTAGGTCTGAGTGGCGGCGACGACGAAGACCGGTCGGAAGCTCACTTCACAGCACTGTGCGCGTGTCTAGCCGCGTCTCTCCCACCGCCTTGCTGCGCCTACCCGCTCCAGGGTGACCGAGCGGAAACCCGTAGCGGCGGGGCGGCCAGCCCTGAGTACGGGACAATAGCCCCATCATGGCCAACGGCGATCAACTCAAAGCATTGCTGCGCTCCTTCGCGGAGGGCGATGATCGCCATTTTTACTCCGTCGCCATGCAACTAGCAGCGCACGAGGCCAAGCAGGGCCACGGCAAACTGGCGGAGGAACTGCGAGAGCTGATCGATTCCGCGAAGTCGCGCCGGCATGCGCCTGGGGGGGACGGCCCCATTCCGATCGCTCGGCCGAAAGGCGAACTCGCGTCGTTGTTGAGCGTCTCTTACCCATCCAGACGCCTGTCGGACATGGTGCTTGGCAAGCCGCTGCTCGAAGGCCTGCAGCAGGTCCTGAAGGAACAGCGGCACCTGAGCAAGCTGCGCGGCCATGGCCTTCACCCTCGGCGCAAGCTGCTGCTCGTCGGCCCGTCAGGCACCGGCAAGACGATGACCGCCGCCGCCCTCGCGGGCGAACTGGGCATCCCGCTTTTCGTGGTCCGCCTGGATGCGCTGATCACCAAATTCATGGGCGAGACGGCGGCCAAGTTGCGTCAGGTCTTCGACGCCGTGGCATCAACTCGCGGGGTGTATTTCTTCGACGAGTTCGACGCGATCGGCAGCCAGCGCGGCATGGCCAACGACGTTGGCGAGATCCGCCGCATCCTCAACAGCTTCCTGCTGATGATCGAGCAGGACGACTCCAGCAGCGTGATCGTCGCGGCGACGAATCACCCGGACATCCTGGACGAAGCGCTGTTCCGGCGCTTCGACGACGTGGTGGAGTACCACGTGCC
>Ga0209369_1000424_pt1 | contig 59876 bp, 54 predicted proteins | sample EBPBio142010_DNA_FD_185865 | JGI IMG/M metagenome (GOLD analysis project Ga0209369, IMG submission 185865) | Wastewater treatment Type I Accumulibacter community from EBPR Bioreactor in Madison, WI, USA - Reactor 1_10/4/2010_ DNA (SPAdes)... | ecosystem: Engineered > Bioreactor > EBPR >...
TCCGTCACTATCGTGACTCCTTTCACACCCATGCAGCTTCGTTACCGCAAGGGCTGGAGTCATCATCAACCAGTGCTTCCCGATACGTACACTAGCGATTCCCGATCGTTACATCAGCGCTTCCAAAGGAGTCGACTAAACACAATCTTCCGCAACGTGCAGCGACATATCAGCCTTGGCTGTTCGTCGCTTTTCGAGTAAGCAGCTGACAGAGACAGAGACACAACAACAATCTGACAAAACGCCGCTCGACTCGATCCACTCCCCTTCATGCCGCTCACCCATTCGCGATTGCAGCGCGGAACAACCCAAAAATTGCGAGAACCTTCTGCGAGACGCACACGATCGCCGAACCTGTGAGGCGTACAAGTTCGGAGCGTAGTGTCGGGTTATGGATACACAGACACGAACAAACGGCGTAGATGCCGCAACGCTGGGCCTGGGATCGGTGCTGGTGGGTTCGTTGCCTGCTGCGCTGATGACCGCTGATGCCCCGGATCGATACACGGTCGAGGCCGTGTTCACTCGGCGCCCCGAACGGGACGAAGTGATCGAGATTTTGGGAAGCGATACCCGGGACTTTCTCGCGAAGGCTGGCTACCCCACGGTAGAGGTTGCAGTTTCGGATCGACGTTTGGAGATCGCAAATACAAACCTTGAGGAGTTGCGCGATGGGCTCGCAAGCGTGCTCGCGGATCGCCTTGCCCAGATCAGTGCGGGAGTTCGGGATCGGCAGAACGCGGCTGCGGTCATGTTCCAGAAGGCAGCCACGAGCGAACACGCGCGCGTAGCGACGGTCACGGCTCTCGCCGAATCCGTCACATTCGCCCCCTCCCCTACCAACCATGGCGTAGCGGGGTCAGAAGAGGGTCGCGCCCGGTCAGATCGTGCCCAGATTAACGACTGGACCGATGAAGGCGGTCACGGTCGTTCCTGACACTCGGAAGCAAGTGCTCTGAGGTGCATCATGAGTGAGTATCGTTCGACGAAACCTCCTCGAGAGGGTCGGCCAGTTCGTGCTCAAGGTGCGAGTGAATATACGGCGTTGGCGAAGATAGTGCGGGACGAGGGCTTGCTACGTCGCCGATACGGGTATTACTGGGCGAAGTTGATCGTGCTGCCGTTCGTGCTTATGTGTGGCTTGTTCGTGTTCTACTGGATTGGTGACACCTGGTGGCAGCTGTTCACTGCGGTATTCTTCGCGATCCTCTTCACCCAGATCGCTTTCCTCGGTCACGATTCGGCGCATCGCCAGATCTTCGTATCGGGAAAATGGAACGATTGGGTGAGCATCGTCCTCGGCGACCTGCTGGTCGGAATGAGCTACGGGTGGTGGCAGCATAAGCACACGCGCCACCATGCAAACCCGAACAAGTTGGGTGCCGACCCTGACATCGACCTTCCGGTGATCATCGTCACTCCGGGTCGAACACCTCCGAGAAGCCGGACGCTGAGATGGCTTCGGGCGCATCAGGGCGTTTTCTTCTTCCCGATCCTGCTCCTTGAAGGGGTGTCGTTGCACGCGTCCGGGGTACGCCGAGTGCTCGCAAGGGGCGAGCTGAAGCGACGCTGGGTGGAGATCATATTTCTACTGATCCGCCTGCTCGGGTTTCCTCTGCTCGTGTTTATTGTGCTGTCTCCGGGGATCGCATTCGTATTTCTCGCCGTCCAGCTGGGTGTGTTCGGCTTCTACATGGGAGCCTCTTTCGCCCCAAACCATAAGGGGATGCCCATCGTGCCCAGCGATGCAAATGTCTACTTCCTGCGACGCCAGGTGATGATGAGCCGAAACGTTCGCGGTACACGTGTGCTCGATACTGCGATGGGCGGTCTGAACTATCAGATCGAGCACCATCTGTTTCCTTCAATGCCTCGCCCGTATCTGCGCAAGGCAGCACCGATCATCGCCGACTACTGCAGAACTCATGACGTCCCCTACCTGCAGACAGGCCTATTCGCCTCGTATGTCATCGTCGTGCGCTACATCAACCGCGTGGGACTTGGCGAACGCGACGTATTCGCCTGCCCGCTCATCGAGCAGCGCAATCATGGCGTCCCTCCCACCGCGCCGTGAGATCAGCACGCAGAACTGGGGCGACGACGCAGCCGCATGCCGCCATCGTGTATCACCCGACGAAGACCCCGCTCGATCGTCTTCGGAATGCAGTCGAGCGACAGGAACGAGATCTGCGGTGGGGGCCTTCACGCTGGTACCAAACTCGCGCGCACGACTCAGGGAGCACGGCGGCAGAGCAAGCCCTGGCGAGTAACCCTGCGGTGATCATTGTTGCCGGTGGAGACGGTACAATTCGAGCCCTAGCAGACGCCGTACACGGTTCAGGAATCCCGACCGCCCTGATCCCCACCGGCACCGGCAACCTGCTAGCACGTGATTTGGGGATTGCACTCGGCAATATGGAAAGCAACATTGCCACGGCGTTTACAGGATCGACACGCGCCATAGATATCGGAGTTGCCGAGTTCGACGACTCCAAGGGAGCCTCGCAAAGTCACGTTTTCGTCGCCATGGCGGGCATCGGCTTAGACGCAGAGATGGCGGAGCACACGAGCGCGATTGCAAAGAAGCACCTCGGCTGGTTCGCATACGTCACCCCAATTGCCAGATCGATCATCCTCAACAAGCTTTTCCATATCGATTACCGCATCGACCGAAGCTCGATACGGTCCACACGAGCGCACACCGTTATCGTCGGCAACTGCGGCACACTCACCGGGAACATGCTCTTAATCCCCCGTGCGGTCATTGACGACGGGCTCCTCGATGTCGTCATGATGCGACCGAAGGGGCGACTCGGGTGGGCTCGGATCGGCACGCGTCTCACCCTGCAGGGCATCGCCCGCCGATCCAAGTTCAGCAGGCGTATCCTCAAACGCGCCCCAGATATTCACGAGCTCTCCTATGTTCAGGGCAGAGAGTTCGAAGCCCAGTTCGACACTCCCCACACCCTCGAACTCGACGGAGACAGTTTTGGATACGTCACACGCGTGAACGTCGGCATTCGGCCCGCTGCACTGCACGTGCGCGTCCCCAGAAAATTCGACTAGACGCAGCACACTGTTCCCGGTACCCAGCAAATGCTCCGCAATTTGCGGGGTACCGCCTGCTCAACCCGCGATCCGCGAGGCGATCTAGCCCTTAGAACGCTTCGCGCTTTGCCTGAGCAGCCCGAAGATCAGCGTACCGACGAAGAGCACAATTCCAATGATGGCCAACCAGAGCAGCCCCTCGAAGACGAATCCAACGATCGACAGCACTACCCATGCCACGAGCAAGATAAGAAGAACCGTCCACATGATCCTCACGATACGCTTCATTTCGCTCACACAACGGAAGCTGGCAATACTCACAGCAAGCCGCCAACCCTCCTGGAGTCGATCACCTCGGCTGAATCGACAGGTGGTATTTGAATCGCTGCGGGTATACCTTTCAGGTAGAGCGACTTCGCTCGGGGCAGAGGTGCCAAATGTGCCAATACGTTTCGACGTGTCCAACGCGTGAGCATAAGCCGGGGGCGTTATGCCCGGTTGAAGAACAGCGCAAGAAACGCGAATGGCAGGTGCTGCTGTGCCTGATCGTCCTTCTTGGGCTTGTCGCGGTACTTGGGATTTGGTGGGTACTGTTCCCTCGGTTCTGATCTGACTCGATTCGGCTTCCTGGCAATACTCACAGGCTCCGTTTCAGAGGGTCAATGGGAGCTAGTGTCGGGCATAGAGGCTCAAGAACTTCTTGGGACTCTCATAGAAAGCAGGGACATCATGTCCAACGATCGAAATGTAGCATCGAAGCCTTCGAGTGCAGCGGATGAAGCCGCCGCCGTATCGGAAGGGAAGCAGGTGCCCGGGGAGCCTAAGCACCCCGACCAGACGAAGCCAGCGGGCAAGTAGCAGCTAGTCTCTCCCGCAACGAGCGCCCCTGCCCCCACTTTTCGGAGGGGGTGGGGGCGTTCTGCTGATGGTTTGGTTGATCCCTAGTGTTTGTGCCGCTTCAGCGCCTGCTGAAGCTTCCGGCTAAGGAACTGGCTCCTCGACCGGAATACACAATCACACCCTCAAGCAGTCCTGCTGCATCAGAGTCTTTCGTAGATAGATGCTCTGTTTGGCACCGGTGTCGCGCACTAGAGATCAACACTGCACTCCCATCACGTCAGCACTCACTGTATAGCCAGTGTGTGCTGACATTAACTTCTCGCTTGGCCGTGGTGAATCGACTCGGGCGCGCCATGGCCGACCCGGGTGTGCTGTCGAATGGACTCGGGTTGACGCGATCGAACGTGTCGAACCATCTCACATGCTTGCGCGACTGCGGCATCGTTGTCGCTGAGCCGGAGGGGCGACAGACCCGTTATGAGATATCCGACCCCCATCTTGCGGCGGCACTGACGTCACTCGTGGATGTGTCATTGGCGGTAGACGAAAGTGCACCATGCCTGGATCCCGGATGCCCGGTGCCGGGTTGCTGCGACGCGGGGGCAGCTAAGTGACGGCAATTGTGGAAGCATTGCCACGGCGCGAGGTACTGCGTCGACGCATTCGGATCATCGTTGCGATCACGATCACCTGGAACGTCATCGAGGCGATCGTCGCTGTTAGCGGGCGCTGCAGCGTCATCGGTGGCTCTGATTGGCTTCGGGCTCGACTCCATTGTCGAGGTGCTCGCCGCGGCGGCGGTCGCGTGGCAGTTCGCCGCGCCCGACCCGGAGAAGCGGGAGAAGGTCGCGCTGCGAGTCATCGCGGTGTCGTTCTTCGGCCTCGCCGCCTACGTATCCGTAGATGCGGTGCTGTCACTGCTCGGGCTGAGAGAGGCTGACATTCCCCTGTCGACATTGTCATCGCGGCGCTGAGCCTTGTCGTGATGCTGCTCCTGAGTTGGTTCGAGCGCCGCACGGGCCGTGAGCTCGGTTCTGCATCCGCGATCGCGGACTCGAAGCAGACCCTGATCTGCACGTATCTCTCGGCTGCGCTGCTCGCCGGCCTGCTGCTGAACAGCCTGCTCGGTTGGGCGTGGGCGGATTCTTTAGCCGCTTTGGTGATTGCCGTGTACGCCGTCCGTGAGGGCGTCGAAGCGTGGAAGGGTGACGCCTGCTGCGCCGCTCCCGTCGCGGTGCTCACGGGCGAGCGGGAAGCAGATGGCTGCAAAGACGGTTGCTGCGCGACCTAACCCGCGACCGTGACGCGAACGAAGTGCTCGCCCTCATGGTCGCCGCGAGCGTGAAAGCGCTACCCGGAAAGTTCTTGCAGGACTACGCAGGAGATCTGGCCCTCGACGCAACCCTCGTGCCCGTTGGGAGTCGTCCGAACTCCCCAAAGAAGGGGCTGTTCCTCAACGTGGACTTCAATGGCGCGATCTATGGGCGAAGCAGAGGCCACTACTCAAAGTTCGCGTTCGGATATGAAGTCGACACCACCGTGATGGTGCACGCCACAAAAGGGAAGTTTCCCTTCCCGCTCATCACCGGCGCAAACGTCCACAAGCCGGCGAAAATCAAGCAGGCCGCTTCCGACACCATCCGTCAGCACCATGCCCTATTCCCGACACCCGGCACCGTACTGGTCGATCGGGCTTACAACAATCTCAAGAGGCATCGTTTTCAAATGCTCGTGCGCACGCTGCGCTACTGGACGGCCTACAAGTACCCCATGAACCGGCTCGGCTTCCAAGGGAAAGTGACCGGACACCCCGTCATCATGGTCGATGGAAACCTGTACCTCGAGACCATGCCGCAGCACCTGCAGCAGCTTCACTACCTCAGGGTGAACCGGAAGCCAATGGATAGCGGCGAACACGTCACCGATGAGCTGTATGCACAGTACTTCGCCGAGCGTTCGCGCTACCGCCTCGCCCCGCACGGCCGTCCCGACGAGCAGGGTTATGCCAGGTTCACGATGCCCGAGAACATCGAACGTCTCGATCACCGCGACCCTGCCACGAACCTTCCCACCCGCGCTCCGAAGATCACGGTGAAGAAGATCACGGTCGCTCCCGAAACGCACATCATCCGCCACCTGCAAAAAGCGGGGTACATGTCTGCCGAGTGGAAGCAGCTCACCGGTCAACGCAACCACGTCGAGAACAGCAACCGGAGCATCAAACGCTCTTCGGGCGTGGACCTGCACAACTCGAGCAAGCGCCTCGGCCGGGGCCGCCCGTTCCAAACCTTGGCCGTCGCGTTCGCGATCGCCGCTGAGAACGTGCGCCGCATCATCACCGGCATCGAAAGTGTCTGCAAAGCCTCAGTGCCGAAACCTGCCCTAAAGACTCGAGCGAAACGACGCCCACAATTCGAGGGCGCCTACACCGCGGCACAGGTGAAGGTTGAGGCGCCGCCCGGCGTCTAGGCGATCGCCACTCCCGAACTGAACAACACCGAACTAGCCCGACGAGAGGGGCTATTCGGCGTGCCCGGAAACGCTCCCGGCCGCCCTCACGGCTATCCGTCGAGCGAGTCTGAGCCGCCCCAGCCTTTCAAAAGCCGTTTCGAAACGACGAACGGCCAGAGATTCAATGATCTCCGGCCGTTCGAACTAATTTCATAAGGAGCTAAGCCGCAAAAGCTTAACCACCCCTCGTGCGCGAGGGGGGACTTGAACCCCCACGCCCTTTCGAGCACTGGCACCTGAAGCCAGCGCGTCTGCCAATTCCGCCACTCGCGCGAGTCGTCGTGCGGCGCCGAAGCACCATACAACCCGTTTAGCTTAGCAACAACCCCGGGCTTCGCCAAAACGAGCGACCAACTTGCAACGAATAGGCAACCAATGAGACGGGTTCGTGCGAGATGTGCACTGCGTACGAGAATTCCGCAGAATTTCTCGCACGTACTGCACATCTCGCACGTTGCGAAGGCCAGCAACCCGCCGAGCCCATCTCTTCGCCACTAATGACAGTGCTGACTGGCAGCCGCGCACACGCCACTCGGGCGCAGCAACAAACGAAGCCGAGTTTGCCCCGCAGCGGCAGGTGTTGGGCAAGGCCGCAGCAAGCACGGGTAGCATGGCTCCGAACACATACGTGCGCGCAGATGCGGCGCGCGCAAAAGTACTGAGAGAGGAGGGCGAACATCATGGGCATTCTCGACAGCGTCGAACGCGGCCTTGAGCGCGCGGTCAATGCCGCATTCGCCCGCACCTTTCGTTCAGGCGTGCAACCAGTCGAAATCGCTGCGGGCCTGAAGCGCGAGCTCGACATCGGCTCGGTCGTCGTCGATCGCGACCGCGTGCTCGCGCCGAACCGCTTCGTCGTGCGCGTCTCGAGCGCTGATGCCGACAGACTCACCCGCATGGGCGGCACCCTCGAGCGCGAGCTCATCGGGGTCGTCACCAAGCATGCGAAGCGTCAGGGCTATCAGCTGCTCGGCGAGGCCGACGTCGAACTGCGGCGCGACGACTCGCTCACCACCGGCGTCATGCAGATCGATGCCGCCCAGGTCGAGGGCACCGTGTCGTGGGTGCCGACCATCGAGGTCGAGGGCGTGCGTCACCAGCTGCGCACCGGCACCACCATCGTCGGCCGCGGGAGCGACGCCGACATTCGGCTCTCTGATTCGGCCGCATCGCGCCAGCACCTGCAGCTGATCTGGGATGGCAAGGCCGGCATCGCCCGCGACCTCGGATCGACCAACGGCACCAAGATCAATGGACAGCGCTTTCGCGAGGCAGCACTCAGCCCCGACACGGTGATCACGATCGGCCAGACTCCCCTGCGCTTTCAGTTGGTGCCGAGCCGGGAGGCAGGGCAGCGCACAAGGCAGCAGGCATCGCAGCCGCGAGCGGCCCAGCAGCCGCAGGTGGCGCAGCGACCGCGATCCTCGACCCCACAAGCATCGCACCCGCGACCGCAAGGTAGCGACAATTCGAACCAGGCAGCGCAGCCCGGCATCGACCAAGACTTCTGGAGGGGCCTGTGAGCGAACTCACCCTGATGATCTTGCGCATCGGCTTTCTGCTGTTGCTGTGGCTCTTCATCTTCGCCATCGTCTACGCGCTTCGCAGCGATCTGTTCGGGGCCCCAGTGCGCAAGCTGCCGAACAACAGCAGCACGAGCGATGGATCGGCAGGCCGGCAAACAGCCGCCCCGGTCGCGGCAACGCCGGTCTCGGCGGGCGCCGCATCACAGGGCATGGCCCCCCCGATCACGCCGTCAGGCGGCGCACTGCCTTCGGCCGGCGCATCGGCGCAGGCGCGCGTGCTCGTCATCACCTCCGGCAGCGCCGCAGGCACCTCGCTTCCGCTCGACGACAGCGTGATCACGATCGGCCGCAGCACCGACTCGACACTCGCGATCGTCGACGAGTACACCTCGACCTACCACGCGAAGCTCGCCCGTAGCGGCGATCAGTGGCTGCTCACCGATCTCGACTCGACCAACGGCACGAAGCTGGCCGGAAGCCGCGTCAGCGGCACGGTGCTCGTTCCAACCTTCACCCCCGTCACCATTGGCACCACCACGTTTGAGCTGAGGCCATAACTGTGACGGTCGGCTACGCAAGCGCCATCGGCAGCCATGTCGGCATGGTGCGCTCGAACAATCAAGACTCCGGGTATGCCGGAAATCGTTTGTTTCTCGTTGCCGACGGCATGGGTGGTCACGCGGGCGGTGACGTCGCGTCAGCGTTGACGACGCGGGCGATCTCAAAGCTCGATGAGTTCGCAAAAGATGGGGGCGAGGATCAGCCGGCCTCGGGCGACGGCGAGCCGGGCGCAATCAACACGGCAACCAATGCCACCCTGACCGGCATCCCTTCGAGCCCCGAGGCTGCAGCGAAGATGCTCGCCGACGCCCTGCTCAAGGCGAACCGCATGTTGCGCGCCACCGTCGGCGAGCGCCCCGAGCTGTCTGGTCTCGGCACCACGTTCTCTGGATTTCTGACGATGGGCGACCAGCTCGCCCTGGCCCACATCGGCGACTCCCGCCTGTATCTGTTGCGCGACGGCGCTATGAAGCAGATCACCAAAGATCACACCTTCGTGCAGCGGCTCGTCGACAGCGGCCGCATCACCGAAGAAGAGGCGAAGACGCACCCCCGCCGTTCGGTACTCATGCGCGTGCTCGGCGATGTCGATAGCAACCCCGACATCGACACCGATGTGCTCGACACGCAGCCGGGAGACGTCTGGCTGCTCTGCTCCGACGGCCTCTGCGGCTATGTCGAAGAAGAAGACATCGAGAAGATTCTGCTGCGCCGGCACTCCCTGCAGGATGCGGTTGACTCGCTCATCGACAAGGCCCTCTCGTTCGGCGCTCCAGACAACGTCACGGTAGTGCTCGTCGAGACACAGCCCGGCCCCGCCTCGAACACCGAGCCGGGCACACCCCGCTTCGCCGGGTCGGCAGCGACCACAACCGATACCGGCACCGTGCGCGAGACGGGCACCGCACGCATTAGGCTGATGCCTCGCCGCCGCGTGGTGCGCCGCGCCCAACCGGTCGAAGAGAGCCACTTCGAGCCGCGGGTCGATGAGTACCTGAACGAGCTCATCGCCGAGACGAAGCGGCGCAATCGCCGCCGCCGCCTGCTCTGGACGCTCGGTCTGCTCGGAGTGATCGCGCTGATCTGCGGCGGCGTCGCACTCGCCTACGAGTGGACCCAAACCCGCTACTTCGTTGGCACCGATGGCGACACCGTGATCATCTACCAGGGCGTGCAGCAGGGCATCGGCTCGCTCGCGCTGCACTCGGTCGCCGAAGACACCGGCATTCCCTTGACCGCGCTCGACGGCCTCGAGCGCCGCCAGATCGAACGCACGCTCAGCGCCTCGTCGCTCGATGAAGCGCGAGACATCGTCACCAGGCTGGGGGTGGACGGCGAATGAGCGACACCGCAGAGTCACGTCAGAAGAATCCCCGCACGAGTGAGACGGTGCTGCAGCGCATCACCGCGATCAGGGCGCCCCGCCTGCTGCGCGGGCTCGAGCTGTCACTCGTGGTCTTCGCACTCGCGGTCGGCGCCGCCGCCGTGGTGATCGTCGACCTCACCGTCAACCAGCAACTGACGAACACACTGCTGCTGCCCGGCGTGCTCTTCGTCGCGGCAGTGCTCGGCCTGCACGTCGCAATCAGGCTCACCGCTCCCGACGCCGACCCGTTGATCTTGCCGATCGCGGTGCTGCTCAACACTGTCGGTATCGCCCAGATCTACCGCATCGACCTGTCGAAAGGTGACACCGGCTGGGAGGCGTACTCAGTGCGCCAACTGGTGTGGTCGGTGATCGCCCTCGTCATCGCCACCGCGGTGCTCACCCTGCTTCGCAATCACCTCACGCTCTACAAGTACACCTTCGTCTCGGGGCTCGGTGCAGTCGTGCTGCTGCTTCTGCCGATGCTGCCGTTCATCGGGCAAGAGATCAATGGCGCTCGCGTGTGGATTCACATCGGCGGCTTCTCATTTCAACCTGGCGAGGTCGCGAAGATTCTGCTCGCTGTATTCTTCGCCGGCTACCTGGTGCGCAATGCAGACGCGTTGTCCATGGTCGGCAAGAAGGTGCTCGGCATTCGCTTTCCGCGCGGCCGCGATCTCGGCCCGCTGATCGTGTTCTGGCTCGTCGCTATGGCAGTGCTCGTATTTCAGCGCGACCTCGGCACCTCGCTGCTCTACTTTGGTCTCTTCCTGTCGATGCTGTACCTCGCCACGGGGCGCATCGGCTGGATCATTCTCGGCGTCGGCCTCTTTCTGTTTGGCGGGATCCTCGCGAGCCAGACCCTCGACTACGTCGGCAACCGCTTCGCGAACTGGCTCGATCCCTTCGCCGACCCGCTCGGCGCGAGCTATCAGCTGGTGCAGGGTCTTTTCGGCATGGCGAACGGCGGCATGACAGGCACGGGGCTCGGCCAGGGATTCCCCGGCGACACTCCCGAATCTCGCAGCGACTACATCTTCGCGAGCCTCGGTGAAGAGATCGGTTTGGTCGGCCTCTTCGTGATCCTCGCCGCCTACCTGCTGCTGATCGGCCGTGCACTGCGCATCGGCTTCGCGGGCCAGGACGACTTCGGCAAGCTGCTCGCGGCCGGCCTCGGCTTCGCCATCGCACTGCAGGTGTTTATCGTCGCCGGCGGCGTGACGCGCGTGATACCGCTCACCGGCCTGACGATGCCGTTTCTCGCGGCCGGCGGATCCTCGCTCGTGTCGAACTGGATCATCATCGCGCTGCTGCTTCGCATGTCGAACTCTGTGCGCAACCGACCGAAGCTGGTGATTCGCTCATGAATAAGCAGCTGAAATTTCTCTCTCGCACCGTGTTCGGCATGTTCATCGTGCTGTTCTTCTCGGTAACGATGATTCAGTTCGTCTCGGCCGAAGAACTGCGCGATAACGAGCTCAATCAACGCAGCATCAAGAACAGCTACAAGATTGAACGAGGATCTATCCTGGTCGACGGCAATCCCATCGCCTTCTCGACCCCGACCGACGACGAGTTTCGCTTCATCCGGCAGTATGCCGATGGTCCGCTGTATGCGCCGATCACCGGCTACTTCTCTCGCCGCCAGGGTATGACGGGGCTCGAGAACGCGATGAATCAAGATCTTTCGGGCCTGTCTGGGTCGCAGTTCTTCACCCGCCTCATGCGCACCATGACGGGCGAGGAGCCGCAGGGCAGCTCGATCGAAACGACCCTGAACGCGAACGTGCAGGCGGCCACGGCCGAGGCAATGAGCGAATTCAAGGGGGCCGCAGTCGCGTTCGATCCGGCAACCGGCGAGATTCTCTCAATGGTGTCGACACCGAGCTACGACCCGAACCTGCTCTCGTCGAACAACGACACCGAGGTGATCGCGAACTACTCCTCGCTCGTTGACGACCCAGCGAACCCGCTCTTCAACCGCACGATCGGCGGCGACCTCTATCACCCGGGCTCAACCTACAAGCTGCTCGTCGCCGCGGCCGCGATCGAGAACGGCACCGCCACCCCCGAGAGCACCTTCGCGAACCCGACGGCCCTGCAGCTGCCGGGCACCTCGCATGAGATCAAGAACAACTGGAGCGGCGCCTGCGGCAGCGGCGTGCAGACCACGCTCATGCAGGCGATCACCATGTCGTGCAACATTCCGATCGCCGAGCTCGCGATGAGCATGGATCGCGACGAGGTGCCGAAGATGGCCAAGGCCTTCGGCTTTGAGCAGGATCTCTCGATTCCCCTCGACGTCACACAGAGTGTCGCGCCGGTTCCCGGTGACGACGCCCAGGTTGCGATCTCTTCGATCGGCCAGCTCGACGTGAGAGCCACGCCCCTGCAGATGGCGATGGTCTCTGCGGGCATCGCGAACAACGGCGTCGTCATGAAGCCGTATCTCGTCGACCGCGTCATCACGCCTGATCTGCGCACCGAGAAGCAGTTCGAGCCGAGCGAGTTCGCGACGCCGATCTCGCAGTCGACTGCGCAGGCGCTGCAGAGCATGATGGAGAACGGCGTGAGCTCCCCCGAGGGCGCGGCGAGCGGCGCGAGGATCGATGGCGCGAGGGTCGGCGGCAAGACCGGTACGGCAGAGAACGGTCTCGACGAAAACGGTGACGCGTTGCCGTTCACTCTCTGGTTCACCGGGTACGCCTACATGGGCGACAAGCAGGTGGCCGTGGCGGTCGTCATTGAAGACGCCGGCGGCGAGGCATATGGATTTGCGGGAACATCTTCGGACCTTCCCGTCAGAGTCGGAAAACAAATTATGGAAGCGGTGTTGAACCAATGAGACCAACAGCTGGAATCACTTTCGACGGGCGCTACGAGCTCAGCTCGCGCATCGCTGTCGGCGGCATGGGCGAGGTGTGGAAGGCCACTGACGCCCTCATCGGTCGCACGGTTGCCATCAAGATCTTGAAAGACGAGTACATGGGCGACCCGGGCTTTCTCGAGCGCTTCCGCGCCGAGGCCCGTCACGCGGCACTCGTGAACCACGAGGGCATCGCCAACGTATTCGACTACGGCGAAGAGCAGGGTTCTGCCTTCATCGTGATGGAGCTGGTGCCGGGTGAGCCGCTTTCGGCGATCATCGAGCGCGAGGGGCGTCTGCCGTCTGACCGCGTGCTCGGCATCGTCGCGCAGACCGCGACCGCACTGCAGGCAGCACACGACGCTGGCCTCGTGCACCGCGATATCAAGCCCGGCAACCTGCTGATTACGCCAGAGGGGCGCGTCAAGATCACCGACTTTGGCATTGCGAGGATCGCCGACCAGGTGCCGCTGACCGCCACTGGGCAGGTCATGGGCACTGTGCAATACCTTGCGCCCGAGCAGGCGAGCGGCCACACCGCGACCGCGTCGACCGATGTGTACTCGCTCGGCATCGTCGCCTACGAGTGCCTCGCAGGCAAGCGCCCCTTCACGGGTGAGTCGCAGGTCGCCATCGCGATGGCACAGATCAACGACACCCCGCCGCCCCTGCCCGACGACATTCCTGACCCCGTGCAGCGCCTCGTCCTGGCCTGCCTGGCGAAGGATCCCGACGACCGCCCGCAGAGCGCGGCGAAGCTGGCTCAGGCGGCGACCGCCCTGCACCGCGGCAACCTGCAACTCGCAGCAAGCTACGTGCCTCAGGTGTTGCCCGCGGCAGCAGCCACGACGGTGATGCCCGCGACGAACCGGCTCGACGATGCGGCAACGACCGCGCTGCCGCAGACCACCGTGCTGCCTGAGAGCCAGCTTGCCGCAGGCGGCGACGCTGAGGGTGAGGCCGAGCAGGGCGAGGAGAGCAAGAAGAAGCGCAGCCCGTGGACCTGGCCGTTGATCACGCTCGCCGCACTGCTGCTGCTCATCGGCGGTGGTACCGCGATCGCCCTGCTCGGCGGTGGTGGCGACGAGAAGCCGACCGAGACCACCAAGACCGAGACCACCAAGCCGACGACCGAGAAGAAGGACTACGCCGAGATCGACGCGTCGCGCTTTATCGGCAAGAACGTCGACGAGGTCGTGGGTATGCTCACCGAGATGGGCTTCGAGAACGTCGAGAAGGTACCCGGCAACTCGACGGCCGACGACCAAGCCAACTTGGTCTCAGACGTCAGCCCCACCGGCAAGAAGGTGAAGTTCGATCAGAAGATCAGCGTGACCTACAACGTGGCGTTCAGCGAAGCTGCGGCGCCACAGGCTCCGACAGTCGCATCGCAGCAGGTCGACTCGGGCGCGGCCTTCACCGCAAACCTGTCGTCTGCGGGTGTGTGCCCCACTGGCCTCAGCGCAACCGACTTCACCGTGACCGTCAACGGTGCGGGATCTCTCGCAAGCCTTTCGGGTTCGACCGCGAACCTGCAGGCGGGCACCCTCGATGCGGGCAGCGCCGACGAGACGATGGAGATTTCGTACACGGTGACGTGCGTCGGCAACGGTGTCGAGAAGGTCTCACCCGCTTCGCCCGTAACCACCGTGACGGTCAAGGCTCCGCCCGCACCGAACCCGAGCAACAGCAATAGCAGCGCGAATGCCACGAGCAGCGCAAGCGGAAACGCGACAGCTGGCGGGTAATGAGCCGCTGCCGCGCCGAACAACCCTAAACTAGATCAATCGGCCACAAACAGGAGAAGTAGATGTCGCAGACCGCCCCCCAGGGTCCCCAGCGCATGCTCGCAGGTCGTTACTCGATCGACGAGTTGCTGGGTCAAGGCGGCATGTCTACTGTCTATCGCGGCACCGACGTGAAGCTGGGTCGCCAGGTTGCTATCAAGATCATGCGCGCAAATCTTGCCGATGACGAGCAGTTTCGCTCTCGTTTTCGTCAAGAGGCGCAGTCGGCGTCGCGACTGGCGCATCCGAGCGTGGTTCGCGTGCTCGACGCTGGCGACGACCTGATCCAATCTGCAGCGGGCCCGCAGCGGCTCCCGTTCATCGTGATGGAGTTCGTCGACGGCAAGAACCTGCGCGAGCTCGTAGCCGAGCAGCAGCTCACCATCGCCGAGACCTGCCGCGTGGTCGACTCGGTGCTCACCGCTCTCGAGTACTCGCACCGCGCGGGCCTCGTGCACCGCGACATCAAGCCGGCCAACATCATGATCACGAAGAGCGGTCAGGTCAAGGTGATGGATTTCGGCATCGCCCGCGCAGTCTCAGAGACCTCGTCGACGGTGCAGCAGACCACCGCGATTCTGGGTACCGCCGCATACTTCTCGCCTGAGCAGGCGAAGGGCGAGACCGTCGACACCCGCACTGATCTTTACTCGACCGGCGTGCTGCTCTACGAGCTGCTCGCCGGCATGGTGCCATTCCGTGGCGAAACCGCTGTCGCTGTCGCTTACCAGCACGTGAGCGAGCGCCCGCAGGCGCCGAGCACGCACAACGCCGAGATCTCGGCTCCCCTTGACCGAGTGGTGCAGCATGCACTCGCAAAGGATCGCAACCGCCGCTTTCAGACTGCCTCGGAGTTTCGTGACGCGCTGCGTCAGGCTGCCTCGGGCGTCATGCCGAAGCTCAGCAGCGATGATGAGGCCCAGTCTTCGGTGCTCTTCAACACGAGCGAAGATATTTCTGAGTCAGATCTTGCGCTGCGACGTCTTTCAGAGACCGGTGGATCGACCCGCTCGCAGAGCCGCCCGCCAGTGATGTGGGTATGGGCCTCGATTCTCACGATTGTCGCAGTGATCGCCGCGGTGGCGTTCTGGGTGGCAACGATGGCTCCCAGCAGCTTGGTGCCCGCGAATAGCCGCGAGATTCCGAAACTCGCAGGCATCGAGCAAGAAGAGGCCGTGAAACAGCTGCTCGACCTCGAACTGAAACCCGTTGTCGAAGAAATCACCGACGACGACACCGACGCCGGTGATGTCGTGCGCACCGACCCCGCTGCGGGTGAACTGGTTGCTGTAGACACGAAGATCACGGTCTTCGTCTCGATCGGACCAGAGAACCCAGAGGTTCCGAGCTTCGACGGGATGTCTCTCGAGGACTACACCGAGGCCGTCGAAGCACTCGGGCTCACGGTAGGCAGCGTGTCCAACGCGGACGACCCGTCGGCCCCCGAGGGGCGTGTTCTGCAGGTCTCGCCCGATCCCGGAGTCGCGGTGAAGCGCGGCGATGCCATCGGCGTGACGGTCTCGACCGGCAAGGTGAAGATTCCCGATGTGAAGGGTCAGGCGCTCGAGGTCGCGCGCTCACTGCTCGATGGCCTCGCGAGTGTGAAGCCAGAGCCCCGCGATGACTGCGCTTCTGCACCCGGCTTTCCGGTCATCGAGCAGTCAATGGTGGGCCAGCAACCTCAGAACCCAGAGGTCGTTCTCGCCTACTGTTCCGGCTAATAGCTCACAGACGCTCCGATGGGGGTGCCGTAATCGGGGCGCATTGGAAACCACCGCGGCCAAGGGCGGCCGCGGCACATACGGCGCGCAAAGCGATGCTTTGCTCTGAGCGCCTTGGTCCTACTTCGCGCTGAGCAGCGGTGACAGGGTCGCCGCGATCTCTGCTGCAGTCGGCGACCCACAAGCGACGAGCCAGTTGCCGAGCTGGCGGTAGCCACCCTCAGTGAGCACCGACTCCGGGTGGTACTGCACGCCATAGATCGGCAGATCGTTGTGCCGCAGCGCCATGACGATGCCGCTCGCGGTCTCGGCGGTGATGGCGAGTTCTGCCGGAACCGTGTCGCGCACGACGGCGAGCGAGTGGTATCTCGTGGCCTGAAACTCCTCGGCGACGCCGGCGAAGAACGAGTCGCCGCTGTGCGTCACCCGAGACACCTTGCCGTGCATCAGTTCTTCGGCGTGCGTCACGGTTGCACCCATCGCCTCGGCGATCGCCTGGTGGCCGAGGCACACCCCGAGCAGCGGCATACCCGTGCGCATCGCGAGATGCACCATCGAGATCGACACCCCCGCGTCAGCCGGCGTACCAGGGCCGGGCGAGATCAGCACGCCGTCGTAGTCGGCGAGCATCTGTTCGAGCTCACCGACGGTGAGCTCGTCATTGCGCACCACGGTGGTCTCGGCACCGAGCTGCTGCAAGTAGCCGTTCAGCGTATAGACGAAACTGTCGTAGTTGTCGATTACCAGCACACGAGTCATGTCAGCTCCCCACCGTCGAAATCTCTTCGCTGTCCACGAACTGCGCCACCCACGGGTATCCGTAGAAGACAAGCGCGTAGACGATCCCCGCAAACACAGCGAGCATCACGATAATCCTGAGCCACGCTGGGCCCGGAAAGAAGCGCCAAAGCATCGAAAACATCGCTACGCCTTTCCGATATCTGGGTTGACCTTCAACAGGTTCACCGGCGGCCCGTCGCTCGCGGGCTGAAAGTTGTCGAGCACCGCATACGCGATCGCCCGCTCGTCCGAGCCGAAGTCTTTCGGGTGACATGTGGTGAGCGTCAAGATCTGGTCGACGCCGGGCACCCCATCAAGCCGCGGAAACGGCAACAGCACGTCGCTCTCTTCTGGCAGCACGTATTCGATCGAGCGGAACTTGTAGGTGTACCAGCCCTCTGCGGTCTGCACATAGATCGAGTCACCGAGGCGCAGGTTCATGATCTCTTTGAAGGGAGTGGTGCGCGGGCCCGAGCGGTGAGCGGCGACTGCAAAGTTGCCCGCTTCGCCTGGCATCTGCGTCTTGTCGTAGTGGCCGATGCCCTTCTCGGTCACGTTCAGCACCTCTGACCGCGAGACGCCCTCGGCGATGTTGTTCACGAATGTCGAACCGAACGCCGGAATGTACATCAGACCGAATGTCTCGTTGATCGGCGGTCTCGCCGCAACAGGTACGACGCCGTCGTATGGCTCAGTCGGCGCTGCCGCCTTCAGCTCGGCCGAGAACCCCTGGGCGAGCTTCGCCTGCTCTGCCACGACGACGGTGCCCGTGTACCACGGCTGCCACACGATGTACCCAACGACGATCAGACCGCTCAAGAACAGCAGCTCGCCGATCACGGTCAACGGGCTGAGTCTCGCCCTCCCGCGCTGCCTGGGCGTGTGTCGACCTGCCATGGAAACAGTCTAGGTGCGCATGCTGTGAGTGTGACCAAGCTGCGAAAGCTCAGACGGCGCGTCTTGTCAGACCGCTTCAGGATAGAATCGTTCGCATGGCTGCAGCAGGAAAAGACGTAAGCAAGCAGAGCGCAAAGAAGGTGGATCGCCTCAGCAAGGCTGAGGCCGCCGAACTGCGCCGCGAAGCTCCCAACCCCGTATGGTTCAAGCCGCTCATGTTCGGCTTCATGCTGCTCGGGCTCGTCTGGATCATCGTCTACTACATCACCAGCGCGACCACCCTGCCGCTGCCGATTCCGGCTCTCGGTCAGGGCAACATCTTCGTCGGCTTCGGCCTCGTGCTCGTGGGCTTCATGATGACGCCCTGGTGGAAGTAGCCCCTACACGCACTCGAATCACATGGGTGTAATTCTCCCCAGCTGTGAATATACCTGTGGATAACTTTTAGGTCACTACAAGACCGGGCAAGACCGGGTCCATCGAGTGGATAAGAAACCCTCGAATGGATGCCTTGTCTACCGTGGTGTAGCTACACATTCGATGGGTAGCTATCCACTCGCGAAGGGGCCTAAGCCCAGAGCGCGGGCGGCACCACGAAGTACGTCCACGCGAGGCCCACGACCACGACGGTCAGGGCAGTCATCGCAACGGCGCGAATCGTCTTCTTGCGTGGACCGCGCGTGATGAGCAGCACCCACATGGTGAGTGCGCCGATGAGCATTCCGCCGAGGTGCGCCTGCCACGAGATGGCAGCACCCGGGATGAATCCGATCGCGAAGTTGATGCCGATCAATACGGCGAGCGACGTCACATTCACGCGGTTCGCTCGAAGCGCCACGAACGTCGCGGCGAGCAGTGCGAAGATCGCGCCCGAGGCTCCCACGGTCGCCGTTCGCAGCGCAGACACCTGATCGGGCGCGAAAAACACCCAGAACATCACGCCGAGCGAACCGCCGAGGCCGCCGAGAAGGTAGAGCGCCGTGAACCAGAGCCGACCGAGCATGCGCTCAAGGTTCGGCCCGAACAGCCATAGCGCGTACATATTGAAGAGAATGTGCAAAAAGAAGCCGGGCGAGTGCGTGAACATCGCGGTGAACATGCGCCAAGGTTCGAAGAATTGCGGTAGCGAATGCACTGGCGCGTACCAGAGCGCAGCGGTCACCGGGTCTACTCCCGACGAACCGCTGAAGAACCAGCGCGCCAGCATCTGCGCCGCGAACACGACCGCGCAGATCACCATGATCGTGTAGGTGACGACGGGGCGATCCTGGTCGCTCAGCTTGCGGGTGAATACCCTGGCCTTGCGGCCTGCCCGAGCCGCCGGGCTCGGCGCCGCGGCGCGCACGCAATCGGCACAGAGCACACCGACCGATGACACGGTCTGGCACTCAGAGCAGATGGTGCGCCCACAGCGCTGGCACAGCGTAAAGCTCGGGCGATCCTTGTGGCGGTAACAGAAATCGTCGGGACCCGGCTCGGCCCGCTCACCGTACTGCGGCGCTCCGTTACCGCCAAAAGCCACGGCTTAGACCTCTGCGATCTCGATGCCGGTCATCACGACATCGTCGAGGGGGCGATCCTGCGCGCCAACGGGAACAGCTGCAATCGCATCGACAACAGCCTTCGAAGCGTCGTCGGCAACCTCACCGAAGATCGAGTGCTTGCCGTTGAGCCAAGCCGGAGCCATCGTGGTGATGAAGAACTGCGAGCCGTTGGTGCCCGAGATCTTGCCGGTCATGTCACGGCGCTTGCCGGCGTTCGCCATAGCGAGCTGGTAGGGCTTGTCGAAGACGAGCTCGGGGTGAATCTCGTCGTCGAAGGTGTAGCCGGGGCCGCCCATACCGGTGCCGTCGGGGTCGCCGCCCTGAATCATGAAGTCCTGGATGATGCGGTGAAAGATCACACCATCATAGAAGCCCTTCTGGGCCAGGTCGACGAAGTTCTTGACCGTCTTCGGCGCCTGATCGCCGAAAAGGTTGATGACGATATCGCCGTGGTTCGTGTGAATGGTCGCAACTGCAGAGTGAAGAGTCATAACTGCAATTGTATGAGGTCACGTCTTGACGTGACTGAGTGCGCCCGGCAGGTGCTCCAGCCTGGCTAACGGCTGTGTCATCTCAACAACTCGGCACGCGCCTCCAGCTAGATCGTGTAGCGTGGTGACCGTAGGCACGCCTAACACAACGCCGGAGGTTCTTATGTCACTCTCACGTAAGCGCAAGCGCGAACTGAACAAGCTTCGTTCGCAGGCTGAGGTGCTGCTCGACGAGCAGCGCGAGATTCTCGGGCACGCGGGGCTTCTCGCACAAGAGGCCGGTCGCCAGGCCAAGCACCTGGGCAACGAGGTTGTGGTGCCCCGGGTCAACGAGGCTCTCGAGGGTGTTCGCCCGACCATCGACCGCGGTGTGCAGAGCGCGCGTCGCGCATCAAATCAGGCACGCCTCTTCGTCGCGCCCCTGCTCGCAAGCGCTCTTGCGAGCACCGTGCGCGGCCTCGAGCGCATGGAGAACAGCGATGCGGCCCGACAGGTTCAGGCATTTGCCGTGCAGCAAGGCCTGTTGCAGGCACCGAAGAAGAAGTTCGGTTTCGGCAAGGTGCTCGCCATCGGTGCTGGCGTCGCCGCGGCGGGCGCTATCGGCTACACGCTGTGGCAGGCGTTTCGCAGCGACGACGAGCTTTGGGTCGCCCCAGAGGATCGCGCCTAGCCGTATCAGCTCACCCCTACCGAGGCGCGAAACCGCCTGGGTAGGGGTTTTCGCTGTCTTCTCGTAGGCGCCGAGGTCCGGGTTTTGCTGTCCCCGTAGTCGACTGCACACAGCGAGCGGCTGCATCGCCGCAGCTGTTCAGCGTGCCCGAAGGCTACTTGCTGGGCTTGCTGGCCTTTGCCTGCCGATTATTCGGGCGCCGACCACTGCCACGCCCGCGCTGATCGATACCCGCCATGCGCATTGCAGCTTGCACGAGCGAGAGCGTACGAAGACCCTTGATGTCGCGAATCGAGACCCAACGGGCCTCATCTGAGCTGCCGCCGACCTCGTTGCGCAGCGGACCGTCTTTCACTGTCGCACGGTAGATGATGCGAATCGTGTGTAGCTCGGGGTCGGTGCCCTCGGGCACCTCCTCGCGCACCATCACGCGGGAATCTACGCCGATAAGCTTGCCGACGCGCGCCTCGAGGCCCGTTTCTTCAAGCACTTCGCGCACCACGGCGTCTCGAGGATCCTCGCCGGGTTCAAGGCCGCCCCCCGGCAGCGTCCACCCGTGCAGGTGGCCGCGACGCCAGTGCGTAAGCAGCAGTTTGCCCCGCCGTTCGACTACCGCGTATGCAGCAACTCTCATATCCATAGGCCACGTCCAATACATGTGAACCCCGCTGCGAACGACTGAGTTTGAGCGGGGCGGCGCGCGATATCTCTATCTCAGGGGCACCTTGTTATGTACTGAGCCTACCGGCTCGGTGAATGGTGAGTGTCGAGGGCTCGCTCAAACGGCCGCTTGCCGAGCAACCAGCGGTCCATGCGTTGATAGGCCTCTTCTCGCACCTTCGCCTCCGAGAGAAACACGTCGTGCAGCGCCCCGTTGATACGCTCGATCGTCACAGACGGGCCGAGGCGAAGACCGGCTCTTGCCACAGCATCTACGTCGAGCACCGTGTCGGCCCGCAGCATCGCGTCGTTCCAACTGAGCCCGAACTCGGATCGCGCAGAGAGCAGCATGCACACCGGCATACCCACGTCGATGCCGGCTGCGATCCTCTCGTGCCCCGCAACAATTGCTTTGAGCCACCCCGCGCGCACCGGCATCGCATGATCCGGGCGCCACGCCGGGTTCACCGCTGCGACGACGCCGTCGGGATCGCTCGCACGCTGCGCCTGCGTGTAGAACCCGAGATCGAGTTGTGGCAGCGTGATCTCGTGCGGGCTGTACCTCGCGTGCAGGTTGAGCATCGGAGCGATCGCTCGCCGAGCCGCACCGCTGACTTGCAGCTCGAGCCACGGGCTGTTGAGCACGAGCGCATCGGCGACCCCGCGGTGACGGTCGGCCCAAAGGCTCAGCACAAGGCCCCCGGTGGAGTGCCCGAGCAGCACGAGCGATCGGTGGTTCGGCGTCGTCGCTGTCGCCATCGCCCCGCCGCCCCTCAAGCCGCCGGTGTTGTCGTTTCGCATGATGTCGATCGCCGCGTCGATCTCGGTGTCATAGTCTTCGAGGCGCTCGGTGTAGCCGAAGGTCTGCCCTTGACGCAGGCTGCGCCCGTATTTGCGCAGGTCGAGCGCGAAGAACCTGGCGCCGCGCGAGGTGAAGTATCGGGCGAGATCCTTCTGAAAGAAGTAGTCGCTCCAGCCGTGCACATAGAGCACGTCGAGTTGCTCAAGGTCTCGCACTCGACCGAGGGTGCGATCCCAAAACCCGAGCGGGGTCGGCAGCGCCCGCACGAGCGTCGCGACGAGCGGCCCTTCACTGTCTTCACCGAGGTCGATGTCGGTGCACTCGAACTCATCGCCGAGCACGTCGCTTCGCCACTGGGTCATGTCGCCAGTCTAGAACCCGCGCTGCAGGTCGCGGTCGTTCGCGCCGAATGGCCCGTGGCTCAGGCCCGCGTGTGCCGCATACTCGCGGTCGTGACGAGCACGTTGCTGAGCACGACGAGCGCAATGCCGAGCCACTCCTGCACGCTGAGCACCTGGTGCAGCATGACGAGGCCGACGATCGCCGCCCACACCGGGTGCATGCTCTGCAGCGTGCTGAACACATTGGCGGGCACGCGGCGCAGGGCGATCAGGTCGATCGAGAACGGCACGACCGAAGAGAGCAGCGCGCAGATCACGGCGAAGCCGATCGCCCAGAGTGCTGGTGGGTGCGCCGTGAACCAGTAGATTGCGATCGGCACCCACATGACCGCCGAGACCAGGCTCGCGGCGCCGGCTCCCTGCAGCCCGGGCATTCGCTGCCCGATCTTTCGGTTCAACAGCACGTAGCATCCCCAGGCCACGCCCGAGATCAGACCGATGCCTACGCCGAGCAGGTCGGTGCTGGGGCTCGGGTTCACGAGCACGACGACACCGACGGCCGCGAGCAGCCCGCACAGCAGGTCGATGGCACGGCAAGAGGCGAGGATCGCAATCGCCAGCGGGCCCAAGAACTCGAGGGTGATCGCGAGCCCGAGCCCGAGGCGATCGATGGTCACGTAGACGCTCGTGTTCATGACACCGAATACCACGCCGAGGCACAGCACCGGCCACCACTGCGCCCAGGTCATGCTGCGGAAGCGTGGGCGGCCGACCGGCACGAGCACCGCGGCGGTGATCAGCTGCCGAATTGAGACAACGCCGACCGGGCCGATAGATGGAAACGCCAGCGCCCCGGTCGCCGCGCCGACCTGGTTGCTGAGCGACGCGGTGAGCGCGAGCACGATGCCACGGCCGAGACCCCGGTCATCGGATGCCTGCGTCCGGACGGTGGGCTGCTCTGCGATTGCGGTCGAGGTGGTCACGGCTCCACGATAGTTGGCTGCGTTCCATACGTGTTGTGCAAGTTTCTGAGCTTCTATACGCTTATCGCATGGAATGGTCGTTGCGGGAGCTGCGCTGTTTCACCACCGCGGCTGAGGCGGGCACACTCACCGGTGCCGCCGAGTCCCTGCACGTCTCGCAGGCGGCCGTGTCGCGCGGTATCGCCAGCCTCGAGCAGGCGCTCGGCCAACGCGTGCTGCACCGAGGCAGACACGGTTGCGAGCCCACCGCCTTCGGTGAGGCGCTCTTGCCACAGGCGAGGCGGATCCTCGCAATTGCCGAGCAACTGAACGCGCTCGCGCGAGAACAGCACGGCCAGCTCACGCTCGGCTATGCGTGGGCCGCGCTCGGCAGGCACACGACCGCGTTTCAGCGAGGCTGGGCGAAGGAGCACCCCGAGACTGAGCTGAAGCTGATTCGCCATACCAGCCCCACCTCGGGCCTCGCCGAGGGGCGCTGCGATGCGGCGATCGTGCGCGTCACCCCAGACCCCGCGCGTTTCGCGAGCGCCGTCGTCGGTCTCGAGCGCCGCATCGCCGCGTTCTCGAGCGACGACCCACTCTGGGCGAGGCGCCGCAGCCTGCGAATGCGCGACTTCGCCTCGCGCACCGTGCTCTCAGACACGCGCACCGGCACCACGAGTCGCGCGCTGTGGGATGGCGGCCCCTCCCCCGAGCGATTCGTCGAGTCGACCGACCTCGAAGACTGGTTGAACGGCATCGCGACGGGCATCGGCGTCGGCACCACCGCTGAGGCGACCGCGGCGCAGCACTCGAGGCCCGGGGTGACCTTTCGCCCGATCACCGACGCGCCGCGCATTCCGGTGCGCATCGCCTGGTGGCGCAGCGATCCGCCAGACAAGATCGCCGAGCTGATTGAGACGGTGACACGTCTCTACAACGCTGCCTGACGGGTCAGCGACCGCGCTCGCCCATCTTCGCCGCGAGCTGGCTCGGCGCGATCCTCGCGATGCGCGCGAGCACCTTGTATCTGAACGATGGGATCGACACGGCCTTGCCGCGATCGAGATCGCGCAGCGACTCCGCGATGACGGCCGGGGCGTTCAGCCACATCCAGCGCGGCACGCCCTCTTGGCCCGGCGGCAGGCCGAGCCGCTCGTGAAAGTTCGTGTGCGTGTAGCCCGGGCACACTGCGGTGACGGTCACACCGCGCGACCCGTAACGAGCATTGGCCCAGCGCGAGAACATGACGAGCCACTGCTTCGACGCCGAGTAGGTGCTGCGCGGAATGAACGCGGCGACCGAGGCAACGTTGAGAATCTGCCCGCTGCCCCGGGCGAGCATGCCCTGCAGCGCTGCGTGCGCGAGGCGCATGGGCACCTCGTTGTGCAGCCGCAGGTGCCGAACCTCGGCCTCGACGTAGTTGTTCTCGAACTCGAGCGAGAGGCCGAAGCCCGCGTTGTTGATGAGCCTATCGATCGGGCGCGAGTCGTCTGAGAGCCTCGCGACGACGCTCGCGAGGCCGGCCTCGTCGAGCAGGTCTGCGGCAAGCACCTCGATTGTGGTGGCGGGGCCCGCCGCCCGCAGCTCCGCCGCGAGCGCCTCGAGGGCTCGCTCGTCTCGTGCGACCAAGACGAGCGAGTCGCCCCTCGCCGCAAGCTGACGCGCGTACTCGGCCCCGAGGCCTGAGCTCGCGCCCGTGATCAACGAGGTCTTCGTCATCGCCGAGTGCCCGTGCCTCGGATTAGGCGAGACGCTCGACCTCGACGAAGACGACGTCGGCCGCGGATCCTCGGTTCTCAATACGATGCTCGGCACCGGCGGCGCGAGTGTAGCTCTGCCCCGTCACCAACTCGGCATCGAACTCGCTGCCGTCGGCGTTCACCACGTGCATCGTGTCGGTGACGAGCGGAATCACCACGTACTCGTACTCGTGACGGTGCATCGGAATCGAGCCACCCGGCTCGATCGTCCACTTCGTCACCCTGAAAACGTCGTTCTCGAGCTGCTGTTCTGCGTGCGATCCGGTACTCATGACCGCAGTCTACCGAGACGCCGCGCGCTAGGCGAGCTCTGCCGTTGGCGTCTTGCTGCGCAGCACCGCGCGCCTTAAAGCCACGAAGAAGACGATCATGCCGGCCGTGATGAGCATGTGGCCGAGCCCGGCGATGCCCGAGATCATCTTGCTCGACTCCTGGCCAAGCACCGTGAGGCTGCCGTGCCAGATCAGCATCGCCGAGGTGAGCACCACGCCGGCGTTGTAGAGCCAGAAGAACCAGGCGAAGAGCTTCGGGCTGCTCGAGATGCCGAACACCTTCTCGAGCGCGAGCACGATGAGCAGCACGATGAAGCCGAGGGTGAGCAGGTGAGTGTGGGCGAGGCCGAGCTGCGTGAACTGGCCCTCTGCGAAGTCGTTCATCTTGGTGAACTCGCGGTAGAAGAGGCCAGAGGCGACCCCGACGAGCATGTAGATGAAGGCGGCGTTGAGCAGGCGTTTCATGGGTGTTCCTTTCGTTGGTGTTTGGGGGTTTTTGGTGTTTTGGGCATGACTGATCGCGGCGCGACACGGAGTCGCGGCAGCGATGAGCGAATGTTGGGGGCCGCGGCGCTAGATCAGGCCCGCCTGCTGGGCGGCGTGCACCGCCTTCGAACGGCTGTCGACCCCGAGCTTGGTGCAGATGTGGGCAATGTGGCTCTTCACCGTCGCCTCGGCAACGAACAGGGTTCGTGCGATCTCACGGTTGGTCGATCCCGTCGAGAGCAAGCGCAGCACCTCGGTCTCTCGCTCGGTGAGCCTTGGCAGCGGCTCGCGCATTCCCTTCAGCACGCGCGATTGCAGCTCGGGAGCGAGCACCGTTTCGCCGGCTGCCGCGCGTTTGATTCCGTCGAGGATCACGCCCGGGTTCACGTCTTTGAGCAGATAGCCGGCGGCTCCGGCTTCGATGGCTCCGAGAATTTCAGCGTCTCGATCATAGGTGGTCAGAATGAGCACCGCGGGAGCCGGTTCGAGTCGGCGCAGGCGCGCGGTGGTTTCGATGCCGTCGATGCCTTCGCCGAGGCGCAGGTCGCAGAGCACCACGTCGGGGCGCAGGTGCACGGTTAGCGCCAGCGCTTCTTCTCCGGTAGCGGCCTCACCGACGACCTGCACGCCGTCTTGCGAGTCGAGCACGGCGCGCAGCCCGCTTCGCACGACGGGGTGATCGTCGACCAGCAGTACGTTGATCGTCACAGTGTCTCCTCATTCGCGCGATGTGTCTGGCCGCTCGAGGCGTCTGGGCCGAGGTAGATGGGAAGATGAGCCGAAACCGCGGTGCCCTCTCCCGGCGCGCTTTCGACGTCGAGGCCGCCGCCGAGCTCACGCAGCCGGGCCCGCATGAACCTCAGGCCATAGCTCGACGCCCCCTCTTCGCTGGCTCGATGATCCCACTCGCTCGCATCGAAGCCCGCACCGTCGTCGATGATGTCGAGGCGCACCGAATCGTCGGCGTCGATGAGGCTCACCACGACCCGCGACGCCTGCGCGTGCACTCGCACGTTCGCGAGCGCAGACTGCGCCGTGCGTAGCAGCGCGACCTCGACCTCGGTGGGCAGCAGTGGCAACGAAGCGTCAGCGTGCAGTTCACCCTGCAGGCCGGTTTCTTCGGCCACCCGCGAGAGCAGGCGATCGAGCGCCGCGGCGAGCGCGTCGGCTTCGAGCTCGGCCGGAGCGAGAGCGGCGATGATCCTGCGCACCTCACCGAGATTGTCGCTCGCGAGCGACTCTACCTGCGAAAACGTGAGCTTTGCCTCGCTGTCGGTGACGCGCAGCCCAGCGGCATGCGAAAGCAGCCTGATCGACGAGAGCCCCTGAGCAACGGTGTCGTGAATGTCACGCGAGAGACGCGTGCGCTCCGAGATCACCCCAGAGTGCCGCTGCGCGAGCGCCAACTCGTCTTGCAGCTCAGCCATCTCGTGCTGTGCGTTCGTGAGCGAAGCCACCAGCCGCTCCCGCTCGGCCGCGTCGCGCAGCAGTTGCAGGTAGCCCCGCGAGATGCCGAACGCAAAGACGCCGCCGATAACCGGCCCGAGCACGTTCGCGTAGCTCGTGTTGCCGTGGTGCAAGATCGGCGCGACGATCACGATGGCGAGCACTACGCCTGAGAACAGCAGCCCCCAGCGCAGCGGCAGCAGGTGGCCGGCCAGCAGCCAGAGCAAGAATGCGAGCCAGACGAACTCGGCCGACACGACGACCACGGCGAGCCAGATCACCGCGAAGCCGAGCAGCCACCAGACGACGAGTCGGCTCGAGTTCGAGATCGCACTCGCAGCGAGGATCGAGCCCGCAGTGTGCCAGGCGAGCACCGCGATGCCGCACACGACTGCAGCGGGCGTGGGTGTGCCGTCGCCGATCGCCCGTACCACGCCGACCGCGGTGAGCAGCAGCACGATGAGGTGCTGGCCGAGCTGCATCGCCCGGACCGAGGCACTGGCCTTGACGGGCTCGGCCTCTCCGGTGCGCGTCAGCGGCGCGTTCACGAGACTCATGGCTCTATTCTCCCCGTCACTTCCTGACACCGCTGAGTTTTCCCGGCCACCAGATGCGGTCGCCCAGCAGCCCGAAGACGGCCGGCACGATGACGACGCGCACCAGCAAGGTATCGATGAGCACGCCGATTCCGACGATGAGGCCGAGCTGGCCGAGGGTGACGAGCGGCAGCACCCCGAGCGCAGCGAAGACCCCGGCGAGTACGATGCCCGCGCTCGTGATGACGCCGCCGGTGTGGGCCACGGCCTCGATCATGCCCGACCCTGTGCCACGCGTGATCGCCTCAGCGCGGGCGCGGTGCGCGAGGAAGATCGTGTAGTCGATGCCGAGCGCCACCAAGAACAGGAATGAGAGCAGTGGCACCTGCAGATCCAATGCGTCCTGACCCAGCACGACCCGGCTCAACCAGGCTCCCGCGCCGATCGCTGCAAGAGCGCTTGCGCAGTTGATCGCGAGCAGCAGCACTGGGGCAACGAGCGAGCGCAACAGCAGCACGAGCACCACAAAGCTGACCGCGAGCACGAGCGGGGCGATCACCCACAGGTCTCGCTGATTGCCGTCTCGCGCATCGACATCGGTCGCGACTGCGCCGCCAACAAGTGCGTTCGAGCCGACAACCGCATGCACCGCGTCGCGCAACTCACCGATCTGTTCGAGGCTCTGCTGCGAGCTCGGCAGGTACTCGCTCGTCACCATGATCTTCACGAGCGTGCCGTCTTCGCTCGTGCCCGCGGGGTGCGCCCTGACGACACCCTCGACGTCTCCCGCGACAGTGACGACGGCTTCGGCCGCGTCGCTGTCAGCGACGACGAGGATCGGCTGGGCCTCACCCGGGGCAAAGTGCGCCGAGAGCACCTCGAGCCCCGCGGCCGACTCGGACTGCACCCTGAACTTCTCGATCTGGTCGAGGCCGACTGAGGTGCCGAAGAGCCCGGCGGCCATCGTGGCGATCAAGACGAGACCCAGCACGAGGCTGCGAACCGGGCGACCAACCACCCGGGTGGCGATCGCTCGCCAGGCACGGCCCTGCGGCTTCGCGTCTCCCGGGCGCGGAACGAACGGCCAGAAGACCCCTCGCCCGCAGACCGCGAGCGCGGGCGGCAGCACGAGAAGCACGGCGGCGAGCGCAATCAGCAGCCCGATAGCCGATGAGATGCCGAGCCCGTGCGTTCCGGGAATTACCGCGAGCACCAGGGTCAGCAGCGCGAGCACGACCGTGATGTTCGAAGCGAGAATCGCGGGCGCCGTCTTACGCACGGCCTGGCTCAAGGCCAGGCGATGATCCTCGTGCCTTGAAAGTTCTTCGCGATATCGCGAGATCAGCAGCAGCGCGTAGTTCGTGCCAGCGCCGAAGACGAGCACGCTGATGATGCCGGCGTCGAACTGCAGGCCCCAGAGGCTGCCCGCGGCTGCGGTCATGCGCCCGGCGAGGCCATCGGCAAGCGCTACGACGGTGAGCGGGATCAGCCACAGAACCGGTGAGCGGTAGGTGACGATCAGCAGCACGGCGACGATCAGAATGGTCACGAGCAGCAGGGTGAAGTCGGCACCCTCGAACGACGCGGCGATATCGGCGCCGAAGGCCGGCCCGCCCGTGACCTGCAGCTGCAGGCCCGCGGAGGTGTGGTCTGCAAGCTGAGAGCGCAGCGCCTTGATCGCACCCGCCGTTTCGGTGTTGCTCTCACCGACGTCGATCGGCGTAACGAGCACTGCCGCCTCGCCGTCGTCGCTGAGCATCGGTTCGGGAGCGCGGGCGGGTTGCTCGGCGGCGCTGGTGGTGTCGGCTGTGTCGTTTGGTGCTTTCGCGCCGTTCGTATCGTCCGCCTCGAAAAGGATCGGCGCCAGCGCCCGCAGCGCCTCCGTGTCTGCCGCGGTGAGTTCGCCGCCGTCGCTGCGCGAAGCGACAATAAGCACCGACTGCTGATCGGATCCGGGGAATTTGTCGAGCAGCTCGGCGGCTTTTGCCGACTCGGAGGTTGCTGGCGCTTGCGCGTTGCGGGCCGGGGCTTCGGCGCCACCGAACGCACCGAACAGCGCGATCATGACAAGCAGCCCGATCGAGAGCGACACCCACGCCCCCCGTCGAGAGGTCAGCAGATCTGCGAGGCGGGTGCGAGCGGTGTTTCGAGCCATACCTCCACTTCAGCAGCCGCACGAATGGAGGGCATCGCGCAAGCTGGTGAATCGAAGATCAGCCTTTCGGCTGATGCGCTTTGCGGTCACGCCATTCTTCGGCGAGGATCGCGTACAGCACGCCGTCAACCCAGCCGAGGTCGCGGTGCAGCGAGTCTTTGACTGAGTACGATTCGCGGCGCATACCGACTCGCTCCATCAGTCGCCACGAGGGTTCGTTCGCCGCGAATGCCCCGGCCTCGACGCGGTGCTTGTCGAGATGCTCGAAACACATCCCGATGAGCGCTGCGACCGCCTCAGTAGCGTAACCTTTGCCGCCGACTTCCGGCGCGAACGTCCACCCGAGCTCTGCCTGCACGGCGACGGCCTGATCTTTGACCTCTCGCTGCCCCCACCCATCGCCACTGCGCAGCATCAGATCACCGATGATCTCGCCATCACGCTCGACCACGAGGTAGTCGGCGTGCTTCGCCGCATAGGTTTCGTTCCAGTCTTTGCGGTCGACCGGGTGCCAGCCGAGCCACATGCCAACCTCAGGCAGACTGCGATGCCGCCAGAGTGCCTCGCTGTCGCCGAGCTCTGCCGGGCGCAGCGTGAGGCGCTCCGTATGCAGCGGCCAGATGTTCAGCTTGCGAAAGGCGGGAGTGGCATTGGCGTTCTGGGGCATGCTTCCAACGCTATCTGACGCAACACAGGCTGATGTTTCATGTGAAACATCAGCCTGTTGCGGTGCCGTATCGACGTGAGAAATCCAAGGTGAGCCGGGCGCAGAAGCGCTCACCAGATCTGTGCGAGTATTTTGGGCAGGCGAACTGCAACGATCGGTTCACAGACCAATGACGGGACGAACACATGGCTGACACTCAGGCGGGCTGGTACGACGACGGGTCTGGCACCCAGCGCTGGTGGGACGGGCAGAACTGGACCGATCAGTTGAAGCCACCGGCTCCCCCGGCCGGTGGTATCAGCGGCATGATCGAGCACATCGAGAAAGAGGCGGTCTCGGGTGCTCAGGTGCGCCCCGCCGCGAACGGAATGAGCTACGTCGTGCTGCAGGTCATTCTCAAAGAGAAGTTCTGGGGCACCGGCTCGGGCAACCTCACCGAGCTCGAGGGTGTCATCAACAAGCAGGCGGCGCTCGGCTATCGGCTGCACACCATCAGCACCGCGTCTTCGGGCAGCAAAGGTATCGGCGGTGGCGATCGCATTCAGGCCACTCTGGTGTTCGAGCGGATCTAGATCAACGAGGCTCGACTCGCGCGAGGGCTCAGTTCGGGCTCACCTGCCCGAACTGGCCGGCCACTGAGTTTCGTGCCACGGGCCGCCCTGTGCGTAGAGTATGCGCAGGTCGGCCCGAAGGTCGAGGGTACCGCGCGTACTCGCCCGGGTTTCTACCTCAATGAGCGCGGTGCCGAAGCTGAGCCAGTCAGAGTAGCTGTCACGCAGCGGCTCGGCCGCAGTGACAAGCCTGCGACACGCCTTGCCCGCGCTGATGTGTCGCGCGGCAACGCCGAGACGCAAGAGCATCGCGAGCCTGGCCACCAGCATTGGGCGCGCGTCAGCCGCACCTTCTCCCCCAGTCCCACGGCTCAGCTGTTGCTCGATACTCTCTACTGCGCTGCGCCACTCGTTCGCGCGCACGACACCCCAGCCCTGGGCAACGCCGAGCAGTCTCCTGCGCCAGTCGTCGCCGCAGAACGCGGGTACGAGGCTCCAGCGGTCGTGCAGCAGACCCGCTTGCTCGACGTAGAGTGCGGCGAGGCCGAGCAGCCAGGCCTCATACGAGTCGGGCACGGGCGTGGGCCGGGCTGATCCTCGCAGATCTGCCGGCGAATAGCCGCTGGCCTTCGCGACGTTCACAAGCCCAGGGCCCCAGTCGCCGCGGCGTTCCCGGCGCCGCGCCCACCACACGATCGCGAGTATGACGATTGCGAGGGCGAGGATCACGGCGACCCATGGGCTCCACTCGCCGCTGGCGAAGCGAGCCGGGTTCACGGCCGCTCTGTGAGTCGGGCCGAGATGGCCTCGTCGATGACCGCCGCGAGCGGGGTTGCGGCGTAGGCGTCGGTCTCGAGTGCGGTCTCGTCGACGAGGTCTTCAGACACCAGCGCATCTGCGAGCAGCACGCGACTCGTTGCGATCTGCTGGTTCCATGGCACGTGCGCCCAGGGCCCGCGCTTGGGGTCGAGCAGTGCCGACTGGCGGCTGGCGTCGTGCGCATCGGACTGCTCTGCCTCGAGACCGGTGACTCCCTCCCAGAACCAGCGAGCGATCATGAAGTGCTCGCCGAGCTCTTGCCAGCTCGAGTAGCTCTGCTGCAATCGCGTCGAGATGAGGTTGAGGGTGTCGACGGCCTCGGCTTCGCTCAGCCACCCGAGCGAGTACCCGGCTCGGGTCAGCATGGCGGCGCGCACGAGATCCCATGCCTCGAAATTCACCTCGCGAATACCTCTCGCGTTGCTGCGCAATTGCTGCACTCGCCAGCCCTGCTCTCGCGCGCTCTCGTTCGGGTCTGCGGCGGCCCTCTGCGAGAAGCCCTCTGCCTCTGCGTCACTGAGGTTTTCTGTCTGCGCGATCTCAAACTCGAAGTCGATGCGGTGACCCTCGCGCAAGATCCAGTGCAGTCGGCTCAGCAGCTGTGCGCGCGAGCGAATGCCCCAGGCCTCCTGCAGGCCCGAACTTGCGTTCGCAAGATTGCGAAAGGCGAGGCGATCCCACGGGTCACCCGAACAGATGCCGAACACGGCCGCGACCGCGAGAGGCCAATGCAGCTCGTTCGGCGTGAACGTCGCCGGATCCTCGCTCCATGCAACGCGGTGGTGCTCCGCATAGTCTTCGGGGCGAGTCCAGGTCTTCACTTGGTTTCGTGAAGCGACGGTTCTGCCTGACTTGCCAGGTTTGCCCGGCCTCTGCCTGTTGCCGCCGCCCGCCGGTTTCGACTTGCGAAGCATCGCCCAGACGATGATCGCGACCAGGAGCGCGAGGATGGGCCAGAAGATGAATGGCCCGATTCGTTCGCCGAGCGGTTCTTCGGTAATTGCAAGGAGGGGGGTCAATGCGTTCATGGCACCAACCTAACCCACTCGGCGCGCGGGCGCCCGACCATCCCCGTGCCAGAAAACATAGGTGCCGAGCTCTCGGTTCTGACCACGAGCTCAACCTGCGTCCATGAGAAGAGGCGCGATATCGGCACGCGCGGTTGCAGAATCGATGTCTTCGCGCTCATAGGATGAGCACATGGAAGTACTGCTGGGGGTCGCGCTCAAAGACGCTGCGAATGGGTCCCGTCTTGGCGGCGCCGCACCAGTGGAATTCACAGACGACCCGCTTCTGAACACGCATGACTACCTGCTCACCCTTGAGGCCAACACGGCACCATGGCTTGATCGCAGCGAACTCTCAGTCTTTGTGCGCCGAGGATACGACATAGGCGATCCCGACGATCGATATCCCGACATTGCAGTCTCTGCGGTGCTTCACGCCCCCTCACCCCGCTCAGACAGTCACGCGGCGATCCACCCGTTCATCGTGAGCCGTGCGCTGGAACGAGTCACCGCCGACCCGGGCGCGTCGTCACTAATCCGCATCGCAGACGAACCGCTGCGACTCCAGGTTGAAACGTCGTACCTAGCGCCGGTGCGCGAGGCGGGGTACTCGTTTCTCTTTACCTTCGACGGGGGTTTCCCGTCGACGACGAAGTCGTGAGTGAGTACCAGTTCGGTAATGGGGCCGTGCACTTCTTCGGCAAGCTCGACGCCCGCGGCATCGCGACAGAGATCGTCGCCGGCCTGATCGAGAACTCTTGACAGCTCGTTCGTGAGATTCGACATCGACCGAAGACCAGAAGAGATGCCCTGTCCCGCGGATTTCCTTGTCGCGATGACAAGAGAGAGCTCCAGCTCGAGAGTCGAGTACGTATGAAATGGTGGATCTGGGCGGACTCAACCAGAACACCTGGCGGAAGTTACAGAAGCTCGTGTCCGCTTGGGAGAAGGCGCGCGCGAGTGACACCGAGCGGGATCAACAGCCGCCGGAACCACCGCCGACGCCTGTTACAAAGCCGAGTAGACGAGCTAGAACACCGTTGACGCCGAGCGAAGTGGACTCAATCAGAACCCTGCGCGCAGCGGGAGTCAGCGTGAACCAGCTCGCCAAGCAGTTCGGCGTTCACCGTGCGACGATCTGGGAGCGACTTGCTGATCGCCGAGCATGAGATAGCACTCTCAAACTCAAGATCATTCGTATGTCTTTACACCGACATGTTGGACAACCAGGCGTCCCTTCTCTCCCTCGAGCGCGAAATGGATACGGCCACATTCGTTGAATTTGACCGCATCGCGCACCTTAACGTGCGGAGTTGCATTTAGCGTCTCATCCTCGAACCGGAACTCATTTAGCCAACGCATTTCTTTTCGCTTCCACTTTGAAATGGTCTGATCGGTCAGTGCAACAGTGAGCCCAAAATTCTCTTTCAACCAGTCATCAAGGTGCGGGATGCTCTTCTCTTCGCCGTCATAAAGAACCACCGCCGCCTGGGCAAGAGCGATGAGCTTCTCCGTCATGTCTTCCGGCTCGGGGTAGTCGATGCCCGACCACGATTTCTTCGCACGATCCGTGAATACAATGCGCTCCGAAGAAGCGTCCATGATCGCAAGGAAGGTCGCTTCCGGATCGGCCCCTGATTTGAGTTTCGGTATGACCGCCCATACGTCCTGCTCTACTTCAGTTTCCGGGATCTTACCGGCTGAAAGTTCCGCATACGACGACCGCCACATAGCGGCTTCCTCACGCGCCTGGTTCCGTTCGGATTCCAGCTGTCGCACGAGACGCGCGTTCTGATCCGCTTGTTGCAGAGCTTCCTCACCGATGGCCTCGAACTCGGCCTTAGCTTCTTCCAGCGTCTCGATCTGGCTCCGAAGTGCAGAGACCTCACCAACGGCGTCGCCAATCTCTCGAGCGCGCGATGCCTCTTCCGAGAGTTCCCTCAGACGAGCATCTTCAGCGAGCGATTTCACGCGCCGCCATCCACGATCTTCGCCATTACTGAGCGCAGCCAGTGCGCCAAGCCGCTGTATCAACACTCGACGAATTTCTTCAACACCAAACTCACTCAACCGCTCCGCAGTGAGAGTAAGTGGAGCCGCGCCCATACCGGGCCAGGCAATCGCGAGACCACCAAACGGTACGCGCAACTCTGGGTGCGCTTCCGCGATTACTCGGGCCGTCTCAAAATTCAAAGTGACAGTTCGAACGAGGCCGAGTAGTTTCCGAGACAATTCTCTTGCCAGGTCCCACGCATCAGCTGTTCGTACATGGATAAGAGCGAGAGGAAGCCTCTCTTCACCCTCCAAGATTTCAGCAACGGCTCGAGCTTCAACAACAGTCTTGATGGGGACATAACGCCCATTAACGAGCTGACGTTCCGCGTATAGCGCGAGGTTTTCGTCCTGATCAAGCAACCGGAGGATGCCGGGCTGGAAAATATCAGTTGCTCCGACGGGTACGAGCCGCTGGTTCAGAGCCTCCCGCCCGATTCCGACTCTGAATCGAACCTTACCGTCAGCGTCAGTCACAGATACACGCGTCGAAAGCTCAAGATCTGTACCGACCGCTTGAGACACCACAAGCTTGACTGCGCGTCCACCGCTGGTCTCAAGTACTTCCCAATCACCGCGTCTGGCGTGGCTCCCACTTGGCGTCTGAGCTGGCGCAAGTTCACGAGCCCCCGATGTTGCGAAGTCTTCAGGTGCAAGCAATACCCCCGGCCCACTCAACCACTCTGCAACGTGAGCAATAACGCGATCGAATGGCCTATCGCCTTCGATAGTTAGCTCTACAACGTACATAAGCTGCATTGATCGCCCCATCCTCTAATCTCGATATACCCATTTTCGTGGAATGGGCCCGTGGCGTGCCATTAGTTGACTCTGCTGACACCAGCCCCACAGAAGCTTCGTGGGCTCACGCCGCATCCCTCAGATAGGTGGCGTTGAAGACCGCGTCTTCGAGCCAGGTCTTGAAGCTCTCGTTGTCTTGGAACGCCTTGAAAAGCTGCGTCTCGTCAGCGATGAGGCTCAGCATCGCCTTCGCCAGCGCCTTGTTACTCTCGACGCGGGCGTTCACTGGGTCACCATTGGCCTGGGCGTTGCGGTAGGCCTCGTCCTCGGCGACGAGGCGCGGGATCTCCTCGGCGATGCGGCGCTGGATGCGGTCTTCGTCTTCCCACTCGATATTGCCGAAGTGGTCATTGAAGCTTTTCACGATTGCGGAGAGCTTCTCGAGCGCGGGGTCATTGAGCATGCCGCCGCTGTTTGCGGGCACGGGCTCTAGGGAGCCGTCTTCGTCGTCGAGCACGATGCGCATCGCGACGGACTTCTCGGCCCGGTACGACTCAAGATCGATGTTCTCAAGAATGCCCGCGGAGAGGTCTTCATCCTTTGGTGCGGGAAGCTTCGGCACGAGGTTGTCGAGGAAAATTGCCCGCTTCTCCCATTCGACGCTGCCGTACGGTAACACCGTCGCGAGGAAATTGTAAGTGCGGAGGAACGCCTTCGCGTTGCCCTTAAACTTCACCTGGTCGTCTTCATCGGGCAGCTCAATGTACTCCTGCACCGACCGATCAAGCAGCGGATGCAGGTGGTCGATGCTTACGCCATCGAGGTACCGGCGGACGAACTCATCGATTTGCTCCGGCGTGTAGATCGCCATCGTATCGAGGTCATTGACTAGGTCGTGCAGCTTGTTCGCGTCGGTCTCCTCAGAGAGCACCGTCGTCCGGTAGTAAGGATCGAAGGCTCGCTTGATGTCGTCGGCGTCGTTCGCGAAGTCGAGCACGAAGGTGTCGCGCTTCGCCGGGTGCGCACGGTTGAGCCGCGAGAGCGTCTGCACGGCGAGCACTCCCGAGAGGGTCTTGTCGACGTACATCGTGTGCATGAGCGGTTCGTCGTACCCGGTTTGGAATTTGTTCGCAACGACGAGGATGCGGAAGGGGTCTTCCTTGATTTTCTCGGCGATCTGACCCGAGGGAAATCCGTTGAGACTCGACTCGGTGACCTTCTCGCCCATGTAGTCGTGCTCACCCGAGAACGCCACGATCGCCTGGTACGGGCTCCGACGCTCGGCGAGCACCTTGCGCACAGCATGGAAGTACTCGATGCAGCGCGGGATCGAGGAGGTGACGATCATGGCACGCGCATGGCCGCCGACCTTCTGCTTCGCGATAACCTGCGCGAGGAAGTGGTCGACCATGATCTCGGACTTTTGCGCGATCGCGTGCTGGTTGCCCTCGACGTACGCGCGGAGCTTCTTCGATGCACGCTTCGCGTCGAACTCGGGGTCGTCCTCGACCGTCTTCATGAGCTTGTAGTAGCTGCCCACCGGCGTGTAGCTCGCGAGCACATCCATGATGAAGCCCTCTTGAATGGCCTGCTTCATCGTGTACGAGTGGAACGGTCGGTATCCGATGGTTCCGTCTGCCTGAGGAACGGGCTCGCCGAACATCTGCAGCGTCTTGTTCTTCGGCGTCGCCGTGAACGCGAAGTAGCTCGCGTTCGGCAACATCTTCTTGCCCTCGATGATCGCGTTGATTTGATCCTCGAAAGTGACCTCATCCTCGTCATCCACCTCGATACCTGCCAGGGCGCGGGAGACGGCGGCGGAGGTCTTTGAACCTTGCGACGAGTGTGCCTCGTCGATGATGATCGCGAAGCGGCGGTCACGGTGATCAGACCCAATGTCGTCGAGGATGTACGGGAACTTCTGTACCGTCGTGATGATGATCTTCTTGCCATCAGAGATCGCGCGACGAAGGTCGCCCGATCTGTCGGCGTGCATCACCGTCGACCCCACCTGCAGGAACGCCTTGATCGTCTGGGTCAGCTGGCTGTCAAGGATGATGCGGTCGGTCACCACGATGATCGAATCGAAGGCGAGCTTGCCGTCGTACGTCGTCTCTGTCAGCTGATGCGTCAGCCACGCAATTGAATTCGACTTACCGCTGCCTGCCGAGTGCTGCACGAGGTACCGGTGCCCGGCACCGTTCTCTGCGACGTTCGACAGTAGCTTGCGCACCACGTCGAGCTGGTGGAAGCGCGGGAAGATCGCCTTCCGCTTCTTCTTGCCGGTCTTCGGGTCTTTCTCTTCGATGACCTGTGCGTAGTTTTCGATGATGCCGGCGAGGCTCAGCGGCGAGAGCGTCCGCTTCCAGAGGTAGTCGGTCTTCACCCCGTTCGGGTTTGGCGGGTTGCCCGCACCATCGTTGAAACCCTGATCGAAGGGCAGGAACCAGGATGCCTTGCCCTTCAGTTCAGTACAGAACTTCACGCGCTGATCGTCAAGGGCGAAGTGTGCGAGCGTGCGCCCGAATCCGAAGAGCGGATCGCGCGGGTCGCGGTCGCGCTGGTACTGGGCAACCGCGTCTTCCACGGTCTGCTTCGTGATGTTGTTCTTCAGCTCGAAGGTGAAGATCGGCAGACCGTTCACGAACGCGACAAGGTCGATGGCGTCGCCGGGTTTGCTCACGCTGTGATGCACTTGGCGCGTGATGACCCAACGATTGGCTTTGAATGCCTCGGCCGCACGCGCGTTACCGGGCGTGGGCATCGGGTAATACAGGTCGACGTGATGACCGAGGTGGTCGACACCGTTGCGCAGCAGGTGTACCACTCCACGTTTCGTGATCTCACCCTGTAGGCGTGCGAGGAACTTATGCTGCCCCGGCAAATCAGCATTCAAACCAAGTGCCTCTGACAGGTGCGGTTGCGTCGCGGCGACGAAACCAGCCAACTCACCGAGGTCGAGCGCGTATGACGCATTGAACGCCGCAGCGTCGCCTTCGCGCCAACCGACCTCTGCCGAGTCATGCTCAGTCATCTGAGCGACGATGAGTTTCTCGAGGCTCTCTTCGTTGAGGTATTTCACGGTTATGCCGCCTTCTCGGTCCCAGAGCCCCATTCGAGCTTGACCTTCAACGAGTGGCCCCATTTGTAGTCGTTCGTGATCCGCTGCGCTTGCCCGAGCACGATGCTTGGTGCAATGCCGAGTTCGTCTGCGAGTTCTTGAACCGCGGCGAGGTTTCGGCTCGTAGGAATGCGGTGTACGAACTCCTGCGGGATCAGTGTCCTAGAAGCAAAGTTGTCGGCTTCGTCTTCTTCCTTACCTTCGGTGCCCTGCACGAACACAGTCTTATGCCCGTGCAACAGCACATGCCCGAGCTCATGGAAGAGTGTGAACCAGAGCTGGTCGTCAGACTTACCCCTCACCGACAGCTGCACAACCGGGTGCTCCGCAATCCAACGAGTTGCGCCGTAGACGCCGAACCCAGGGATCGGCGGGATGAGGACGAACACCACTCCCACCTCGTGCAGTAACTCCTTGATTTTACGGAGGGACTCGATGGGGTTCGGTTCTACGGTGAGTGCGCGCAATGCTGGAATCAGACGTTCCAGAGCATCACGATCGAAATCGGGCAGGTCATCGATTGCGGCCTCACGCTCGCCTAGCGCCAACCATGTCGCTTGCTCGTGTGTCTTGTCGGTACTGAGCTTCGTCTTGCGGTACGCGACCTTCGCGTGCACCCATGTCGCCTCAAACGCTCCCAAATCCCCAATGCGGAACAGCTCCAGAAGCTCGCGCACCGTTCCAGCCTTGTCCTTGTTGGAAGACATCAGAAAACCGAACCTGCGAAGGTAGGGCAACGGAAACAACTTGGCCTGGTCGTACTGCGCCTCGAGCTTCTCGCACTCTGCGAGACGTGCGAGGTCCTCGCGGTAGATTGCCTCCGTGCGGTTCCACAACCTCGCCGGGGTGCCAGTAACACGCTCGAGAGCAATCGACAGAGTAGCGGAGAGTGGCGCCTTGCCAGAGAGCAGCTCGGACACATGCTTTGGCGTGACGTCGAGCCGACGTGCAAGCTCCGCAGCGTTGATGCCGTTCTCGTCGAGCCATTCCTGGATGAAGTCGCCCGGTGAGACTGCGTAGTCAGGCAGTGTCGGGGTCATGCTGTTGTGCGTCATGTCGCGATCTCCTCTCTGTTTACTAGTGGTAGTCAACGATCTCGATAATCCAAACGATGATGTCGTTACCTTCAGGTTCTACAATTAATCGCCAGTTCTTCGTCAACCTCGCAGACCACTGTCCCTGGCGATCTTGCGTCAGCTCTTCCCAGTTGCCTGCGCCGAGCAACAGGTCGGCCGGTGCGCTTGCCCTGCGCAACTCCGTGAGGCGCAGCCGCAAAGACTTGGCCACCTGTACACCCAGCTTCCGCTGCATGTACCGTTCTTCGGTGCATTGTTTCTCAAGCTCGTTGGTCACGTACCTCAGTTCCATTGTGTTACCTGAATCGTAACACTTTTTGAAATAGGGCGGAAGTGCTGGGACTCAATCATCCTCGTGCCCATACAAATCGTCGAGATCAATCCCGTCTTCATCAAGACTGACGTCGGGCATTGACGGATCGGGAAGCGTCTCCGCGACCGCGCGCACATCGACCTGCCCCGTCACCACGTCAGCGACGAGGCGTGTGCGGAACTCCTGGAGCAGCGTGATCTCAGCAGAAGCGGCCCGAATGGTGTCGTTCACTTCGGCACCTTCAGCCTTGAGAACACTGACCAAGTGAAGCTGCTCGGAGCTCGGTGGAATTGGAACTTGAATGGCGCCGATATCGCCCTGTCCAACAGCGGGCACTGGCCCGGGCTTCACTATGTCTGCCATGTCAATTAGTTGCATGATTTCAAAGGCATAGTCCCTCTCCAGGCCGAAAAAGGTTGCACCCATCATGTTGTTGTCGATGCAGCTTGGTCGTTCTAGAAGCCTCCGCTTATTCGTCAACAACGCCCCCCCAACTTTCGGGAACACGATAGTCTCTCGATCAAATACTACGGCTCCCAGATCGGCAGCCTCAGCTCTACTTACAGTGCTCTCACACGTGGCCAACCATTCAAGATTCTGCGGAAGATTCATATCGGATACTCTGAAAAACGGCAGCTCCTCACCCGGGTGGCCCTGCCTGTTAACGGGGAATCCAGCACCGCTACGCAAGCGCGCAACACGCTTCAGTGGCGCCACCCCCCACTTACTAGGCACCTTGCCAATCCAAGGCACCCTATGACCGTCATCAAACCCACAGTGACTAGTGGAGCGTCCAGATAGAATCTCGCGGGCTACCGCCAAGGACTGCTCTTCGAGGAGGGCGATGAGGCGGCGCTTGGCGGCGATGGCGTTGTCGATGCGGGCGTTCGCGTGGGCGAGGTACTTTACGATCGCCGCCTGCTCCTCCACCGGAGGTACCGGAAGTAGATCCACTGCGAGGCGCGAGTAGTCGATGTTCTGGCCTTCGCGAATACCAGTGACGGCAAGCGTCAATGAGTCAATAAAGCGGCTTGACTTGAAGAGATAGGTCAAATAGTCGCGGTACGAGTCATCGTGGGCAGTCAGCACTGTATATGCGGGAGAGATAATCCCTCGGTGATAGCAGCGTTCAATGCCGCCCTGGAAAGATCTGAGACTAATAACGAAATCGCCAACCTTAACCAGTTTCAGGAGATGCAAGTCCTTCGTTGCTGTAACAGTTCGCGTCTCGTAATCCGACTTTCTGATTACTCCGTGACTCTGCGTCGCAGCAAGTAGCGGCTCGTCGGGGTATCCCTTCTGACTGCGCTCGGTAAGCAGAGTCTTCACACGAGCCAGGCTCCAGTGCGCCGGTAGGTCACCAAGCCAAGGGCTCGAGTTCGACTTATACGCAGCGTGCCGCGGAAGATCGCGGAACATTACTCATCACCCGCGATTTCTGCGATAAGGTCATCTGTCTCAGCCTCGAGCGCTCGGATGTCTGCCTGAATCTCAGCGAGGGTGCGCATCGGGGTCGGCCTGTAGAAGTGACGGGTGAACGAGATCTCGTAACCGATCTTCGTCTTGGAGTCATCGATCCAGGCGTCGGGCGCGTAGGGAAACACTTCGCGGCGAAAGAACGCCTCGATACCGTCCGCGTACTCGCCAGCCGGCTCGGTGAGGGGCACCTGCTCGTTGTCGCGCAGCTCAGTGTCGGGCTCGTACTCAACGACCCGCTGCTCGCCGCCGATCACCGCCTCGAATCGCCCACGCAACGGATCGGGAACCGCGTTCTTCGGCAGCACCTTCTTGATCACCGGAGGTGCGGCCTCGTCCCGCTCGCCCGTGTCTCTCAACTGCTTGATCTCGGCCGCCTTATATGCGCGCTCGGGGTCGATGCCGCGGATACGCAGCGGGCGCTCGACCACGATCTTCGAGTAGCCGAACTCCTCACCATCGAACACCTTCGAGTGGTCGGGGTCATCGTACTCGTCGAAAGCATTGAACGCTTCGAGCACCTTGTCGGCGTCGTCAGCACTGACCTCGACACCCTTCTCGCCCAGGTTCTTGCGCAGCGGGGTGAACCAGTCGACCGCGTTAATCAGTTGAACCTTGCCCTTGCGGCGCTCTTCCTTGCGATTCGAGAGCACCCACACATAAGTGGCGATACCCGTGTTGTAGAACATCTTGAACGGCAGCGCGACGATCGCCTCGAGCCAGTCATTCTCGATGATCCATCGGCGCATGTTACTCTCGCCTTGCCCGGCGTCACCGGTGAAAAGCGACGAACCGTTATGCACCGAGGCAATGCGTGAACCAAGCACCGTATCTTGCTTCATCTTGTCGATGAGGTTCGCAAGGAACATGAGCTGACCGTCGCTCGAGCGCGTGACGAGCGAGTACTCGTTGTCGCCCGCATGCGAAACAATGAACCTGGAGTCGATGATCTTCTTCGCACCGCCAAGCCGCTCCTGGTCGGTCTTCCAACTCTTGCCATACGGCGGATTCGAGAGCATGAAGTCGAACTCCTGCCCAGCGAACGCGTCGTTCGAAAGCGTCGAGTACTCGGGGCCACCCACGATGTTGTCGGCAGCAGCACCATCACCCTTGAGAATCAGGTCGGCCTTAGCGATTGCATAGGTTTCAGCGTTGATCTCCTGGCCGTACAAGTGCGTAGAAATTTGCTTGCCCGCGGGCTCGGTGAGCTGCTTTAGAGTCGCTTCGGCCACAGTAAGCATGCCGCCAGTTCCCATCGCGCCGTCGTACAAGCGGTATGTACCCGAAGGAATCTTGTCTGCAATGGGTTCGAACATTAGCCTCGTCATGAGACGCACCGCGTCTCGCGGCGTCCAGTGCTCACCAGCTTCCTCATTGTTCTCTTCGTTGAAACGACGCACGAGTTCTTCGAACACCGTTCCCATACCGTGGTTGTCGAGGCCCGTGGGTGAAAGGTCAAGGTCGGGCTGCAGGAACTTCTCTATGAGCGAGCCCAGCGCGTCAGCCTTGGTGAGACGCGGAATTTGGTTGCGGAACTCAAAGTTGTCGATGATTTCCTGCACGTTCGGCGAGAAGCCATCGAGATAGGCCTCGAAGTTCTGCCGCAGACGTGTCTGATTCGCGGTGCTGCGCAGGTCTTTCAGCGTGAAGCCCGAGGTGTTGTAGAAGTCCTGCGCTGCGGCACTGCGCAGCGGGCCATCCTGGTTCGCGATGCCCGCGCCGTCCAGCGTCTTCTTCATTTCGATCACTGCGTCGCGAGTTGGTTCAAGCACGCTGTCGAGTCGCCGCAAGACAGTGAAAGGCAAAATAACATCGCGATACTTACCGCGCACGTACAGGTCGCGAAGCACATCATCGGCAATGCCCCAGATTAAGGCGACGATCCGTGCGTGATTGATAGAACTGTTCACCAATGAAAATCCTTTGGGTCGTGCGTAGTAGTGCAGATACCTGCCCCGAACTAGGCAAGTCTGGCCTTACTGGAAGACGGTATCGGACACCACTGACATTCTCGCAGAAGCCAATGGATATTCAGACTTACTGGTATGGAATTATGCTGGCGGTGTAAGAGAGCCGAGGTATCAGATGAGTGAAGTCAGGCGAGGGCCAGGTCGCCCTTCTTACGATTCAAAGCAGAAACTTCTGGCAGCGGCATGTGCACTCTTAGCAGAACGCGGATTCGAAGCGACGAGTCCACAGATGATTCAGCAACGCTCAGGCGTCGGGCATGGCAGCATGTACCACCACTTTCGCGGCAAGGAAGATGTTGCGTTGAATGCCATCAGTCACATGCGGGGTCAATCCATCACCTTTCTCGAAGGCCAGCTCCAACATGGCACAGAATCGGACCCTGCCACTGTGTCTGCAAGGGTTGAAAAGGCACTAGAACACTTATTCACACGCCGCGAAGGCCAGGCATTGATCCGCCTGTTGGCCGACTCTGTCGTAGGCGCAATCAAACCATTGGCAGCCACCATCGAAGACTGGCTGAACGACATTCAGGTGGGTATCATCATCGCGCTTCGCAATGATCAACCCGGGGATGATCCTGAGATCGCTGACGCTGCTGCTCGCTTTCTTGCCCCCGAATTCCAGACACGCGCAGACGAACTCCTCATCGCGGCACTTGGGCGAGGGCTACTCGGACTCTCTCGACCTGCCTCCCCTATAAGAATCGAGTAAACCAAGGTATTCTTGGCTACACAGCAATTACATACGGACTAGTACGTACCTGAATCTGCCAGAGGCGTGGTCGCTCAAGGCGGTCTAGAAATACGCTCATTAATTGAGGTGTGATCGAAGTTCCATGGGAACTGGTGTGCACCTACTCTGCATGAAGCACTTTCGGGTTACAGGTACGGGTCGAACAATCTCGGCAGAACCCCGAGTGCGCGCTGCACCAGATTTTGCTCGCTTAACGGCGCTTGTGCTTCATCTTGCTGATGAACTACATGCTGAGGAGCTCCGCAACCGGCAGATCTCGGTTGATATGGCTGACGAGAAAACCACCACAAGTCATGACAGAACGGGAGGATACGGTGAAGGCACAATCCGGAGCGCCAGTTGAACTTGGAAACTTCACGGCACCAACCGCGGTCACGTACCAACGCGTTTCAACGAAGGAGCAGGCGGCCAAAGGAGGTCGCGATGAGGGCTTCTCAATTCCTGCCCAACGAGAGGCAAACGCGCGAAAGGCCGAGTCTCTTGGTGCTCAGATTGTCAGAGAGTTTGTCGATGCAGGTGAGTCCGCTCGATCGGCAGACCGACCTGAGCTGCAACGGATGCTCGAGTTCGTAGTTTCGCACCGCGTTACTTACTGCATTGTTCACAAGGTTGACCGTCTCGCTCGTAGCCGTATCGATGATGTCGAAATTCATCGCATCCTTATTGCTAACGGCGTGACACTCGTTTCTGCTACCGAGAACATCGACGAGACCCCCTCGGGGATGCTGCTGCACGGCATCATGTCCTCGATTGCCGAGTTCTACTCCAAGAACCTCGCCACTGAGGTCACCAAGGGCTTGACGCAGAAGTTCGAGACCGGCGGCACACCAGGGCGTGCACCCATCGGCTACCTCAACGTCCGTAAGCGCGACGAGCAAGGTCGCGAGTACCGCACCGTTGAAATTGACCTTGAACGCGCACCGCTCATCCGGTGAGTGTTTGAACAATATGCAGTTGGAGACCATACGGTGCTTGACCTACTGGCAGCGGTCACCGCACGTGGTCTCACCACCGTGCCGACACCGCAACGACCGTCAGGCCCCGTCGCGCGCTCAGGCTTTTTCAAACTACTGCGCAACCCTTACTACATCGGCGTTGTCCGCTACAAAGGGGTCGAGCGGCCGGGCACACACGAGCCGCTCATCGATATCGAAACCTGGCAGCAAGTCCAAGCACTGCTTGACTCGCGCAAGATTGCCTCTGAACGGCGACGTTCACACGACCACTACCTCAAAGGCACACTGTACTGCGGATCGTGCGGATCACGGATGCAACTGGACTACCCAGCCAACAAGCAAGGCGTCCGATACGGCTACTATGTCTGCTCAGGGCGGGCTTCGAAACGCAAGAACTGCACTCGCCGCGCCGTTCCCATCTGTGTCGCCGAGCAACTCGTCGCCGACTGCTACCAAGACATCGCGATCACCGAGGCCGAGTACACCGCCCTCGCCGCCCAGGTCGAGGCCGCGTTCGATGAACGCCTCGCCTCCCGCTCCCAAGAGTTGGCCGGGCTGACCGAGAACCGCCAGCGACTCCAGAACGAGAGCGACAAGCTCCTGGCGGCGCACTTCGCCGACGCCATCGACCTGGAAACCTTGAAGCGTCACCAAGACCGCATCCGCACCGGACTCGCCGACATCGACCGTCGACTCGCCAGTGAACACGACCACCACACCGGAGCACGCAAACAACTCAGCGCAGCCCTCAGCCTGCTGGTCGACTGCGCGACGCTCTACGCCCGCACGAACGATCAAGGCAAGCGGCTCGCGAACCAAGCGCTCACCGACGGCATCGAGATCAGCGAAGACGAAAGGGCGACGATCCGACTCGCTGAGCCCTTCGCCGCCCTCACACCAGAACCGACATCAACTGATGTCAGGAGTTCTAATACGTCTTCAATGGTGGATCCTAGGAGAATCGAACTCCTGACATCCTGCTTGCAAAGCAGGCACTCTACCAACTGAGTTAAGGACCCGAGACGCGGCTTGCGCTGCACCTCAGAGGCTTTCTGGCTTTCGCCCGTCGGCCTCGACTGTACAACTATAGCCGGATCCCCGCGCACGCGCAAAACGAGCACATGTTGCGCGCGTTTGAGGTTCGCCAGAGCCTGCAGGCGATCGCAAGCGACGGCGTGAGACTACAGGTACAGCTCCCCCGCTTCGGCCCGCCGCACCAGCGAGGCCGGCGGCGCAAACCGCTCGCCGTACGCGGCCGCAAGCTCGCGAGCCCGGTCGACGAAACCCTGCAGCCCGCCCTCGTACTGGTTCACGTACTGCAGCACGCCGCCCGTCCACGCCGGAAACCCGATGCCGAAGATCGAGCCGATGTTCGCGTCAGCGACGCTCGTCAGCACACCCTCGTCAAGGCACGCGATCGCGTCGAGCGCCTCGGCGAAGAGCATGCGCTCCTGCAGATCGACGAGCGGCAGCTCAAGTGAGCCCGCGCCGTACATCTCGCGCAGCCCGGGCCAGATGGCGATCCTCTTGCCCGATTCGTCGTAGTCGTAGAACCCACGGCGCTCGCGACGACCAACGCGACCGAGCGCAACGAGCTCGTCGATCACCCGCTCAGACGGGTGAGGTACCCACAGGCCACCCGAGGCCTCGAAGGCGGCTCGCGTCTCGAGGCGAATCTTCTGCGACAGCGAGAGCGTCAGTTCGTCGGTGAGCTGCAGCGCGCCAGCGGGATACCCAGCCTGCAGGGCCGCCTGCTCAACGCTCGCGGGTTCGACGCCCTCGGCGACCGCAGCAACCGCCTCGGCCATGAACTTGCTGATGACCCGCGAGGTGAAGAAGCCGCGCGAATCATTCACAACGATCGGCGTCTTGCGAATCGCAAGCACATAGTCGAACACCCTCGCGAGCGCGGCATCACTCGTCTGCTCGCCGCGCACGATCTCGACGAGGGGCATCTTGTCGACCGGCGAGAAGAAGTGCACACCGATGAAGTCGCTCTGGCGCTTCACGCCGCCCGCAAGCAAAGTGATCGGCAGCGTCGAGGTGTTCGAACCGAGCACGGCATCTGGCGCAACGATGTCTTCGATCTCTTGAAACACACCCTGCTTGACCGGCACCGACTCGAATACGGCCTCGATCACAAAGTCGACCCCGGCGAAGTCAGCGGCAGAACCAGTCGTCTGAATGCGTGCGAGCAGCGCCTCGCTCTTTTCAGCCGTGGTCTTGCCGCGAGCGAGCGCCTTCTCTTCGAGCGCACGACCGTAGTCCTTGCCCTTCTCGGCGGCCTCGAGCGACACGTCTTTCAGCACCACATCGATGCCGGCCTTCGCGGTGACATACGCGATCGCGGCGCCCATCATGCCGGCTCCTACCACGCCAACCTTCGTGGGGCGACTTTGCGGGTACCCCTGCGGCCGGCTCGCGCCCTTACTGATCGCCGCGAGGTCGAAGAACATCGCCTTGATCATGTTCTTCGCGACCTGGCCGTGCGTGAGGTGCAAGAAGTACCTGGTCTCGATGAGCGACGCGGTGTCGAAGTCGACGTATGCACCCTCGACCGCAGCGGCGAGTGCAGCGCGCGGCGCCGGCATCGGCGCTCCCTTGAGCTGCTTTCGCAGCATGGCGGGCATTGCCGGCAGCATCGCCGCGACACTCGGCGACGTGGGCGCCCCGCCCGGCAGGCGAAAGCCCTTCTGATCCCACGGCTTCGCCGCGTCGGGGTGCTCACGAATCCACGCTCTCGCCGCATCCGCAAGATCGTCGACGCTCGGCACGACCTCGTCGATCAGCCCGATCTCGAGCGCGCCCTGCACCGTGAACTTCGTCGCCGGCAAAATGACCTCGCTCAACGCCTTCTGCAGCCCGATCATGCGCACCACTCGGCTGATGCCACCGCCGCCAGGCAGCAGGCCGAGGCTCACCTCGGGCAAGCCAATGCGCGTGCTCGCGTTGTCGGCCGCCACCCGATGGTGCGCGATCAACGCGACCTCGAGCCCACCGCCGAGCGCGGCACCGTTGATCGCCGCGACCACGGGCCTGCCAATGGTCTCGAGTCGGCGCATGTCAGACTTCATGTCGTTCACGTACGCGGTTTCTTCGCTCGCCTGCTCGGAGTTCGCGGTGCTAAGCCGCTCAAGATCTCCGCCTGCGAAGAATGTCTTCTTTGCCGAGGCGAGAATCACCCCGGTCACCTGATCCAGCTCGCCGTAGAGCCGGTCGACCACCTGCCTCAGCGAGCTCTTGAACGCCTCGTTCATCAGGTTGACCGAGCCGTTCGGGTCGTCCATCGTCAGCGTGACAATGCCTTCGGCGTCGCGCTCGTAGCGAATCGCGCTCGCCGGTGCTGCGTTCACCTGTGTCTCGTCAGCCAGTGCTTCAGTCATCGTCTCGCCCCTACGCTTCGATACGTTCAATGATGGTGGCGACGCCCATGCCCGCGCCGACGCAGAGTGTGGCAAGTCCGCGCTTCAGGTCGCGTCGTTCGAGCTCATCAAGCAGGGTGCCGAGGATCATCGCCCCCGTGGCTCCGAGCGGATGCCCCATGGCGATCGCGCCGCCATTCACGTTGACCTTGTCGTCGGGAATGCCGAGATCGTTTTGCCACTTCATCACGACCGCCGCGAACGCTTCGTTGAGCTCGAACAAATCGATGTCAGACACCTCGAGCCCGGCGCGATCGAGCGCTTTCAGCGTCGCCGGGGTCGGCCCGGTCAGCATGATCGTCGGCTCGGAGCCGATCGCCGCCGTCGCAACGATTCGTGCGCGCGGCCGAAGACCCGCGGCCTCACCAGCGGCCTTCGTGCCGATGAGCAGCAGCGCGGCGCCGTCGACGATTCCCGAGGAGTTTCCCGGCCCGTGCACGTGATTGATGCGCTCGACCGAGTGATACTTCTGCAACGCGACCGCGTCGAACCCCGCTTGCTCGCCCATCGCAGCGAAGCTCGCGGGCAGAGCGCCGAGCGATTCGACGGTCGAGCCTGGCCTGCGGTGCTCGTCGTGATCGAGCACCACCACTCCGTTCATGTCGCGCACCGGCACGATAGAACCGTCGAAGCGGCCCTCGGCCCATGCGGCCTCTGCGCGCTGCTGCGAACGCACCGCGAAGGCGTCGACGTCTTGCCTGCTGAAGCCCTCGATCGTGGCGATCAGATCGGCGCCGATGCCCTGAGGCACGAAGTACTGGTCGTATCCGGTCGCGGGGTCTTGAAAGTACGCGCCCCCGTCGCTGCCGATCGGCACCCGGCTCATCGATTCCACTCCGCCGGCGAGCACCCAGTGCTCGTAGCCAGACGCCACCTTCTGCGCCGCAAGGTTCACGGCCTCGAGGCCAGATGCGCAGAAACGATTCACCTGCACGCCCGCGACCGACTCTGGCAACCCCGAGACCAGCGACGCCGCGCGAGCGATATCGCCGCCCTGCTCGCCCACCGGCGACACCACACCCAGCACGACATCGTCGATGAGGGCCGGGTCGAGCCCAGGGTTTCGCTCGAGAATCGCATCGATCACCGTGACCGCGAGATCGATCGGCTTGGTGCCGTGCAACGCGCCGCCCCGGTTCTTGCCCCGCGGTGTGCGCACCGCGTCGTATATGTACGCGTCGGTCATGAGCATGCTCCTTCGGCCGTTGCCCCGCGGTCAGCAACCACGGTGTCCAATCTCAATTATGTAGCAGTAACCGAGGTTCTTGGCGAGGATCGCTCGGCCGCAGAATTGCGGCCGAGCACTCAAGCGTCATCACGGATTGTCCAGCGCGAGGTACACCTTAAACTCGGCGTCTTTCGGCAGCTTCAGCGTTTTCGGAGTCTTCTCTTGCCCCAATGGTTCGAGGATGCAGTCGGCTTCAAATGCTCCCTCCGCGGGAATATCGGGCATGGCCTGGCACGCAGCGACAAGCTGATCACCGTCGAAACCCGCGATAAAGAAGTCGGGATACTCGGGCGTCGCGCTGAGCGATGCCGTGAAGTTTCCAAGCACATACCCCGACTCTTCATCCATGCCAAGGTCGTCAATCTTGATGCCACCAGTGAGCACGGGTGCTCCGAATTCAATCGACGTCTGTTCGAGCACCAGTCTTTCGGCTTTTGCGATCTTCTCGTCGATCACGCCGTAGTACATCGAGGTCTGACCGGGCAATAGATAGACGTTTGATGGCGTGCGCGCAATCACACGGTTCTCTTTGTCATACGCGGTGAAGTCGAAGAATGCCGTGGCCGCCTGCGTCTTGTTCTCGTTCTTCACCGTCGCGTAGAGCCCGCTATAGTTTGAGCCCTCTGAGTTGCCGGCGCCAAACGAAGCAAACTTGAGGTCAGATACCACCTCGAGAGGCACCCCACCGAGAAGAAACTCGCCGGACTTGGCGCTGTCGCCCTTTCCGTCGGTTTCACCTTCAGCTTGCCCGGTGGGTTTCTGCTCGGTCTGCGCCGGGGCACCTCGGGTCGAGAAGAGCCACACCGTGGTTCCCGCGAAGACGATGGTCGAGAGCAGCAGCACGCCGCTCAGAATGCTCAGCGCAAGCAAGAGCCCGCTCTTGGGCCGGGTGCCAGGCTGAGTGTGCGCTATGCCCGGCTGCTGTGCGTGTGGCGGCGCAACCTGCTGTGGCGCCACCTGCTGTTGCTGCCGAGGCTGCGAGTAGCCTCCGTCGAAATCCCCGTTCGACATGTTTGCCCCTGACTGTCATGCCCCGCTGCCCCGCTGCCCCCGAACGCGGTTACCCCATCAGACTATCGACACAAGACAGAGTTCGGGGGGCAGCCTAGGTGTGGTCTTCGCAGCAGGAAAGACAAAGGCAGCCGATTTCTCGACCGCCTTTTACGATATTTGGTGGGGCTACCAGGACTTGAACCTGGGACCTCTTCATTATCAGTGAAGCGCTCTAACCACCTGAGCTATAGCCCCTTGACCAAGAAATGACTCTACCGGAAATCGCGCGAAAACCGAAATCGACCTCGCGCGATCCCCGAAAAAGAAGTTCTTAGTTGCTAGTGAAGCCCAGCTGAAACCCGCCGAGCACGCGCACGAGCAGGTTGTAGATGAGTGCGCCCACCGCACCGAATGCAGTGCCGACGATCATATTGAGCACACCGACCACCACGGCGAAGGTGAAGACCGTGCCGTAGTTGAGCAGCTCGAGCAGGTTGATCTGATCGCCCACGATGTCCATCATCAGTTCGTTCAGCTTCGCGAGCACGCCGGTCGAGAGCAGCACCGTGTAGATCAGCAGAGTCGCAACGACCCCGACGACCACAGCGCAGAGCGAGACCAAGAACGAGAACTTCACCGACGACCAGAAGTCGATGTAGACGAGCTTCAGGCGCACCTGCTTGGCAGGCGCTTTCTTGCGGGTCTTCTTCGCAAGCTTGTCGGCGACTGTGTTACTCATTCAGGGTTTCCTTGCTCTCTGTCTGGGGATCCTCGGTGGGCTGCTGCTCACCGTTCCCCTCGATGCCCTCGGCATCCTCGGCTGCGGCGTCTTCAAGACCGCGCTCCGTGTTTCGTGCGATGCCAATAATACGATCCCCCTCTGGGAATCTCGCAAATACCACACCCATGGTATTACGGCCCTTTGCCGGAACCTCGTCAACGCGAGAGCGAACGACCTTGCCGCCCGCAAGCACGACGAGCACCTCATCGGTGTCGTCGACGATGAATCCGCCGACGAGATCACCGCGTGCCTCATCGAGCTTCGCGACCTTGATACCGTAGCCACCGCGGTTCTGCACACGGTACTCATCGACCGCGGTGCGCTTTGCGTAGCCGCCTTCGGTCACGATGAACACGTAGCCGCCCTCGGTGATGGTCGACGCCGTCAGCAGCGCGTCGCCCTCACGGAAGTTCATGCCGCGCACGCCGCTCGTCGACCTGCCCATCGGGCGAAGTGCCTGATCAGAAGCGGTAAAGCGAACCGACATTCCCTGGCGCGAGATGAGCAGCACATCGTCACTCGAGTCTGCGATCAACGCAGAGACGAGCTCGTCACCCTCGCGCAGCTTGATGGCGATAATGCCGCCGGTGCGGTTCGTGTCGTACTCGGTGAGTGCGGTCTTCTTGACGAGTCCATCGCGGGTAGCAAGCAGCAGGAAGCGCTCGTCGAATTCACGCAGGTCGAGCACCTGAGTCACGGCTTCCTCCGGAGCCAGCGCGAGCAAGTTGGCGAGATGCTGGCCCTTCGCGTCGCGACCGCCCTCAGGAATCTCGTACGTCTTCGCACGGTAAACGCGACCCGTGTTCGTGAAGAACAGCAGCCAGTGGTGCGTCGTCGTGACGAAGAAGTGCTCGACAATATCGTCTGCACGCAGCTGCGCGCCCTTCACGCCCTTGCCGCCGCGGTGCTGTGATCGGTAGTTGTCGATGCGCGTGCGCTTCACGTACCCGCCGCGGGTGATGGTGACGACCATTTCCTCTTCAGGAATCAGGTCTTCCATCGACATGTCTCCGTCGTAGCCGTGCATGATCGTGCTGCGACGTTCGTCGCCGAACTTCGCGACGAGCTCACCGAGCTCAGCGACCACGATTGCGCGCTGCTCGGTCGGTGAGGCGAGAATGCCCTCGTATTCCTTGATCTGCGCCTCGAGTTTTGCCGCGTAGTCGAGAATTTTCTGACGTTCCATTGCCGCGAGGCGACGCAGTTGCAATCCGAGGATCGCGTCAGCCTGCAGTTGATCTACATCGAGCAGGGCGATCAAGCCTTCGCGCGCCTCCTCGACCGTCGGCGAGCGGCGAATCAGCGCAATGACCTCGTCGAGCGCGTCGAGCGCCTTGAGGTAGCCACGCTGAATGTGTGCTTCGGCCTCGGCCTTGCGCAGGCGAAACTCGGTGCGTCGCACGATCACGTCGATCTGGTGTTTCGCCCAGTTGGTGATGAACCCGTCGAGCGAAAGCGTGCGTGGCACGCCGTCGACGATCGCGAGCATGTTCGCGCCGAAGTTCTCTTGCAGCTGCGTGTGCTTGTAGAGGTTGTTCAGCACGACCTTCGCGATCGCATCGCGCTTGAGCACGATGACGAGTCGCTGACCGGTGCGGCCGCTGGTCTCGTCGCGAATGTCGGCGATTCCCTGAATCTTCGCGTCTTTGACGAGCTCAGCAATCTTGACCGCGAGGTTGTCTGGGTTCACCTGGTACGGCAGTTCGGTGACCACGAGGCAGGTGCGACCCTGAATCTCCTCGATGTTCACCACCGCGCGCATCGTGATCGAACCGCGGCCGGTGCGGTACGCGTCGCGGATGCCCTTGGTGCCGAGGATCTGCGCACCGGTTGGGAAGTCGGGGCCCTTGACGCGCTCCATCAGCGCTTCGAGCAGCTCCTCTTTGGTGGCGTCGGGGTGCTCGAGGTGCCAGGTCGCCGCCTCTGCAACTTCACGCAGGTTGTGAGGAGGGATGTTTGTGGCCATGCCCACCGCGATGCCGACGGAGCCGTTGACGAGCAAGTTCGGGAAGCGAGCGGTAAGCACGGTCGGCTCTTGCGTGCGACCGTCGTAGTTGTCTTGAAAGTCGACGGTGTCTTCATCGATGTCGCGCACCATTTCCATGGCGAGCGGCGACATCTTGGTCTCGGTGTAACGGTGTGCAGCAGCGCCGTCGTTGCCTGGTGAACCGAAGTTGCCCTGCCCGAGTGCGAGCGGGTAACGCATCGCCCAGGGCTGCACGAGGCGCACGAGGGAATCGTAGACCGCGCTGTCACCGTGCGGGTGAAACTGGCCCATAACGTCACCGATGACGCGCGTGCACTTCGAGAACGCCTTGTCGGGGCGGTAGCCGCCGTCATACATCGTGTAGATCACGCGTCGGTGCACGGGCTTCAACCCGTCACGAACGTCGGGCAGCGCACGACCCACGATCACGCTCATCGCATAGTCGAGGTAGGAGCGCTGCATCTCGACCTGCAGGTCGACCTGATCAATCTTGCCGTGGTTGGCAAAGTCGTTTTGATCAGCCATTTCGTTCTCTTCTGGGGTCTGATTCTCAGATGTCAAGGAAACGCACGTCCTTCGCGTTCTGCTGGATGAAGTTTCGGCGGGCCTCTACGTCTTCGCCCATGAGGGTGGCGAACACCTCATCGGCGACCGCTGCGTCGTCCATGGTGATCTGTCGCAGCGTGCGGGTTTCGGGGCTCATGGTCGTTTCCCAGAGCTCTTCGTAGTTCATCTCGCCGAGACCCTTGTAGCGCTGCACGCCGCTTTCTTTCTGCAGCCGCTTGCTCGCCTTTGCGCCGGCTTCGAGAAGTGCGTCACGCTCGGCATCGTTGTATGCGTACTCATGGTCGGCGTTCGTCCACTTGATTCGGTAGAGCGGCGGCTGCGCGAGGTACACGTATCCGAGGTCGATGAGCGGGCGCATGTAGCGGAAGAGCAGGGTAAGCAGCAGGGTCGTGATGTGTTGGCCGTCAACGTCGGCGTCGGCCATCAGCACGATCTTGTGATACCTCGACTTCTCGGGATCAAAGTCTTCGCCAATGCCGGCACCGAAGGCGGTGATCATTGCCTGCACTTCGGTGTTGCTGAGGGCGCGATCGAGGCGTGCCTTCTCGACATTCAGAATCTTGCCGCGAAGCGGCAGAATCGCCTGCGTTTCAGGGTTTCTGCCCTGCACCGCTGAGCCGCCTGCCGAGTCGCCCTCGACGATGAAGATTTCAGAGATCGACGGATCTTTCGAAGAGCAGTCTTTCAGCTTGCCTGGCATGCCGCCGGATTCGAGGAGGCCCTTGCGGCGCGCGGTTTCGCGCGCCTTCCGCGCCGCGAGCCGAGCTGTGGCAGCCTGAATCGCCTTGCGAATGATCTCTTTTGCCGAGTTCGGGTTGCGCTCGAACCAATCGCCGAGCTGATCTCCGACGACCTTCTGCACAAAGGCCTTCGCCTCGGTATTGCCGAGCTTCGTCTTGGTTTGACCCTCGAACTGCGGCTCGCCCAGCTTCACTGAGATCACTGCGGTCAGACCCTCACGAACGTCATCACCCGAGAGGTTCTCGTCTTTGTCGCGAAGAATGTTCTTCTCGCGGGCGTACTTGTTCACCAGCGTCGTGAGTGCAGCTCGGAACCCCTCTTCGTGGGTGCCGCCCTCGTGAGTATTGATGGTGTTTGCGTACGTGTGCACGCTCTCGGTGTACGCGGTCGTCCACTGCATCGCGATCTCAGCCGAGATGAGGCGATCAGTGTCTTCCGACTCAAACGAAATGATCTCTTCGTTGACGATCTCGGCGCGCTTCGCAGAGTTCAGGTAGTGAACGTAGTCTTCGATGCCTTTTTCATACATGAACTCGTCGCTGCGGGGCTCGGGTGAGACCAGCTCACCCTCCTCGTTCTCGACGGGCTCCTGTGGGCGCAGATCGGTGAGCTTGATGCGCAGACCCTTATTAAGAAAGGCCATCTGCTGAAAACGCGTGCGCAACGTCTCATAGTCGAACTCGATGGTCTCGAAGATCTCGGCGCTCGGCCAGAAGGTGATCGTGGTGCCGGTCTCTTCGCTCGGTGCGCCTTGCGCAAGCGGAGCGTCGGGCACTCCCCCGGTGAACGACATGTTCCACGTGAAACCTTGACGCTTCACTTCGACTGCGAAACGAGTGGAAAGCGCGTTCACGACAGAAGAACCCACACCGTGCAGACCACCGGAGACCGCATAGCCGCCGCCGCCAAACTTGCCGCCGGCGTGCAGTACCGTCAAAACGACCTCGACCGTCGACTTCGACGGATCCGAAGAGTGCGGGTCGACAGGAATACCACGACCGTCATCAATGACGCGAATGGATCCATCCTCGAGAATCGTGACGTCGATGACGTCGCAGTAGCCGGCAAGCGCCTCATCGACAGAGTTGTCGACAATCTCGTAGACTAGGTGATGTAGGCCCCTCGGGCCCGTCGAGCCGATGTACATGCCCGGCCGCTTGCGAACCGCTTCGAGACCCTCGAGCACCTGGATCGCTCCGGCACCGTACTCCTCGGCATTCGCCGCCTGTTCTGAAGTCATTCGCTAATGTATCTCTCTACTGTGCGATTTCGCGAGTCTGCAATCTCACGGCATATTTCTACGCCGAGCACTTCCGCACCCTAGCCTATCAACCCTGACCCGTGAAATGCCCCTTACGCGGCGAATCAGGGCCTATTTTTAGGCGGGATCGCCCCCATCGCGGAGCTATCGGGTGAGAAAAGGATTCCGGTCTTCCTTTTTTGGGTTCTTGAGCGCGCATCGAGAGTCTCTTTTCTATCGCACGCGGGCCATCTAGGTCGCCACTTCGACCCGTGAATCAACGAAAAATCGAAGCTATCCGTAGGTATCCCTTGGGCCTCGACCTTGAATCACACGAGAACCATGCCGCCAGCTGGGCGCCCCGGGAGCAAGGAATCGCAAATCTTCGATCCCTGCTTCTGGGTAAAGCTCCACGATACGGGTGAGCACCTCTGCACGCATACGTCTCAATTCGGTCGCCCATGCAGTCGAATCGCACTGCACGATCAGCAGCCCGTCGCGCAACTCAACCACCTGGGTATGAGGCGCCGTGGTCTCACCAACGAGCTCAGCCCAGTCAGCGATCACTTTCGCCTGCTCGAGTTCTGCAGTCCAGCCCATGTCTTCTGTCGCAAGGGCAAGCACGGAACCAAGCGTCTTTGGCTCTCGACCAGGTGAAAAAGGAAGCCCGCCTAGTTCGCGCTTAACTCTCCTTGCGCCGCGACGCCTGACTGGAAGCCCCTTCCAGAGGGCCTTTGCCTGCAGATATGCGTCGCTCGTGAAACTGCTCTCTCGCTCAGACATGAGGACTCACCTCCTCAACATCAACGCCAAGCACGGTGCCGGCCTCGATACGAACCCGGTACCACTGACCCTCCGGCACGTCCCCCTCAACAGCCGCCGTCACGATGACCTGCTCGAACCCCGCCACTTCGGCCATGAGCGCTGCTCGCCGTCGCGCGTCGAGCTCGGCAAACACATCATCGAGAATAATGACCGGGTCACCCGAGGGCGACTCTTCGCGAAGAAGCTTCGCGACGCTGAGTCTCAGCGCAAGAGCGAACGACCATGACTCACCGTGGCTTGCGTAACCCTTCACAGGGAGGTCGTTCAGCTCGAACAACACATCGTCGCGATGTGGCCCAACGAGAGTCACTCCCCGATCCAGCTCTTGGCGACGCACCGCCTTGAGCGCCTCGCGAAACTGCGCAGTGAGCGTTTCACGTGAAACATCGGTCGCTAGAATCAATGGATCCTGGGGTGTTTCACGTGAAACACCCCGCTTTTCAATGCTGTGAGTAACAGATTCAATCAACGAGAGCCGAGGAAGGTGGTCGTGCTCGACAATCGATGCGTACCCCTTTGCCAGCGGATCGCCGAGCGCCCGAATGAGGGACCTTCTGGCGTCAATGATGCGCACACCGAGCTCAACCAGCTGGTCGTCCCAAACCGCGAGTGTTGCTTCGACCGCGCCAGACCCCGAGTTGAATCGAGCGGATTTCAGCAGAGTTGTACGTTGCCGAACCACTCGGTCGTAATCCGAAAGCACTCCGGAGAATACCGGGTTTCGCGCGGCAACCGCCTCGTCGAGAAATCGCCGCCTCGTCGAAGGGTCACCCTTCACGAGCGCAAGATCCTCCGGGGCAAAGACGACGCAGCTGAACCAGCGCGTCAGTTCCCGCGGCCGAACTGCATTCTTATTTATCTGGGCCCGATTCGCCTTGTCTCTATTGAGCTGCACTTCGAGCAGCACGTCGCGGTCTTCGACCGCAACTTTCATGCGCGCAACGGCAGTCGTCGATCCGGCCCGCATCATGGCGGTATCACCGCTAACCCGGTGAGAGCTCAGGCTCGCAAAGTAGGCGATTGCCTCGACGAGGTTCGTCTTGCCCTGCCCATTTCTTCCGACAATGAGATTCGGGCCGGCTTTGAAGGGAACCTCGGCAACCTCGTAGTTACGAAATTCACTGAGGGATAGATGCGTCACACGCATCGCGGGCCTCCCCTATCGAAGCAGCAAGTTTGGCTGCAGCAGATAGCGGAAGCTTTGTTGATCTGCATCTTCTTTGCTGCGCTGGCTGGTGATCAGCACTGGCCCCGGCTTGCTTGCATTCTCTGTTCGAGTAAACCCGATTCGTGCAAACTCGGAGTGAGTCGATCGAAGTCCATCGAGCAGAAACTGTGGTTTCAGCGAAACAACCATCTCGTCGCCAACCAAGTGCGCATCGACGGTTTCAACTGCCTGCGCAGTCTCAGATCCAGCGGCCTCGAGCGTCACCTGACCCTCCGAGAACGAGAATCTCAGCGCGGCCTCCCGTTCAAGCACAAGGCCAACGCGACCAACGGCTTCAACGAGCTCGGCCGTGTTCATTACCGCGTAGTTGTCGATGTTCTCGGGGAACAGGCGGCCGACGGGCGGGTAATTGCCTTTAATGAGCAGCGAGGTAACCGTCTTGTTGCCACCGGTGAACGCGATGAGCTCACGCTCACCGTCTTTCACGATCGCGACCTGAACAGTGCCGCTCGAGGCAAACGTCTTGCCCACTTCAATGACCACCTTCGCAGGCACGAGTGCCGCGAGCTCTTGATCACCGTCGAGCTGCTGCCAATCGATTCGACGAGTCGCCACACGGTAACGGTCGGTGGCGGTCAGGGTGAGTGCGTTCTCGCTGACCTCGAACTGCACACCGGTGATCACGGGCGTGACGTCATCCTTTGACGCAGCAAGCGAGACCTGCGCAACCGCCTCCGCAAAAGCCTCGGCGGGAACAGCACCGGTCACTGTATCGATCCGAGGAACCTGCGGGTACTCCTCGACGGGCATGGCCGGAAGACTGAACGAAGCTGAACCGCAACGAATCTGCACGCGCGTGTCAACGAGAGTGACTTCCACATCAGAGTGAGGCAGTCGCGAAGCGATGTCTCCGAGCAGACGCCCAGATACCAGCGCACGACCGGCTTCTGCGATGTCTGCAGTGATCGAAGTTCGGGCAGAAGTCTCGTAATCGAACGAAGAGATCGTGAGTTCACCGTCGATGGCCTCGATGAGTGCTCCGCTCAACAAAGGCTGTGTGGGCCGCTGAGGTAGCAGCTTCGCCGCGAACGAGACTGCCTCGCTGAACACGTCTCGATTGACGGTAAAACGCATGACATCTCCTTAGGGGACGGTGAAACGTGTACTGAGGGCAGCACACTCGTCCCACAATCTTTGCATACTCGCTGGGAACCGTGAATGACAAGAACTTTTGGAGGCCCGCTGAAGCCGGCAAAGCGTTATTGGCAGATCGTCTGAGTTGGTACGCCTAGTCCACCCAGTTGGTACCCAATTCCGGAGGCCTGGTACTGTCGCGCGTTTTCGGGTCTTCTAGGTGCAGCAGCACACAGGGTGCTGCGGTTACCAATGA
>Ga0209369_1000426_pt1 | contig 59687 bp, 60 predicted proteins | sample EBPBio142010_DNA_FD_185865 | JGI IMG/M metagenome (GOLD analysis project Ga0209369, IMG submission 185865) | Wastewater treatment Type I Accumulibacter community from EBPR Bioreactor in Madison, WI, USA - Reactor 1_10/4/2010_ DNA (SPAdes)... | ecosystem: Engineered > Bioreactor > EBPR >...
TTGACTGGAGGTCAGAAATGAACATCAAGAGCCTTCTCCTTGGCTCCGCTGCAGCTCTGGTTGCAGCTTCCGGCGCTCAGGCTGCCGACGCAATCGTCGCGCCAGAGCCAGAAGCCGTTGAATATGTCCGCGTCTGCGATGCTTACGGCGCTGGCTACTTCTACATCCCAGGCACCGAAACCTGCCTGCGTATCCATGGTTATGTTCGTTACGACGCTTCGGGCGGTGATCGCGTTTACGCTCGTACGCCTGGCGATCTGGACCGTGACACCTGGGGCAAGAACGCCCGTGCAACGCTCCGCTTCTCGACCGCTTCGGAAACCGAACTCGGCACTCTGAAGACCTTCACCGAACTGCGTTACAACTGGAACGGCGGCGGCGACGGCGAAGAAGACGCATACGGCTCGAGCGAAAACAGCTCGCTGCGTTATGCTTACATCCAGCTCGGCGGCCTGCGCGTTGGTCTCGATGAATCGGCCTTCGTAACCTTCCCTGGTTACCTCGGTAACGTCATCAACGACGACGTGATCCTCGCTGGCGGCTACCGCACCAACCTCATCAGCTACACCTTCACCGGCGGCAACGGCTTCTCGGCCATCCTGTCGCTCGAAGAAGGCGGTAACGGCGACTCCGACGTTGACGTAACGCTGAACGACTACACGCCGCACATCGTTGGCGGTCTGAAGTACGCTGGTGGCTGGGGCTCGATCGCAGCTGTAGCAGCTTACGACGCTCGTAACGAAGAGTGGGCCGGTAAGGTTCGCGGCGACGTTAACATCACGGACCGTTTCTCGGTTTGGGTACAGGGCGGCTACAAGTCCAACGACGACACCTATGCAGTTGACGGCGCTGGTTACTCCTACCGCGTAATCGACTCGTTCTACGGCACGTGGGGCGGCGACTGGGCTGTCTGGGGTGGCGCTGCATTCAAGGCAACCGAAAAGGCTACCTTCAACCTGCAGCTCGCTTACGACGACACCAAGACCTTCGCAGCAACCGCAAATGTTGCTTACGAACTGGTTCCTGGCTTCACGATCACCCCGGAAGTTTCCTACACCAAGTGGGATGACGAAAACATCAGCCTCGACGGCGAAGATGCTTTCCAGGGCATGATCCGCTTCCAGCGCTCGTTCTAATCCCTCTGGGATTGTTCAAAAAGAACCCGGCAGCATCGCTGCCGGGTTCTTTGTTTGCGGATTTTTACGTTTGTGATCTTGCCTTTGCGGGAAACTCGGTCTTTGTACGAATAGAAAGCGGGACGTGTTCGCCGCTTTGCATCCGATGATTTCCAGCGTGGAGACGCCACGATATGTTCAAATGGTTTTGGCCCGGTGTAACGTGGACCGCAGCGCTGACAGCGCTTGCGCTCTGGTTTGGTGCAGACCGGGTCGAGACGGACATCGCAACACGTACTGGCGAAGCACTCACGCCTTTTATATGGACCGGCTTCGACGTCGATGGTCGCGACGTCACGCTGAAAGGCATAGCGCCCGATCCAGATACGCAATCCGCTGCGCGGGATGCGCTTGAAAAGGTAAGAGGGATTCGGGAGATCACCGACCTGACGAGTGTTCTGCCGCTCGTTTCACCATACCAGCTACAGATAAAGAAGAGTGCCGACGGCATAGTCCTGTCTGGTTCAGTACCGGACAACGACGTTAGAGACCGTATCATGACGATGGCCGAAAACGCGGCTCCTGGCATTCCGCTCGATGACGAGATGGCCGTAGGGCGAGGCAGTCCCGCAAACTTTGTTGATTCGGTGGAGTTTGCTTTGCAACTCGTTTCTGACCTGACGAAAGGGGAGATCGAGATGTCCGATCTCAATATCTCGATCAAGGGCGAGACTGCAGACAATGCCGGCTATCGAAAGATACAATCCCAATTGACCCAGCCGCTGCCCTTTGGCCTGAAATTGGAACGAGCCGAAATTCGCGAACCGTAGATTAAATCGCGGCGAGGGCTGAGCAGATTTGGATCCTCATCCCCCGTTAGTTTTCTGTTCGGAATTGACAGTCCGCCTGTTCGGGCCTTTCCTTTCTCTTTATGAATAGGCATAGCGGATCATATCTTCCGTTTCCGGAACAGAAGGCGGACCTGACAATGCTTTATCTAGCCTTATCGTTTTGGCCGGTTCTCGTTGCAGCGGTTCTTATCGGTGCGGGCGTGGGCTGGTTGACCGGTCCGAAGTAGTGGCGGCAAATTGGGGCGGGGAAAATTGACGGCGAATATGTTCGTCGGGTTTGAGTAATTTGGAGTACGAGGAAACCATATGCCGTTGCTGATTGTTCAACTGGCTGTTCTTGTCGCCATCGCTTTCGTTATAGGCTGTCTTTTGGGCCGGTTCGTGCGGCGCAGAGGTGCGTCGATGCCAGACCGTGAGCGCACGATCATTGCAGCGGCACATGCTACATTGCCTGTCGATCAAAAGCCGGAAGCGGTGAAGCAGACCAAAATATCGGAGAAGGTTGCAGAACCCAAGGCTTCGCCCCAGCCGAGCGAACCAGAGAAGCCTCAAATGAAAGCCGTGCCGGACGCGGAAGTCGTCGGAAACTGGCCTTCGCAAACGGAAAAGCCGGACGTGAATACAGAGCCGGATCAGGATCCGGGACGTCCAGAGATTCTGGATGCTGCACGCCTTGGAAAGCCTGATGATCTCACAGTCATCAAGGGTGTTGGCGGGGCAGTTCAGGGGCTACTCAATGGGATCGGCGTGTTTCACTACGACCAGATTGCCAGCTGGAACGATGACGAATCACGCTGGATCGAACGGAGTATAGGTTTTCCACGCCGCGTGGAGCGCGAAGATTGGATCGCACAAGCCGCGAAACTGGCGAATGCAGCAAATAAAGCCAGCGCAAGGAAATCGGAAAAGCCCGGCAAAACAGCCGCTAAACCAAAATCGCGACGGACAAAAAAAGCAGGCGAATAGCCTGCTTTTTCATTTCAGAGCATTTCCACCATCTCAATATAAGCGCGAGATGTTTTAGAGCATGTCTCCCAAAAGTGGGAACCGGTTTTGGGATAAAGACATGCGTGAAAACAAAGAGATAGAGCGGTTCTAGCGACTTCGTTTTAACCGGAACCGCTCTAGCGGCGACCGTAAATCAGATCGGTCTGTATATCCGCACTTCCGGTCAGGCGGGCCTTATAGACTTCGTAGTTTTCCATCACGCGCTGAACATAGTTGCGTGTCTCGGAGTAGGGGATACGTTCGATCCAGTCGACGACCTGTTCGATAGGCTTGCCACGTGGATCGCCATATTTCTCGACCCATTCGGATGCGCGGCGAGGGCCTGCATTGTAACCGGCGAAGGTAAGAACGTAAGACCCATTGAAACGGTCAAGCTGCTCGCCGAGGAAATGGGCGCCAAGCGTCGCATTATACCCTGCATCCGTCGTGAGGCGTGGCGCGGAGAAGCTCATGCCGTTGCGGGTCGCCACGCTTTTGGCCGTTGCTGGCATAAGTTGCAGCAGACCGCGTGCGCCAGCTTTTGAAACCGCGCCGACGTTGAATTCACTTTCCTGCCGGGCAATAGCATAGGCTAGAGCCTTACCTGATCCGCTTATATTGGCATTGGCGGGAATTGCGCCAAGCGGATGCGAGAGAGCACCAACATCAAGACCTCGCAATGCAGCATTTTTGCCGACGCGCAGCGCCAGATAGTGGTTCTCGTTGCGCTCGGCCATGACCGCCAGCAGAGCCAGTTCGCCGACACTGTCGAGTTCCTGCGAAAGCTGATTGTAGAGCGTCGTTGCGCGACTGCTATAGCCGACCTGTTCCAGCCGCTTGATTGCCTGCACGGCGGGACGGCCCGCAAACCGCGCGCGATCCGCTTCCGTTGGTCTTGGATAGATAAGCTCAGGTGCTTTTTCGCTCAGTTTGGCTGCCGAAAGCTGTCCGTAAAATGTTGTGCCGAAATGGGCGGAGCGGCGATAATAGTCGCGCGCATCGCCACCGCTACCTGCTTCGGCCGACCGTCCGAGCCAATAGAAAGCACGAGACGCCGAAATCGGACGCGAGGAGATTTCTGCGATCTTGGCAAAATGTGGCGCAGCCGTCTTCGGCTGGTTCAGGGCGCGCAGTGCATACCATCCGGCATGGAATTCCGCTTCTGCGGCCATTGTGGGCGATTCGGCGGCGTGGGCCGAAACCAGCTTGTAGGCGAGCTGCGGTTTGCCAAGGTCGAGCAGTTCCCGTGACAGGATGCGGCGTTCGACCCACCAGGCATCCGGATCGACAAGCGCCGACGCCTGACGTGGTGCCTTGAGCATGAGGTCTGTCGCCTCGTTATAGCGTTCGGCGCGACGCAGATAGCGAATCTTCAGGAACTGATAGGCGGCGTTTCCCTGCCACGTGCGGTCGACGTCCGCTATCGCCTTGGCGGCATTCGGAGACTTCTGTGCTACTGCCGCAAAAGCGTTGTAAAGCGATTGGGCCTGTGCCGGACCTGCAAGCAGTTTTGCGGACTGCATACGGTCATTATAAAGAGAACGCAGAATACGGCGCTGATGATCTTCGCGCGTCAGAACGTCAGAGAACTCCTTCAGGATCTTTTGCTCGTCATCGGCTGATAAGCGCTGTGTAGCCCACCATGGTGAAAGCAGTTCGCGCGCTTTGCCCGCATTTCCAGTGCTGACATAGGAGCGGGCAAGAAGAATCATGCCTTCTGTAGTCTGCGGGCGCGTATTGCCGAGTGTTGCGATTACGGTCGCAGGAGCTGGATTTTCCTTGAACAAGGCCCGTTCAGAGTTACGGCGCAGAACCGATGTCCCCGGCCAGCCGCGCAAATCTGTTGCCGCCGCTGCAATTTCAGCGCTCGGCACACCATCAAGACCGGATGTCGCGATAGCCCACGTCAGAATCTGGCGGTCAAGCGAACCACGAGGCATCCCGTTGCGGAATGCGATAGCACTTGCCGTGTCACGGGAGGAAAGGGCATCAAGCCCGCTTTTCAGCGTACCGCCAATTGCTGCCGGGTTTTCCATGCGGCTGACTGCTGACGTCACGACCGGATCAGGCGTGGCCGGACGCGGTTTCGGTGTCACCAGATTCATCGGCGACTGGTGTGTCGTCGTCGGTGCAAAGGGACGCGCAAGCGGGGTGGGAACGCCGGACGGCAGCGAGGGTTGGGCGAGCGAAATCACCGGCTGCAGAGCAACCGCAACAAAGCAACTCGCGAGGAGAGCTTTTCTTTTCAGGGATATCGCTGCGACTTGTTTTGACATTGGCTAACTAGAACAAAGACTTGGTTGATGTGCAATATGTTGTTGAAATCCGGCTTTTCTTAGCCCGGTTTTTGACTGGCTATTTCAATGATGAGGATAGGCTCAAGGAATGAATCTATCCTTAATAAAGCGTTATCGCTTCGGTGTTGCCGCATCTTGGTTGTTTCGGGCCGCCGATGTTTCTAAAGGCAATCGAGCGAATAGCCGGTGGAGCTTGGGGATCGCTTTAAATTTTGTCGCAAAACTGCCGTATTGCCCTTGTTTTGCCTGTATACCCCGCTTGCTCCACTCGTGTGGCAAGACTATTGTGCAACGCCTCAACCCGGTCAGAAGCCCCAGGGTGATCCCAAGCTGATCGGTGGAATGAGGTCCAGTCTTTCTTTTTTCAGGAGTTCACTAATGCTGAAGGGCTCAATTACCGCGCTTGTCACGCCATTCGATTCCGAAGGAGCGTTCGACGAGAAAGCCTTTCGCGCATTTGTAAACTGGCAGATCGAAGAAGGCACCAAAGGGCTCGTCCCAGTCGGCACGACTGGTGAAACACCGACCCTGTCGCATGACGAGCACAAGCGCGTCATTGAGGTTTGCATTGAGGTTGCAGCTGGTCGCGTTCCCGTGATCGCCGGTGCAGGTTCCAACAATACTGTGGAAGCGATCGAACTGGCGCAACATGCCGAAAAGGCTGGCGCTGATGCCGTTCTCGTCGTCACGCCTTACTACAACAAGCCGAACCAGCGTGGTCTTTACGAACATTTTTCGCGTGTGGCCCGCTCCATTTCGATCCCGCTCATCATCTACAATATTCCCGGTCGTTCGATCGTCGACATGACACCGGAAACGATGGGCGCACTCGTTCGCGATCACAAGAACATCGTGGGCGTCAAGGATGCGACTGGCAAGATCGAGCGCGTATCCGAACAACGCGCAACCTGCGGCAAGGATTTCATCCAGCTTTCCGGTGAAGACGCAACGGCTCTTGGTTTCAACGCCCATGGCGGGGTAGGGTGCATTTCGGTGACGTCCAACATTGCGCCGCGTCTTTGCGCCGAATTCCAGGATGCATGTCAGGCCGGCGATTTCTCCAAGGCACTCGAATTGCAGGATCGCCTAATGCCGCTGCACAAGGCACTCTTCATCGAGCCAAACCCGTCAGGCCCGAAATATGCGCTGTCGCGCCTCGGCCGCGTGGAAAATGCCTTGCGCTCGCCGATGGTGACTGTGGAAGCCGCGACGGCAGAGAAGATCGATCAGGCCATGAAGCATGCGGGTCTGGTCAACTGACCCGTCAAGTTTACCGCTTTCGCTGATTTTTACGCTCCCGTAGCTTCGGGAGCGTTTTCATTTCAGGCATTGCACATTATATGGTGCCATCATGAACAAGCCCAAGAATTCTCCTGTGCGCAAAATCATCGCGGAAAACCGCAAGGCGCGCTTCAATTTTGAAATTCTAGATACGCTCGAAGCCGGTCTCGTCCTGACCGGCACCGAGGTCAAGTCGCTGCGCGCCAATCAGTCCAACATAGCGGAGAGCTATGCGAGCTTTGAGAATGGCGAGTTCTGGCTTATCAATTCCTATATTCCGGAATATACGCAGGGCAATCGTTTCAACCACGAGCCGCGGCGCTTGCGCAAACTGCTCATCAGCAAACGCGAAATGTCCCGCCTGTTCAACTCGGTATCACGCGACGGGATGACCGTGGTGCCATTGAAGCTTTACTTCAATGATCGGGGTCGCGCGAAGCTGGAACTGGCGCTGGCGCGAGGCAAGAAGACTCACGACAAGCGCGAGACGGAAAAGAAGCGCGACTGGAATCGTGAAAAGGCTCGCTTGATGCGGGATAAGGGATAAAGATCAGCAAAGTATGAGAGCGCCTCAGGCGCTCTTTTGATTCAGATAGTCGCGTACATTCCGGAATACGGTTCGGAACATGGTATCCGTCAACCGCCCGGTATTGGTGTTATAGCGCGAGCAGTGATAGCTGGAAAAAATGCGCAGGCTGCCAATGTCGCTTGCCCGGTCGTGACCGAAGGGATGTCGCGCAACCGGCGCACCAAGTGCACGAACCGTCGATTGATGCGCAATCGTTCCCAGTGTGACGATTGCCTGCAGATTCCGAAATCGGGTCAGCATCGGCAACAGGAATTGTCGGCAATTGTTGATCTCGGCGCCGATGGGCTTGTTTTCCGGCGGCACGCAGCGCACCGCATTGACGATGCTGGCATCCAGCAGGCGCAAACTGTCGTCAGGACGAGCCTCGAACTTGCCAGTGGCAAAACCGAATTCACACAGTGTGCTGTAGAGCAGATCACCGGCATAGTCGCCGGTGAAGGGGCGTCCGGTTCTATTGGCGCCGCGCAAACCTGGCGCCAGCCCCACAATCAGGAGCCGAACATCGTCATCATGCGCTGGCAGAAACGGTGGAACCGGTGAATTATGCCACGAAGGCTCCTTGCGGCGCCATTCCTGCAGGAATGCGTGCAGCCTGGGGCAGATATCACAGTTGGGAGATGGTTCGGAAATCATGCCCCTGCATGAACCGGCTCGACGACGGCGTCAATAGCTGTCGTCGAGATCGTCATCCTGGCGGCGCGGTGCGCGTTCCGACGGATCGCGGCCAATCTCAGCCTTGAGCGAGACCAGATCGATGAAATGATCGGCCTGGCGGCGCAGTTCATCGGAAATCATGGCCGGCTGGGTGGTGAGGGTCGAGACAACCGAAACCTTGCGACCCTTGCGCTGAAGTGCTTCGGCAAGTGAGCGGAAATCGCCGTCGCCTGAGAAAATCACAAAATGGTCGACTGTATCGGTGAGCTGCATGGCATCGACTGTCAGTTCGATGTCCATATTACCCTTCACCTTGCGACGCCCGGTGGAATCCGTGAATTCCTTGGCAGCCTTAGTGACGACCTTGTAGCCGTTATAATCCAGCCAGTCGATCAGCGGGCGGATCGAGGAATATTCCTGATCTTCAACCAATGCCGTATAGTAATATGCACGAAGCAGATAGCCACGCTTCTGAAATGCCTTCAAAAGCTTCCGATAATCAATATCGAACCCCAGAGTTTTCGAGGCGGCGTATAAATTGGCGCCATCAATAAAAAGGGCAATTTTTTCACGAGAATCGAACATCGTGCAATATATCCACTCTACGGCCGGACGGGAGTGGACCGACGACCGCTTATCAGTTTGTTTTCTAAACGGCGGGTGGTATCAAATTTTACCAATGCGTTTATTGCCTTCTAAGGATATATCACAGAAAAACAAGCAACCATGGGTTGTTATTTACCTGCACAAAATTACCTATAAGGGAGTCTTGTCTCAGTAATCCCGTTCTGGCTTACAAAATATTGTGCCGTTTTGACGCGCCGCCGTGTTTTATCGGGTGAATCCATGAAATTGACGTTCTTTTGGCAGATTTCATGAGGTGAGGCACGAGCAATTCCGCTTTTGCTTGTAATTTGGCTCCACAAGCGTTATGTGGGGAAAAATCCAATAAAGTTCGAGAAATGAAAGGGACCGCGCATGGCCCGCGTCACTGTTGAGGACTGCGTAGATAAGGTCGAGAACCGTTTTGAACTGGTTCTGCTGGCTGGTCACCGTGCTCGCCAAATTTCCCAGGGTGCACAGATCACCATCGACCGCGACAACGACAAGAATCCTGTTGTTGCGCTGCGCGAAATCGCTGATGAAACCCTGTCGCCAGATGATCTGAAGGAAGATCTCATCCACTCTCTGCAGAAGCATGTGGAAGTCGACGAGCCAGAAGCCGCTGCGCCTGCACAGATTGCTTCTTCTTCGGAAGAAGTTGCAGAAGGCATTGCAGACGCTGCCGAGGAAGATGTGGTTGCTTTCGACCGTATGTCGGAAGAAGAGCTGCTCGCCGGTATCGAAGGCCTCGTCGCACCAGAGAAGAACGACGACTTCTAATCGTCGTTCGAATTATTTCTCTTTAGTGCATGCGTCGCGACTTTCCAGTCGCGGCGCATGTTTTTATGCGCCGACGGTTTACACACTGACTGGTCGAGAAGTTTCTGAATGCTTGTTGCCGGTTAGAATGACCAGATGACGAGCGATTTCTGCCGGAAATTAATATTGTCGGCAGAAAGTTAAGCCTAAACGTCGAGAACTATTCGATTTTCGGCGATTTTGGGTCACAATGCCCGATATGTGTGCAAGTACAAGTATCGGTTTCGAAAGGGAGTTCTCGTAGATGATGCGCCAATATGAGCTTGTGGAGCGTGTTCAGCGATACAAGCCTGACGTGAACGAGGCGCTTCTCAACAAGGCATATGTCTATGCCATGCAAAAGCATGGCAGTCAGAAACGTGCTTCCGGCGATCCCTATTTCTCCCATCCGCTCGAAGTCGCTGCGATCCTCACCGATATGCATCTGGATGAAGCGACGATTGCAATCGCACTCCTGCACGACACGATCGAAGATACGACGGCCACCCGGCAGGAAATCGATCAGCTCTTCGGCCCTGAAATCGGCAAGCTCGTCGAGGGACTGACCAAGCTCAAAAAGCTCGACCTCGTTTCAAAAAAAGCAGTGCAGGCGGAAAACCTGCGCAAGCTGCTTCTGGCGATTTCAGAAGATGTCCGCGTGCTTCTGGTGAAGCTTGCGGATCGTCTGCACAATATGCGCACGCTGGGCGTGATGCGGGAAGACAAGCGCCTGCGTATTGCCGAGGAAACGATGGATATCTATGCGCCGCTTGCTGGCCGCATGGGTATGCAGGATATGCGGGAAGAGCTCGAAGAGCTGGCCTTCCGCTATATTAATCCTGATGCATGGCGCGCCGTGACGGATCGCCTGGCCGAGCTTCTGGAAAAGAACCGCGGCCTGCTGCAGAAGATCGAAAAGGACCTGTCCGAGATTTTCGAGAAGCATGGCATCAAGGCCAGTGTGAAGAGCCGCCAAAAGAAGGCGTGGTCGGTTTTCCGCAAGATGGAAACCAAGGGTCTCTCATTTGAGCAGCTTTCCGACATTTTTGGTTTCCGCGTGATGGTCGACACCACGCAGGATTGCTATCGAGCACTCGGTCTCATTCATACGACGTGGTCGATGGTTCCGGGCCGGTTCAAGGATTATATCTCAACGCCTAAACAGAACGATTACCGGTCGATTCACACCACCATCATCGGTCCGTCGCGCCAGCGTATCGAGCTACAGATTCGCACACGCGAAATGGATGAGATTGCGGAGTTTGGTGTCGCAGCCCACTCGATCTACAAGGATCGTGGCAGCGCCAATAATCCGCACAAAATGTCGACCGAGACCAATGCTTATGCATGGCTGCGCCAGACAATCGAACAGCTTTCAGAAGGCGATAATCCGGAAGAGTTCCTTGAACACACCAAGCTTGAGCTCTTTCAGGATCAGGTCTTCTGCTTCACGCCCAAAGGCCGCCTCATTGCTCTGCCGCGTGGTGCGACGCCGATCGATTTCGCCTATGCCGTTCACACCGATATCGGTGACAGCTGCGTCGGTGCGAAGGTCAACGGGCGCATCATGCCGTTGATGACCGAACTGAAGAACGGCGATGAGGTCGATATCATCCGTTCCAAGGCGCAGGTTCCCCCTGCGGCATGGGAGTCGCTTGTTGCAACCGGTAAGGCGCGCGCAGCCATTCGCCGCGCGACCCGCTCGGCTGTTCGCAAGCAATATTCCGGGCTTGGCATGCGCATTCTGGAACGCGCATTCGAACGTGCCGGTAAGCCGTTCAGCAAGGATATTCTGAAGCCAGGACTTCCGCGTTTGGCACGCAAGGATGTAGAGGATGTGTTGGCCGCAGTCGGACGCGGAGAGCTGCCGTCCACCGATGTGGTCAAGGCGGTCTATCCTGACTATCAGGACACACGCGTCACATCGCAGAATAGTCCGGCGAAGACTGGCGAAAAGGGCTGGTTCAACATCCAGAACGCCGCCGGCATGATCTTCAAGGTGCCTGAGGGCAGTGAGGATGCAGCGAAGACCGATGCAGATGCCGTGGCGAAGCCCGGGAAAAAGGCGCTGCCGATTCGCGGCACCAATTCGGACCTGCCTGTGCGCTTTGCCCCGGAGGGGGCCGTTCCCGGAGATCGCATCGTCGGTATCCTGCAGCCCGGCGCCGGTATAACGATTTATCCGATCCAGTCACCTGCGTTGACAGCCTATGACGATCAGCCGGAACGTTGGATCGACGTGCGCTGGGACATCGATGATCAGATGAGCGAGCGTTTCCCGGCTCGCGTCAGCGTATCGGCCATCAATTCGCCCGGCTCTCTGGCGGAGATCGCGCAGATCGTGGCTGCCAACGACGCGAATATTCACAATCTCTCCATGGTGCGCACCGCACCGGATTTCACCGAGATGATTATCGATGTCGAGGTTTGGGACCTCAAGCATCTCAACCGTATCATTTCCCAATTGAAAGAAAGCGCGAGCGTCAGCGGCGCGAAACGCGTGAACGGATAGGACTAAGATGAACACCGAAGATGTGCTTGCCGTCTTCCGCGAAGCGGGAGCGATCCTTGAAGGCCACTTTATTCTTACGTCAGGCCTGCGCAGTCCTGTTTTCCTTCAGAAGGCGCGTGTTTTCATGCATGCCGACAAGACGGAAAAGCTATGCAAAGCGCTTGCAGAGAAAATCCAGGCGGCAGATCTTGGATCTATCGATTATGTGGTTGGTCCAGCAATTGGTGGCTTGATTCCCTCCTACGAAACTTCACGCCATCTGCGTGTTCCGTCGGTCTGGGTAGAGCGCGAGAACGGTGTGTTCCGCCTGCGTCGTTTCGATGTGCCGAAGGGCGCGCGAGTCGTTATCGTGGAAGATATCGTCACGACCGGACTTTCCATCCGCGAAACGATCGACTGCATGAAGGACCTCGGCATTGAAGTTGTGGCTGCGGCCTGCATCGTGGACCGCTCGGCGGGCAAGGCGGATGTTGGCACGAAGCTGATTGCTCTCGCCGAATATGAAGTTCCGGCCTATCCTGCGGATAAATTGCCGCCGGAGCTTGCTGCAATTCCGGCTGTGAAGCCCGGTAGCCGCAACATTTAAACAAGCACACCGACGGCTTTTGAAACGCTGCGGGGGACGATACACCCCTGCGGCGAAATTCCGCTTTGCGGGACGCGTTCTAGTTACCTATTTAAGGGGTAACTGCAAAAACGTTCTTCCAGCTTCCACAAACAGGGTTCCATCGTGAGTGTAACGCCTATCAGATTCGACCCCAGATCGCCTTACCGTGCGCCATGTGGGGTATGCGTGGATTGCGATGTCCGACGAACGGCGGTTTGTGCGGCACTTGACGACGGCGATCTCGGAGCTCTCGAAGCAATCATGACGTCCAAGCGTCTCGATGCCAATGAGCAGTTGGTGGAAGAGGGGGAGCCGAAGCGCCGTGTCTTCAGCCTGACCTCCGGCATGCTGCGAATCTACACATCGCTTCCGGATGGACGTCGGCAGATTGCAGGTTTCCTGTTCCCTGGCGACTATCTCGGTCTGGCTGACGACGAGACGTACTCCCAGTCTGCTGAAGCGGTCGTACCGTCGGTTTTGTGCGCCTTCTCCACCAGAGAGATGGATGATCTGATGGAGCGTTTCCCGAAATTGAAGGAGCGTCTGCACCAGATGACGCGGGCAGCTCTTCGCACGGCGCGTGACAATCAGCTGGTTCTCGGGCGCCTTGCACCGGTGGAAAAGCTTGCGAGCTTTCTTCTGGTGCTGTCCGCGCGGGCTGAAAAGCGCGGCGAGAAGCCGAACCCGGTGCATCTCTCGATGAACCGTACCGATATTGCCGATTATCTCGGCCTGACCATTGAAACTGTCAGCCGGAGCTTCACAAAGCTGAAGACTCAGGGGCTGATCCAGTTGCTTGACGCCAATACGGTTGAGATCCTGTCCCGCCGGTCTTTGGCGGCCGTTGCCGGAATGGACCCGGAAAACCTCTGAATTTAAGCTGCCATCCCTAAAAGCCGGGTGTATTTCCGTTGATTCAAATCAATGCAGCACCCGGCAGAACAGCCTATTCCTGATCATAGAGATTGATGCGATCCGTTTCAGGATTGCACGTTCAAAATGGGGAAAACAGGTGCTGTTGTGGCTGGGAATTGCAATATCGGCTGTCATGCATGCGGGCTTCCTTGCCGCATCATGCCGTCTTGCCCCGCGGAATGTCGCCCCGGTTCTGGTGTGCGCATATCCGGCAGGGCCTCGCCGGAGCGCCCGACGCTTAAGGTGGACGCGCTATGCATGAAGAAGCGATAAGACGCTACGCCGCGTTGGCGGTTCCCAGATACACGTCCTTTCCGACAGCTGCTGATTTCATGCCTGTGGGGGTCGATACGACTCATCGTTGGTTGCGCCAGATCGGGCCGGAAGAAAGCGTCTCCCTTTACATCCATGTGCCTTATTGCCGGCAGCTCTGCCATTATTGCGGTTGTCATGCCAAGATGGCGGTCCGCAACGACGTGGTCGAAAACTTCTGCACTTCTTTGCTCAGCGAAATCGAAACTGTCAGCAAGAGCCTGACAGCACGGCCCAGTGTCGTCCATCTTCATTGGGGCGGTGGTACGCCCTCAATTTTGAACCCGCGTCAGTTTACGAGCATTCTGGCCGCTCTGCGCGTTGCGTTCGATTTTGCGCCTGAGATGGAACACGCCATCGAGCTTGACCCGCGCACGGTTACCCCGCAGCTGGTGCAAACGCTTGCGCTCATGGGAGTCAACCGCGCCAGCCTCGGCGTACAGGATGTCGATGCCGAGGTTCAGAAAGCCATCGGTCGCATTCAGCCGATAGAAACGGTTGCTAAGGCTGCAACTCTGCTGCGGGAAGTCGGCATTGATCGCCTCAACTTCGATCTCATCTACGGCCTGCCGTTGCAGACCGTCGAGACATTGCGTGAGACTTGTGAAAAGGTTGCGGTGCTCAAGCCTGACCGTGTTGCCTGCTATGGCTATGCGCATCTTCCGCAGCGGCGCGCCAATCAGCGCCTGATCGATGCAAGCCTTCTGCCCGATGCTGACGAGCGCTTCGCTCAGGCACGTGTGGTGGCGGACAGCTTCATCGGTTTCGGCTACGAGCCGGTGGGGATCGATCACTACGCATTGCCGGATGACAATCTGGCGGTCGCTGCGCGCAATGGAACGCTGCACCGGAATTTCCAGGGCTATACGGATGATCGCTGCCAGACATTGATCGGTCTCGGACCGTCATCGATTTCGCAATTCCCCGGTGGCTATGCCCAGAATATCTCGGACGTGAAGCAATATTCCAAGCGGGTTGAAGCGGGCGACCTTGCAACGGTTCGCGGTTATGCCATGCGCGAAAGTGACCGTATCCGTGCCGGAATCATCACAGCCCTGATGTGCAATTTCCGGGTCGATCTGAATACAACGGCGCCGGGCGTGGAGTTTTCCGACGAGCTGGCCCTGTTGCGACCTCTGGTGGCTGACGGGCTTGTGGAAGTCCGCGGCGGTGTCATCAGCGCAACTAGCGACGGCAAGCCGCTGATCCGTCTGGTGGCGGCTGCTTTCGATGAATTTCGCAGGGAGACGATGCACGGCTTCAGTTTCGCCGTCTGAACTTGCGTTGGAACAAAGAGATAGAGCGGAAGATGCTCTATCAAGAGAATGCTGCTGCACCGGGCCGTCAAAAGGTCAGTAGCATGGGAGCACCGCCGTTGGGGGACGTGCGGTGCTCCACTATTTTGAGCACAGCCCGAGGAGCGTGAATTGCTTCTCGGGCTGTGCGTTTTCATATGGGTCAGGCCTTGCGGTTCTTTTCCAGCTTGGGCAGGAAAATCGTCAGCAAGCCGAGCAGCGGCAGATACGAGCAGATGGTGTAAACATACTCGATGCCCTTGTGATCGGCCACGATACCGAGGACGGCGGCTGCGATACCGGCCATGCCGAAAGCAAAGCCGAAGAACAGGCCCGACACCATGCCGACGCGTCCTGGCAGCAATTCCTGTGCGAACACCACGATTGCCGGGAAGGCCGAGGCGAGGATCAGGCCGATGATAACCGTCAGGATCGCCGTCATTTCCAGGTTCGCATAGGGCAGGGCCAGCGTGAACGGCAGGACGCCGAGGATCGATGCCCAGATCACCTTGCGCGCACCGATCTTGTCGCCGATCGGGCCACCTATGATCGTTCCCGCAGCTACCGCACCGAGGAACAGGAACAGAAGCAGCTGCGATGCCTGCACCGTCACGCCGAAATGGCTAATGGTGTAGAAGGTGTAGTAGCTCGTCAGGCTGGCCATGTAGATGTACTTGGTGAAGACCAGCATTGCCAAAACGCCAACGGACACCAGAACCTTGTTGCGTGGAAGCGGAAGGGTCTTGTCGGGCTTCGCCTTGCTGGCATTGGCAATCCGGTAGCGATTATACCAGTTGCTGACATACCAGAGCAGCATCATGCCGATCAGTGCGGCGACGGAGAACCACGACACGCTGATCTGGCCGAAAGGCAGAACGATGAACGCTGCCAGAAGCGGGCCAATCGACGAGCCGAAATTGCCGCCCACCTGAAACAGGGATTGCGCGAAGCCATGACGCCCACCCGAGGCAAGACGCGCCACGCGAGCTGCTTCCGGATGGAAGACGGACGAGCCGAAACCGACAAAGGCCGCCCCCAGAAGCAAGATCGAATAGTGATGTGCCGTTGCCAGAAAGATCAGCCCGACAAGCGTACAGCCCATTCCGAAAGGCAGGGAATAAGGCATCGGCTTGCGGTCGGTATAGATGCCCACGAGTGGCTGCAGGATCGATGCCGTCATCTGGAAAGTGAATGTCAGGAGGCCGATCTGCCAGAATGACAGGCTGTAGTTATCCTTCAGCATCGGATAGATGGCAGGAAGGAGCGACTGCATCATGTCGTTCAGGAAATGGCCCATGCTTGTGGCCAGAATAATAGCGAGGACAGTATTATCCGCGCCGCTGTTTGATGGCTGCTGTGCAGCACTCATGCTCATACTACTTCTCCGAAGATGAAAGCCGGTCTTCAGAGCCTGTTCCGAAAGTCGCCCTGTGTGGCTGCAAATGGCAATTTGTCTGCGTTCCGGTGCTCATGTAGCTTTCTCTGGTGCATAGTCTTATCCGAAAAGTCTGCAACTTTTCGGGACCATGCTTAGAAGTACATTGCGCTCCGGTACTCGAAAATCACCATTTTCGCACACACATGACGCTTTTTGATCCAGGCTCTCAGGCAAATTTCCTGCAGATACCATCCGAAAACAGGAAACAAGACCCTCAAGAAAATTACGGGGTGTTGATGAGAAACCAGCGAAAATTCGCGAATTTGACGTCTGAACCGGTACTTGTCCGATTCAAACGTCAAATTCATTCCGCCAGCGAATGTCGCGACCCATTCTCAGCAAGCCATTAATAGGACTATTGCCTCTCGCCCGCTTTCGTGATTTGGTCCAATAGTTTCGAGAGTGGGCCAAACGCAGGGCAGAACTGCAATGAAACCAAAGTCACCGCCGGGGCTTTTACTGCCGGGAAGCGAGGAGCTGCAGAAGTTCCACGAGCAGCGGATTGCCATGCTCGAAGGCATGAGCGGGCCAGTGATTGCCTTGCCGACACGCTACCCCGACGGCTATTTTGTGCCGCGCCACCGTCATAGCCGGGCACAACTTCTCTGCGCCTCACAAGGAGTGGTGCTGGTGACGACGGATGCTGGACGCTGGATGATTCCCAGTGATCACGCCATGTGGATACCGGCAGGTGTGGAGCACTCGGTTGAAATCCTCGGCGAAGTCTTCATGCGCTCGATTTACATCTGCGTCGATGCCGTCTCGGGCGTACCGGATTATCTCCACGTGGTCGGGCTTACCGATCTCATGCGGTGCCTCATAACGGATGCAACGACGCAGGACAGCACGCCGGAACCGGATAGTCGCGATGCTCTGGTAATCGAACTGATCCTGCGGGACCTTCACACATTGCCGCAACGCTCGCTGGGCCTGCCTTTTCCATCGGATCCGCGCTTGCAGAAACTGTGTCGTGAATTCGTGAAAAAGCCTTCTTCGCGCGCCACAATTGATGACTGGGCGGACAGGATGGCGATGAGCCGGCGCTCGTTCACCCGGCATTTCCAACGGGAGACTGGCGTAAGCCTTTCAGTCTGGCGCCAGCAGGCCTGTCTTTTTGCGGCAGTTCCCCGCCTGGCAGAAGGGGAGGCGGTGACGAGCGTGGCACTGGATCTGGGTTATGACAGCGTTTCCGCTTTCACGACGATGTTCCGCAGGATGCTCGGTGTTTCGCCGCGGTTTTATTTGCCTCGACTGGACACTGTTCCGTTTGAGCGCAGCGACAACGCCGCAGTTTTGGCCGAATAATAACAATTGTCTCCGCGATGGGAGAGCATTAATAGAAGCGCATGCTGTTTCAACGCCGTAATCCTCCGACCAGAAAAGAGCGCTTAAGGCTTCTGGTCTGGCCGCGCCGCTCCTTCTCCCGTTCCTTCCGGTACGGTGGAAAGCGGATTCTGCGCATCACTGCCTCGCCTCATGCTGTCGCAGCCGGTCTGGCCGTGGGCGTGTTTTCGGCGTTCACGCCTTTCTTTGGCTTCCATCTCATCATCGCAATCGTACTGGCCTATTTCCTTGCCGGAAATATTGCCGCCGCGGCACTTGGCACGACGCTTGCCAATCCGCTGACCCTGCCATTCATCTGGGGCAGCACATTCGAGCTGGGCCGCTTCATCATGAATGGAAGCATCGACGATGCTCCGCCAGTTCATCTCGGGCGGGCACTGGAAACCATGCATTTCGATGAAATCTGGACGCCGCTTTTGAAGCCGATGCTATTCGGCTCAACGATTCTGGGCGCAGCATTCGCTGTCGTGGTCTATTTCGTTACCCGGTTTGCCGTTTCGGCCTTCCGCCGTAGCCGTATCGAACGCCTTGCCGAAAAACATCGCCTGCACCGCGAACAGGAGCTTCAGAAAGTATGATCGTCGGTATAGGCAGCGATCTCATCGATATTCGTCGTGTCGAAAGCGCGCTGGAACGACACGGCGATCGCTTTCGCAACAGGGTTTTTACCGAGGTCGAGCAGAAAAAATCGGACGGGCGCAAGCAGCGCGCCGCATCTTATGCAAAGCGCTTTGCGGCGAAGGAAGCCTGTGCGAAGGCGCTTGGAACTGGCATAGCTCAGGGCGTTTTCTGGCGGGACATGGGCGTGGTCAATGCCCCTTCCGGAAAGCCCACCATGCATTTGACCGGTGGTGCCGCAAAGCAGCTGCAGAAACTCTTGCCCGCCGGAACACGCGCCGCCATACATCTGACAATTACCGATGATTTTCCTCTCGCGCAGGCGTTCGTGATCATCGAAGCCCTGCCTGAGTGTCTGAATCAAAATGCGTCAGGCCGCAGCGAGAATGGTGATTTTCGAGAACCGGAGCGCAGTGTACTTAAAGGTACATGAGCACCGGAAGCGCAGAAAAATGCCATTTGCAGCAAGGCATAGCGACTTTTGGATCAGGCACAGAGACGAAATAGTTGTGGTTGTGACAGGTAAACTCCTGCTCATAATCGTGCGATAAACCGGCGTTCTGCCGGTGGCCTGATTGCGTCATGCATTCATAGTCGTTATTAGATCGCGTTATCGGAAGCGGAGATACAATGAGCGTGTCCAGCAAGAGTGAGACAAAAAAATCCGGTGGCCTTGGCGAAACCATCAGCGTTATCGTGCAGGCGCTGCTGCTGGCACTGGTCATCCGCACCCTTCTTTTCCAGCCTTTCAGCATACCGTCGGGCTCCATGCGCCCCACGCTTCTCGAAGGCGATTATCTGTTCGTTTCGAAATATGCCTATGGCTATTCGCGCTATTCACTGCCGTTCGGACTGGATTTGTTTTCAGGTCGCATCTGGAGTGCCGAACCGAAGCGCGGTGACGTGGTGGTGTTCAAGCTGCCGAGCGATCCTTCCGTCGACTACATCAAGCGCGTGATCGGCCTGCCGGGTGATCGTGTGCAGATGCGCGGTGGTGTGCTCTATATCAATGATCAGGCGGTCAAGCGCGATCGCATCGGCACGATCAACAATCCCGATGTCACCGAACAGAACCGCCCCGTCGAAGTCTATCGTGAAACCTTGCCGAACGGCGTGACCTACGACACGCTTGATCTGTCGCCAAACTCCATCGGTGACGATACGCGTGTTTTCGAGGTTCCGGCCGGTCATTACTTCATGATGGGCGACAATCGTGACAACTCGCTCGATAGCCGTTTCGGCGTTGGCTATGTTCCGTTTGAGAATCTTGTCGGGCGCGCAAACATCATCTTCTTCTCCATTGCCGACAAGGCGAGCCCGCTGGAAATCTGGAAATGGCCGACTGATGTGCGCTTTGGCCGACTGTTCAGTTCAGTCAATGCCGCGCCGCATACAGCTGTAACCGGAAACTGAAATGGCTTCGGCAAATCAGGCAGCAACAATCCTGGAGGAGCGCACCGGACACCGTTTTCTCAATTTGAAACGGCTGGATCGTGCGCTCACCCACTCAAGTGTGCAGGCGCCATCGCGCGCAAATTATGAACGTCTCGAATTTCTCGGTGACCGCGTTCTGGGACTGACCGTCGCGGAAATGCTGTTCGATGAGTTTCCGGACGCATCCGAAGGTGAACTGTCGGTTCGCCTCAATGCGCTGGTGAACGCAGAAACCTGTGCGGCGATTGCCGATGAGATCGGTCTCGCTAACCTCATCCATACCGGTTCCGATATCAAGTCGCTGAATGACAAGCGTCTTTTGAATGTCCGCGCCGATGTTGTCGAAGCACTGATCGCCACGATCTATCTCGATGGCGGACTGGAGGCCGTGCGGCCTTTCGTCAAGCGCTACTGGGAGAAGCGGTCTCTGCAAACGGGCGCTGCCCGCCGTGACGCCAAGACGGAACTGCAGGAATGGGCACACCAGCAGGGCAACGTCCATCCTTCATACGCCATCATAAGCCGCACCGGTCCGGACCATGATCCGCTGTTCGCGGTGGAGGTTACGGTCAAGGGCTTTGCCACGGAAACGGGTGAGGGGCGTTCGAAAAGAATAGCCGAACAGAATGCGGCGGAAGCGATGCTTTATCGCGAAGGCGTCTGGAAGCGTGACGATTCCGCTTGATGCAAGAGTTGGCGTTTTTTAAGTCGAGATCGGTTATAATCAGTCAATTACGATGTGTCGCTTTCGTCGGCGGTTTTGTCGTATCCGGAATGCCGTACGCAGGGGACGGCGGCGTTCTGCAAGGAAATATCGTCTGGAAGGATAAAAAATGAACAATCGGACGACGCCGGCTGACGGCGAAAACGAGGCAGGCCAGACCCGGTCCGGCTTCGTGGCGTTGATCGGGGCGCCGAATGCGGGGAAATCCACGCTGGTCAACCAGCTTGTGGGAACGAAGGTTTCTATCGTCACGCACAAGGTGCAGACGACACGCGCTCTTGTGCGCGGCATATTCATTGAAGATCAGGCGCAGATCGTCCTGGTGGACACACCTGGTATTTTCCGGCCGAAGCGCAGGCTCGACCGTGCCATGGTCACCACGGCCTGGGGCGGTGCGAAGGATGCCGACATCATTCTCGTTCTTCTCGATTCGCAAGGCGGTTTGAACGAGAACGCCGAAGCGCTGCTTTCGAGCATGAAGGACGTGCGCCAGAAGAAAGTTCTAGTGCTCAACAAGGTTGATCGTGTCGATCCGCCGGTTTTGCTGGACCTTGCCCGCAAGGCCAACGAGCTGGTCGCGTTCGACCAGACCTTCATGATCTCGGCGCTGAACGGATCGGGCTGCAAGGATCTTGCGAAATATCTCGCAGAGAACGTGCCGAACGGTCCTTGGTATTATCCGGAAGATCAGATTTCCGACATGCCGATGCGGCAGCTTGCAGCCGAAATCACGCGCGAAAAGCTCTATCTGCGCCTGCATGAAGAACTGCCTTACTCGTCGACGGTGGAAACCGAACGCTGGGAAGAGCGCAAGGATGGATCAGTCCGCATCGAGCAGGTGATCTATGTCGAGCGCGAAAGCCAGAAGAAGATCGTGCTTGGCCACAAGGGTGAGACGATCAAGGCAATCGGGCAATCCGCGCGCAAGGAAATCTCCGAGATATTGGAACAGACGGTTCATCTCTTCCTTTTCGTGAAAGTGCGTGAGAACTGGGGCAACGACCCGGAACGCTATCGTGAAATGGGTCTTGATTTTCCAACCTAAATTATAAGACTGGCGGCCATGGAATGGCGCGATGAAGGCATAATTCTCGGGACACGACGCCATGGCGAGACAAGCGCCATCGTGGAAGTGATGACCCGTGAGCATGGCCGCCATATGGGTATGGTGCGCGGCGGGCGTTCCCGCCGCATGCAGCCTTTGCTACAGCCGGGCAATCATGTGGACGTGACATGGTGGGCGCGGCTGGACGAGCATATGGGCAGTTTTACCATCGAACCGCTGGAATTTGCCGCCGCCCGCCTCATCGAAACGCCAGTGGCGTTATACGGTATCCAACTGGCGGCTTCCCATTTGCGTCTCCTGCCGGAACGCGATCCGCATCGCGGCCTCTATGAGACATTGCGGCTCATCATCGAACATTTTGACGATCCGTTGGCCTCTGGCGAACTGGTGCTGCGTTTCGAAGTGATGATGCTTGAAGAGCTGGGCTTCGGCCTTGATCTCAAGAAATGCGCGGCAACAGGCGTCAAGGAAGACCTGATCTATGTGTCGCCGAAATCCGGGCGCGCGGTCTGCCGTGATGCCGGGGCGCCTTGGGCCGACAAGCTTCTGCTGCTGCCCGGCTTCGTCAACAATACTGCTGTTCGCGCGTCGTCCTATGACGACATCGATCATGCGTTCACGATGACAGGCTATTTTCTGATGCGGCATGTCTGGGAGCCGCGTGCTGTAACACCGCCTGATGCGCGCGGCGGGTTTTTGAATGCTCTCGGGCGAGCGATCAATGTCTCGCAGGCAAGCTGAAAACCTCACCTTCGAAGGCATCCGCTCCGCGTCCGATTGCGCGTATGGCCGCAGTCATTCGTCCGTTTCGCCCCAGAACTTCGTCTGCGAGCGATATGAGCCGGATATTCGGCGTCGCAGATGGTGACAGGCTGCGAACAAGCGCGGCAAGCTCGCTTTCATCCAGCGCCGGGTTTAAAGCCGAAGCGATGATATAAGCCGCGGCCGTAGAACGAGAAATGCCAGCATAACAATGGATGAGCAAAGGCGCATCCATGGACCAGCTCTTCGCGAAGTTCAGAAGTCCCCGCACATGGGTTTCATCGGGGGCGACCAACCCCTCGCGCAATTCGATAATATCGTTGAATGTCAGCGACAGACGGACGGCATCGTAGCCATCAGGCAGAGCCGCCGGGGCCTCGCTTCCAAGCGTCACGACATGGCTGGGCTGGTGCGATGCGAGTTGTGTTGCCAGTTGCGACAAGGGCGTCACGACGATCCGGCTCATCGGGGGTGTCGCGCCTTGTCCAATGCCGCAAATCGCGCCAGGAAATCTATCTGCACGTCTTGTGTGGGGCGCGGTGCGATATCCAGCCCTGCGGGGTCGAAGCCACGCGGGCGCCCGAAATATTTAACGGCCTCGGTCTCGGTGAAACCGGCAAGTCGCGTGGCTTCAAAGAAAGCGGCAACCTGATCCGCGCGCTTGATCAGCGTCTTGAGCTGCGCAGGCACAGTTACCGGCAGCGAGAAGCGCAGGTGAATTGCGTTTTCCAGCCGCGTTTCGATTATCTTGTAATTGCCACCCATCACCGCCTTGAAGGGCGAGATCATGTCACCGATCACATATTCCGGTGCGTCGTGCAGGAGTGACAATAGCTGCCATTCAATGCTGGCATCGGGCACCAGCCGGGTGAATATCTGATCCACGAGCAGCGAATGCTGTGCGACCGAAAAAGCATGTTCACCAACAGTCTGACCGTTCCAGCGTGCAACACGGGCAAGGCCGTGAGCAATATCTTCGATTTCAATATCGAGCGGCGAGGGGTCAAGCAGGTCGAGACGGCGTCCCGACAACATGCGTTGCCAGGCACGTGTCTTGCCGGAAGATCGGTCGGCGCTTGCCATCAGGCGTTACCCGCTTCAGCTTCCGGAAACCCGAACCGCACGTGAGGCGGCAAGGTGAGTGTTATGGGCGTTTCGCCAGCCAGAATCGGACTACCCGCATCTATCGCATCCTTGGCGCGATCGATGCGCACAAGCGCGATGCCGATAGTGTCAGCGGAGCTTCCTGTCGTGCCGATCTCGCGCCCATCAACGGTAATAGGCGTACCCATCGGAGGCAGATTTCCATCGGAGTGTGCCACCAGAACGCGCCGCCGAGCCGTACCGCGATGCTGCATGCGCGACACGACTTCCTGCCCGATGAAACAGCCTTTCGGGAAGGAAACGCCGCCGGTCTGGTCGAAATTGACGTCATGCGGGAATACGTCATTATAAGCGAAATCCGTTTCGCCTTCCGCTATGCCATACTCTGCGCGCAGCTTTGTCCATGCGCTTTCATCGGTCGTGCCATCGGCCGGACCGTAAATCCGGTGTACGTTCAGCTCGGTCGGAAAGCGGCTGTCCCGCTTGATTGAATCATTCTGTGAAGGATGTGATTCAGTTTGCCAGGAAACACTGACAAGCGATTCTGGTAGTTGCGTTATTTCGGCTTTCGCACGCAGCCTGTAGAGGGTGATACGTTTGATGAAATCGGCGGCAATGCTTACCGGGAGATCGAAACGCAAGCCGCCATCAATGCGTGAAACGAGAAAATCGAACAGGATTTTCCCTTGCGGAGCGAGCAATGCTCCCGGTTTCAGGTTGTCCGGTCCAAGCTTGTCGAGGTCGGTGGTAATCACAGCCTGCAGAAATTTTTCCGCCTCTTCGCCAGTGATATGAACCAAAGCCCTGTTTGAAAGATTTACCACTTCAACTGCCGTCGTCATCGCTTCGTCCTTGCCTTTCGCGCCTTCGTTACGTAAGCCCCAATGGAAAGGCTCGCAAGTCCTATCAATCTGGCAGGAGACAACTATGGCCGAAACATTCGATACGATTTTGAAGGGTGCAACCATCGTCAATCACGACGGTATAGGCCAACGCGACGTCGGTATTCGCAATGGTCGCATCGCTGCCATAGGCTCTCTTTCCACACATACGGCAGGTGAGATGATCGACTGCACCGGCCTGCATATTCTGCCCGGCGTGGTGGATAGCCAGGTCCATTTCCGCGAACCCGGCCTTGAACACAAGGAAGATCTCGAAACCGGTTCACTCGCAGCCGTGCTGGGTGGGGTGACCTCCGTGTTCGAGATGCCGAACACCAAGCCGCTCACCACTTCCGCCGAGACGCTGGAAGACAAGATTCGTCGTGGCCGCCATCGCATGCACTGCGATTTCGCTTTCTGGGTTGGTGGTACGCGCGACAATGCAAACGACGTTGCTGAACTGGAGCGCTTGCCGGGCGCTGCCGGGATCAAGGTTTTCATGGGGTCGTCCACCGGTGATCTGCTTGTTGAAGACGATGATGGCGTTCGTTCGATCCTGAAGAACACGCGCCGTCGCGCGGCCTTCCACTCAGAAGACGAGTTCCGGTTGAAGGAACGCGAAGGCCTGCGCGTGCAGGGTGATCCGTCGAGCCATCCGGTCTGGCGTGATGAAGTTGCAGCGCTTCAATGCACGGAACGGCTTGTGCGCATCGCACGCGATACCGGCGCCCGCATTCACGTACTGCATATCTCCACAGCCGAAGAAATCGACTTCCTGAAAGATCACAAGGATGTCGCGACGTGCGAAGCAACGCCGCATCATCTCACCTTGTCGGCAGACGATTACAAGACGCTCGGCAATCTCATCCAGATGAACCCGCCTGTCCGTGACAAGCGTCACCGTGATGGCGTATGGAAGGGCATCGATCAGGGTATTGTCGATGTGCTCGGTTCTGACCACGCTCCGCATACGCTGGAAGAAAAGCAGAAGCCTTATCCGGCTTCCCCGTCCGGCATGACAGGCGTGCAGACGCTGGTGCCCATCATGCTTGATCACATCAACGCTGGCAGGCTCACGCTGGAGCGCTTCGTCGATCTTTCCAGCCATGGCCCGAACCGTATTTTCGGTATGGCGCGCAAGGGTCGTATTGCAGTCGGCTACGATGCCGACCTGACCATCGTGGACATGAAGCGCCGCGAAACGATCACGCATGAGCAGGCCGGTTCGAAAGCCGGCTGGACGCCCTATCATGGCAAGACCGTTACCGGATGGCCGATTGGCACTTTCGTGCGCGGCATAAAGGTGATGTGGGAAGCGGAGATCGTCAACGCCAACAAGGGCGAGCCGGTGGAATTCCTCGAGGCATTGCCGCATCGCTGAAGGTCGTCTCATGTTCGTTGTCAACCTGACCTACGTCAAGCCTCTTGAGGAGATCGGGAGGCATCTCGAAGCGCATCGGGAATTTCTGGACCGGCAATATGCGGATGGCGTTTTCCTGGCTTCCGGGCCGAAAAACCCACGAGACGGCGGCGTGATCCTCGCAAGCGGTAAAGTCAGCAAGAGCGAGCTGGACGCGATACTGAGGCTTGATCCTTTCAGGCAACACGGACTGGCAACTTATGACGTCGTCGAGTTTACGCCAGCAAAGTATGCGCCTCCTCTTGGTGATCTTCTTTAAGGTAAGGAGCTGGCAACGTATTGGCGTAATCTGTCCGCTCTTTGTCCGTCAGGTGGCTTTTGATCCAAGTTGCAAGGCGTATTCTCTCCCTATAGTCTTTTTATAAGGAGAACAAAAATGTCCGCTCAAGATACTGCTTTGCTGGTTATCGACGCTCAGGAGTCATTCCGCCACCGGCCTTACTACCGGGACGAAGAGGTTGGCGCCTATATTGAACGCCAGCAGGCGCTGATCGATGGCGCCAGGCGTGCCGGTATTCCGGTGGTGCAGATTTTCCATGTCGAGAATGAAGGCCCATTCTCGGAAGCATCGGGTCTGGTGAAGGCGATTTCGCCCCTGTCGATTGAACCCGACGCGGTTTTCCGCAAGCGTCGCCACAGCGCGCTGGTGGGAAGCGGGCTTGATGTGTGGCTGGTTGCCAATGGTATCCGTCGCGTGCTGATTTCCGGTATCCGCACAGAGCAATGCTGCGAGACGACAACACGGCAGGCATCGGATTTTGGATATCACGTCGATTTCGTCAGTGAAGCGACATTGACCTTTCCCATGACTGACGCAAGCGGCCATGAGTGGAGCGCTGCGGACATCAAGGCTCGCACCGAGCTTGTTCTTGTCAATCGCTTTGCTCGTGTCGTAACTGTGGAACAGGCGCTCGCCACGTCCGGAGAACGGAAGGCAGCATGAGTGACCAAGCGGACATTGTCCGGGTAGTTCCGGTTTATGTCGTAATCCCGCCGCGTGTGCTTCTGCTCGACGTGGCGGGACCGCTGGAGGTTTTGCGCAAGGCAAATCTTGAACAGCATAAGTTACGGTTCGACGTTTGTTATATCGGGCCAGCATCGACCGTGCTTAGTTCCATCGGTCTGCCAGTGGCGGGGGTGGAGCCATTGCCAGAAGCCTTGCCAGATGACGCACTGGTCATTGTTTCGGGTGCTGCCGATATTCCGCTTGGAAACGCGGAGATCCACCGATCCGCTGATGCGGCACTGGAAAATGAAATCGTTCTATGGCTTCGCCGGGCAGTTCGCCCCGGTGTGCGGCTGGTGACGATCTGTTCCGGTGCGCTGCTCGCAGCGCGCGCGGGATTACTCGACGGCTATTCCTGCACCACGCACCATCTAACGCTTGGTGAACTCGAACGGCTGGCGCCTGCTGCACGCGTGCATGAGAACAGGCTGTTCGTTGAAGACGGCGAGCGGTTGACGAGCGCGGGCATCACCGCAGGCATCGATCTGATGCTGCACATCGTTGCAGGGCTGACCGATCACGCCACGGCGCTGGCGGTTGCGCGTTATCTGGTCGTTTATCTGCGGCGCAGTGGCAATGATCCGCAACTATCGCCCTGGCTTGATGGGCGAAACCATATGAATCCGGTTGTGCATCGCGCACAGGATGCCATCGCGCACGATCCGGCGGCGGAATGGTCGGTGGAACGACTGGCGGATATTGGCGGTGCGAGTCCGCGCAACTTCTCGCGTCTGTTCAATGAATATGCCGGAATGACGGTGACCGACTATGTCAATCGTCTCAAGATCAGCCTTGCGCGCGAGATGCTTTTGAATTCCGAGCTCGATATCGAGAATGTAGCGGCGCAAGCGGGTTTTGCTTCCGCACGGCAGTTTCGCCGGGTCTGGCAACGCATCTACAACGAGCCGCCGAGCCGGGTACGTTTCGGGGTCTGACTATTCACCCGCAGTGAAAAAGCGCCAGCTACCGTCCGGCCCGATACCGATACTGTAGAAGATATAGCCGCCTGCTTTCTTCATATCCTCGAAATCACCGGCGGTGACGATTTCGAAAAGCTCCACGATCTGCGGCGGCGTCAGTCTGTCGAGGGGCATGGCGTAGAAATAGGGCCAGACATAAACCTCGTCGTCCTTGCCTGCATTCAGGTGCACATAGCCGGTATCCAGTAGATCGACGATGATTGCCAGAACTTCACGGCCTGCTTCGTCGCCCGACAGCGATTTGAGGAAATCGATAACGTCTTCCTCATGATCCTCAAGCGAGAGCTGGGTGGCCTTGTCCTCGACGCCGAGGAGCGGTCGCAATTGCTCAATGTCGCCGGAGCGGGCAGCTTCCAGCATGCGCTCACGCGTCAGCCTCACAGGCTCGGGCAGCTTGTCGAAATCGCGGTGGATTTCCGGCATGGGCTTGGAGGATGCAGCCGGGGCAGGTGCGTTGTCCGGCGACACTCTTGGCACCGCGCGAGGAAGCGCGCCAGGCAGGGGAATAGGGGAAGAGCTGTCGCTTTCATCCGTCACTGCACTGCCGCCGGGGCGTTGCAGGAAGTCCGACTGGTCCGCCAGCGCGAGGTCAAAAGAGCTTGCCGCAGCTGCGGGCAAGGTAATGCCGCAGGCAAGGATTATCCCGGCCAATAAAATTCGAAGCGAGGCGGAGTTCCTGATCGGGAATGACATTTGGCGCAAGGAGAGGGACGCCGGGAGGGAACTGCTACGCCGGTCTGGTCCCGCGACCGGCGTTCTATCGATGCTATTGAAGAATGCGCTGCGGCAGGAAGGTTCCCGCTACAATCTGTTCGCGCATTTTCTCAATCAGCTCCAGCGCACAATCGTCGCCCGCTTCACGGATCAGTTCAGTAAGCGCGGTCGTAAAGGCTGCTTCGGCAAGGATTTCCGGTTCGATACCTTCAGAGATACCGTCTGCCCAAGCCTCGTTGTGATATTCGATTGCGACGAGTTTCTTCTCGCGCGCAATCATTTCGTCCAGATCGGCCGGTGCATGTTCCATAGACTTCATCCTGGCTTTCGCCTTTCTGTTGCACTGTCGGTGTCTCACCGTTTCGCGGGAGCTCAACCATCTGGCAACGTGACTGCCTTCTTAAGACAGTGTTAACAGATTATCACGGATTTGAACGAACTAATCCTGTCAATCCGCACAAGAGTGAATGATTGGTTAATTTCCATAGCGCGAGATGATCTCGTTCGACAAGTCCTCGCCTTCTTTCATGTAGCGATCAATCGCCGCAAGCGCTGAAGGGGTGCAGCGGGTATAATTGTCGCTGAATACGCGATACCCGTGGTTGAAGCTCGAAATGAGCCGCACCCGTTCGGCTTCGGAAGGCTTTTCCGCCGTCACAATCGCATCCATCCGATCGCGCCATTCGCTGCCAGCTTCGCCACACAGATTGCGCAGATAGTGAAGCGAGCCGAGAATTTCGGCGAGCCGCAACATCTTCCCTTCATAGGGCGCGTCCTGAGCGGAAGCCGGACATGCCGCCCCGACCCATAAAGCGATCGAGAAGCAGATAGCCGGTCGAAAAAACGGAATGCTTTTCAATCGAAAACCTCTCACCTGAAAATGAGCTATTGCTATAAATCGGGGCCTCTTCAAGGCAGATCGCTAAACAGGATTAATATCCAAGCGCTCGTCTTCATTTTCCGCCACCGTGCGCGCGACATCGAGGGTACTGTCCGTCACCTTTGCGGACGCCATTTCTTCTATCGTCAGCCAGTGAATGGATGCGGCGTCGTCTCCGGCAATTTCCTGCCCCGAAACTTCGATGGCCCGGAACACAGACAGATAATAGCTCTTGTCATATGCCTTCCCCTCAAGCGCCAGATCTACAGTAATGACGTGAGATAGCGCCCTTGCATCAAGCGCCGTTTCTTCCTTGAGTTCGCGGATCGCGGCTTGTTCGGGTGTTTCGCCCGGTTCGATACTTCCTCCCGGAAAAGCAAGCCAGCCTTTCCACGGCTCCTTCCCGCGCTCGACCAGAAGGAAGCGCCCTTCGCGTCTGCAGATCAGCGAAACACCATGAATCTTCAGAGGTATCGGAACTACGGGAACTGTTTTCATCATGCTAGAGCTACACCGTTGGTAATGGAAAAGCACCCCTTGACCGGCGCAGAAAAACGCTAAACATGGCTACCATGTGTGGACGTTTTTCATTGACTGCAAGCCGGGAGGAGCTGGAAGCCTTCGCGGCCGCATTGATCGCAGAGGATTTTCCTCCACGATACAACATTGCGCCAACGCAACCCATATTGACTATTCTGGGCGGGGAAACGCCGCCGCCGGGCAGCAACAGGCCGGATCGCGTCGGCTTGCTGGTGCGATGGGGTTTTGTCCCGTCATGGGTCAAAGACCCGAACGACTGGCCGCTCATGTTCAACATCCGCTCCGAGACGGCTGCAGAGAAGAATTCGTTCCGCGCGGCGCTGAACCATCGGCGCGCCCTGATCCCGGCATCGGGTTTCTATGAATGGCGCCGTGAGGGCAAGAACAAGGCTCAAGCCTACTGGGTGCGCCCGCGCAAGGGCGGAATTGTCGCTTTTGGCGGCTTGATCGAGACATGGAGCAGTGCGGACGGATCGCAGATCGATACCGGAGGCATATTGACGACGAGTGCCAACGGCCTGTTGCGGCCGATCCATGAACGGATGCCTGTTGTTGTGCAGCCGGAAGATTTTGCCCGCTGGCTGGACTGCAAACGTTTTCTGCCGCGCGAAGTGGCGGATATCATGCGTCCGGCTCAGGATGATTTTTTTGAAGCAATTCCGGTGTCGGACAAGGTCAACAAGGTGGCCAACACGACGCCCGATTTGCAGGAGCGTGTAGAGGAACAGGTTCCTTCGGAGCATGCAAAGCCGAAGCGAAAGAACAAGCCCGAATCCGATGACGGAAATGGCGGGCAGCTTTCGATGTTCTGACCGTGACCGCCAGTCTTGCTGAACTGGCGCTATTTGTTACGCATCCACCGACTCTGATCGCCGAGCCTGCGCGGCTCGGCGCTGAACGACATCAGCTTCTTCAGCCTGTCTTCTTGACGGCGAGAATGGAACGCCGGCGATTGTCGTTACGACCGTCGCTGCTGCGCCGCGTTGCGTTCAGCAATGCTGCAACAAGCACGGCAGGCCCGATTTCGCGGTATTTATCAACCAGTCGGTCTTGGCGGGGTTGCAGTTCACTCTTAGACATTGGTCCTTCCTTTCGATAATGCCTGCTCACCATTTTGTGATTGATTGAGACCGAATGAAGGCTGTTTGGAGCCGGTTTTGCGGTTTTCCGGTTAACGCGGGAAAGGGGGATATGCAGGTTGCAAAAATACAACATGCTTGGTGATCTCACTAAACTATCAGCCGCTTAGCGAAAGTTCTTGACGGAAGCACTCCTGCTGAGGATAAGTGCAGCCATGAAAACGCCGACCACGATCATTTGTATTTGTGCGATTATTATTGGCTAGCAGTTTGCTGGCCCGGCCGTTTTCGTCTCCCTTTCATAAAAATTGGATGATAACGCCCCGGCCAGTCGGCTGCGGTCAGTTGCGCACTGATTTCACAGGTCTATTTGGGGAATATTTACAATGGCTTATGCGCCACAACTGCGTCTGTACAACACGCTGACCCGCATGAAGGAGGAGTTTTCTCCTCTCGATGCTGACAATGTGCGCATGTATGTCTGCGGACCGACGGTTTATGACTTCGCGCATATAGGCAATGCCCGTCCGGTGATCGTTTTCGACGTATTGTTCCGTCTGCTGCGTCATGTCTATGGCGCAGAACATGTCACCTATGCGCGTAACATTACCGACGTTGATGACAAGATTAACGCCCGTGCCGCGCGGGATTACCCTGATCTTGCCTTCAATGAAGCCATTCGTCGTGTGACGGAAAGCACCAATGCGCAGTTTCAGGCTGACGTGACGGCACTCGGCAATCTGCAGCCCAGTGTTCAGCCGCGTGCAACCGAGCATATGGACGAGATGCGCGCGATGATCGATCGTCTCGTGAAGCTCGGTGTGGCCTATGTGGCTGAGGACCATGTCCTCTTCTCGCCGTCCGCCATGAATGAACGGAAGGGGCCACGCTATGGTGCGCTCGCCCGCCGTTCGCTGGATGAGATGCTGGCTGGCGCCCGCGTTGACGTCGCGTCTTACAAACGGGACGAAATGGATTTCGTCTTGTGGAAACCGTCGAAAGAGGGCGAGCCGGGCTGGTCGTCTCCTGCGGGGATTGCGGTGCTGGGCCGGCCGGGTTGGCATATCGAGTGCTCGGCCATGTCGATGGCCAAGCTGCTTGAGCCGTTTGGTGGCGGATTGAAGTGCGATGATCCGCTGAAGAACCAGTTCGACATCCATGGCGGCGGCATCGATCTCGTCTTCCCGCATCACGAGAACGAAATTGCGCAGTCATGCTGCGCATTCGGCACTGAGCGGATGGCAAACATCTGGATGCATAACGGCTTCTTGCAGGTCGAAGGGCAGAAGATGTCGAAATCGCTCGGCAATTTCATCACCATTCGCGATGTGCTGAACGAAGGCCTGCCGCAACTGGGCGTATGGGATGACGTTGATGCGCGTGATCGCTGGATCGGTCTGGCGGCACGCCTGTCGATGCTACAGACGCATTATCGTGAGCCGATCAACTGGACGGCGCAGCGTCTGGCAGAATCCGCCGACGAACTGCATCGCTGGTATGGCTTGCTGCGCGACAGGAAGTTCACTGTACCGGAAACGCTGACTGCAGTTGGTGAAGTCGTTGAGGCCTTGTCTGACGATTTGAACAGCTGGACGGCGATCACCGCATTGCGCAAGGCTTTCAAAGCACGCGATATCACCGGATTAGGCGAGGGCATGGCGCTGCTGGGCTTGTTGGATCCGCATTTCGTTATGGCTGAAGATATTCCTGTCTTTGCAAAGGCGGAAGTGGATCGTGAAGCCATCGAAGCACGTATCGCGGAGCGTCTGCGCTTCATCAATGAGAAGAACTGGGCCGAGGCTGATCGCATTCGCGACGAACTGCTTCAGGAAGGTGTTCAGCTTAAGGATGGCAAGGACCCGGCAACGGGCGAACGCACAACCAGCTGGGATGTGGTAGGCTAACAAGCTTATGGAGCAGGGAGGATGATATGACGCTTGATAACAAACCGATCTATACCGGCGGATGCCAGTGCGGTGCGGTTCGCTTTCGCGTCGACGGCGCGATGGGCTCCGCATCGATCTGCCATTGCCGCATGTGCCAGAAAGCGTTCGGTAATTTCTATGCGCCGCTGGTTTCGGTGAGCGATGCGAAACTGGAATGGACGCGCAACGAGCCGAAGCGCTTTCGTTCGTCCAATCATGTACAGCGGGGCTTTTGTCCCGAATGCGGCACGCCGCTTACCTACGAAGCGCCCGACGGGATCGCGCTTGCCATAGGCGCTTTCGATGCGCCGGAGGAAATCGAGCCGACGGTTCAGTGGGGCATCGAAAAGCAGCTGCCCTATGTGCCGGAACTTGCAAATCTTCCCGGCTACACAACGGAACGCGATCCGGAGAGCATCGAATTTGTACGAACGATGATTTCCTACCAGCATCCCGATTACGACACTGAAAGCTGGCCGCAACAGCAAGGTTGACCGGACCGCAGACCCACCGACAGGCAGGCACAATGGCACGCGAACGCATCTATATCTACGACACCACTTTGCGGGATGGGCAGCAGACACCCGGCATTGATTTTTCCGTGGAGGACAAGAAGTCGATTGTCGCGCTGCTGGAAGAGCTCGGCGTCGATTATGTGGAAGGCGGTTATCCGGGAGCCAACCCGACTGATACCGCTTTCTTCAAGCGTCGCCAGACCGCTCGCGCCAAGTTCGTGGCCTTTGGCATGACGAAGCGTGCAGGCGTTTCGGCATCCAATGATCCCGGCCTTTCCAGTCTGCTTCAGGCCTCTGCCGATGCTGTTTGCTTCGTTGCCAAGAGCTGGGACTATCACGTCCGCTTGGCGCTGGGCTGTACCAATGAGGAAAATCTGGAGTCGATCACCGCTTCCGTCACTGCTGCGCGTATGGCAGGACGGGAAGCGCTGGTCGATTGCGAGCATTTCTTCGACGGATACAAGGCCAATCCCGAATATGCGCTTGCCTGTGCCAAGGCTGCCTATTCGGCAGGTGCGCGCTGGGTTGTGCTTTGCGATACGAATGGCGGCACGCAACCGTCGGAAATCGCCGAAATTGTTGCCGCCGTGACGGCTGTAGTTCCAGGCGAGAGCCTTGGCATCCACGCCCATAACGACACCGAGCAGGCGGTCGCCGTCTCGCTTGCAGCTATCGATGCGGGTGTTCGCCATGTGCAGGGGACCCTCAACGGGATAGGCGAGCGTTGCGGCAATGCCAATCTTGTTTCGCTGATCCCTACACTGGCGCTGAAACCCTATTGGGCCGAGCGTTTTGAGCTGGGGATCAAGCCAGCTGCGCTGAAGGGGATCACGCGGATTTCGCGCGCCTTCGATGATATCCTGAATCGTCCGCCGACGGAGCAGGCACCCTATACCGGCACTTCCGCATTTGCGACCAAGGCCGGAATTCATGCTTCCGCGCTGCTCAAGGAACCGCAGACCTATGAGCATGTGCCACCGGAATCCGTTGGCAACAGCCGGCGTGTCATGGTGTCGGATCAGGGTGGAAAGTCCAATTTCATCGCCGAACTGGAACGCCGGGGCATTCGCGTTGCGAAGGACGATGTGCGTCTCGATACGTTGATTGCCGTGGTCAAGGAGCGCGAAGCCGAAGGCTATGCCTATGAAGGCGCGGATGCGAGTTTCGAGCTGCTCGCGCGCAATATGCTGACGCCACAGCCGGAATTCTTCAAGGTCGAATCCTTCCGCTGCCTCGTCGAGCGTCGTTTCGATGCCAACGGCATGCTGAAGACCGTTTCCGAAGCCGTGGTCAAGGTGGAGGTCGATGGCGAGGTTCGCATGTCGGTCGCCGAAGGGCACGGTCCGGTCAACGCGCTCGATATTGCATTGCGCAAGGACCTCGGGCGTTTTCAGGCCGAAATCGAGGATCTTGAACTGGTGGATTTCAAGGTGCGTATCCTCAATGGCGGTACGGCGGCTATTACGCGCGTTCTGATAGAATCCGGAGATGCGACCGGTGCCCGCTGGCGCACGGTTGGCGTGTCGGACAATATCATCGACGCGTCCTTTCAGGCACTGATGGATTCGGTCAATTACAAGCTGATGAAGAACCGCGCGATGGCCGGACTGGCTGCTGCTGAGTAAACCCATCTGTTCACGGCGATTGATGCTTCGATCAGTTTAATTGAATGGATTTTATGGGTTGTTGGGCGCATAGCAGGTGAAGTTTGATGCTTCGCCTGCCGCAATCGGTTTGCGACATCTTCAGTTTCGCCGAGGAGAGAGGCATGTCCGACCAGACCATCACCGATACGCGCCTTTCTGACGGGTCGCGCGGTTTTCTGATGGCTTTGGCAGCCTATGGGCTCTGGGGCGCTCTACCGTTCTATCTCAAGGCACTTGGCCACATCCCGGCAATGGAAGTCGTGTCGCATCGCGTGATCTGGTCGGTTCCGGTCGCGCTGCTGCTTTTGCTGGCTCTGGGCCAGTTCAAAGGCATTCTCAACGCCGTGCGCCAGCCGCGTATGCTGGCCATGGCTGCTCTGACAGCCGGGCTTATCACTATCAACTGGTCGATCTATGTGTGGGCTGTGGCTCATGATCAGGTGATGGGTGCAGCGCTCGGCTATTACATCAATCCACTGTTCAATGTCGTCCTCGGCGGTCTCTTCCTCGGCGAAAGGCTGACCAGGGTTCAATATGTTGCCGTGGGACTGGCTTTCGCTGCAGTGATACTGCTGACCGTCAATGCAGGTGGTCTGCCATGGGTATCGCTGGCGCTGCCACTGACTTTCGGCCTCTATGGTTTCTTCCGCAAGTCACTGCCAATGCCGCCGTTGCAGGGTTTCACACTTGAAGTGCTCATCCTGTGCATTCCGGCGCTGGGCTATGTGCTGTGGCTGGCCGCAAACGGTCAGGACCATTTCTCGACCGGCCCAGCGTTTAACGTGACGATGCTGCTTCTGGCCGGGCCTTTCACTGCCATCCCGCTGATCCTTTATGCAGGTGGTGCCAAATTGCTGCGCTATACGACGCTTGGCCTCATGCAGTACATGACGCCGACGATGTTGTTTTTCTTTGCGATTTTCATCTTCCATGAGCCGTTCTCGACGGCTCAGCTCGGTGCATTCGCGCTGATCTGGGCCGGTCTTGCGCTCTATACATGGTCGATGCTGGTCGAACATCGCCGGGGGCGGGTGAAGGCCTGATCTTCACAATTCGCTGAATGTGATTCTCTTCTGGTGGATATCCCGCCAGAAGCCTTATTTTGGCCGCTGTCTTTGCCACTCTTCCGCCGATAATCCTTGGCGGAGAATTATTTAAAATGGTCTTCTGGTCAGCGCCAGCAAACGAAAGACTAGTTGCTGCGACGGCGGAGCCAGATTTTGCGTCCTTCGGAGCTGCCCTCAAGGGCGAGCCACTTTCTTCCCACAGTCTGAGACCATTCCGGCAGGTCCGGTTTTCCCTGCATACACATCTGCGGTTCTGTCTGGCACTGGCAGCCGCTACCGTCATTGCCGGGGGCGGATTTTTGTTTACGACAGGGCGGCTGGTGCGGCATGGGCGGCCCGCACAACCGGTCATGTTCAATACAACTACACTGAGAAGGAACCGCGCTGCACCGAAAGAAGCACGACTGGTGCCGGAAGGGAGTATTGCCCCCGGAAGTCGGGTATCAAGACGCATCGACATAGCTGAAGGCGTCGAGGACGGCGACGCGCGCCTTTACACCTACCAGCACGTGGTTCTTGACGTCAAAGGCTCGAAACGCGCCGTGATTGATGATGCGCTTCGCGGAGGAATTTCCTCGCTGAAATCTCGTTCGGAACCAGCCGAAGAAGCACTGGAGCGGGGTATTCCTGTCAATGTCAGTCTCGCCAGACCGGCTGTAGGAACAGAAGCCAAGGTTCATGAAATTATTGTCGCGCCGCAGTCACGCGAACGATTGGGCGCGTTGTTGCAGGCAGCAGGCATAGCAATCGAGGACAGCAAGCGGCTTGAGGAGGCTCTGGCTCGAACTGAACTGGTACCCGGTGACAGTCTGGAACTGCTGGTCGATAAATCGGGGCAAGACGCTGGCGCTGATGGCGAGCAGCACATCGCGCTTGCGCGCTTCGAGCATGGCGATATCGATAAAGCTGTCTACGGACGTGCCGACGATGGCGTTTTTCGCGCTACCGGCAATGAACGCCTTTTTGCACGACTGTCGCGCGATGCGATGCTGACAGCCTACCACCCACAAAATGAGGTCAGCAGTAGCGGCTCCATTCCGTCCCGGCTGGCACAGGCGGGCGCACCGAAAGCAATCGTCGGTGAAGTCGAGAGGCTGGCTTCACAGAATGGTATTTCGCTGAATGGTGGTAAAAGGCCGGACTTGATCGACCTGCTCTTCCGCAAAAGTGCGGAGACGGAACCGGAACTGGTTTTTGTCGAGTTCACAACGGATGGGAAAAGCCGCCGCCTGTATCGTCATGAAGGCAATGGCGGTGCGGATTACTTTAATGAAGACGGCTCCTCCATGACGAAATATCTCATGCAGAAACCTCTTCCGAATGGCCGTCTCAATGATGGTTTTGGCTGGCGCATACATCCCGTTCTGCATGTTCGCAAACACCATAATGGCGTGGATTACGATGCGCCGATCGGCTCGCCCATCGTTGCGGCGGGTGACGGTGTGGTGGAGCTTATCTCGTATCAGAAGGGATATGGAAAATATGTCCGTATCCGTCATCAGGGTGGCTACAGCACGACCTATGCGCATCTTTCAGCGGCCAGAAAAGACCTGAAGGTTGGCGAACAGGTCAAACAGGGTGAAGTAATCGCCTATGTCGGGTCGACGGGGTATTCAACCGGCCCGCACCTCTATTATGAGCTCAAGGTCGGCGATCAGTATGTCAATCCGTTGACGGCACGTCTCAACGCTGGTGAAAAACTGACTGGCTCGTCCCTGAACAGCTTCCGTGAAGAGATCGACCACGTGGGGCAGATCGTCAATGAAATGAAGCTGCCAGTCATGCCTGCTGCGCCTGAAGCGGCGAAGGCAGCCACCGGGAAAAGTGACCGTCATTAGAGGAGTAAACCGCTCTAACTATTTGATCGGGCGATAGGCGTTTGCCAGCGCGACGAATTCTTCCACACTGAGCGTTTCGGCACGGCGTGTTCCGTCGATGCCTGTCTTCTCAAGAAGCTCGGCCCCGCCAACCGGTTTCAGGCTCTGGCGCAACATCTTGCGACGCTGTCCAAAGGCGGCCTGCGTGATTTGCCCGAGCGCATTCGCATTGCACGGCAGCGGGTCTTCACGCGGGATGATATGAACGACTGACGACATCACTTTCGGCGGTGGTGTAAATGCTTGCGGCGGCACATCGAAGCTGATCTTCGAAACAGTTCTCCACCCGGCAAGCACACCCAGACGTCCGTAATGATCACTGTCAGGCGTCGCGACGATACGCTCGGCGACCTCCCGCTGGAACATCAATGTCATCGACGAATAGAAAGGGGGCCATGGCTCGACCAGCAGCCAGTTGAGCAGAAGCTGCGTGCCAACATTGTAAGGCAGATTGGCAACGATGCGCGGCTTTGGCCCATCTGGAAATAATGCCGAAAAATCCTGCTCAAGAGCATCGCCTGAGATGATGCGCAGACGACCCGGATAATGGGCCTCAATTTCGGCAAGAGCATCAAGGCATCGTTCATCGCGCTCGATCGCCGTGACATAAGCGCCTTGGGCAAGAAGTGCGCGGGTCAGTCCGCCGGGACCTGGACCAACTTCGATGATGGGCTGGTCCTGCAGATTCCCTGCCTGGCGGGCGATCTTCGATGTCAGATTGAGATCGAAAAGGAAATTCTGGCCGAGCGATTTCTTCGGCATCAGATCGTGCCGTTCGATTACCTCGCGAAGCGGGGGAAGGCTATCAATACTCATGCCATTTGTACTCGTTAATGTCCGTTGGCTGCATTCTCAGCCAGTTCTTGCGCAAGGCGAATAGCCGCGACAAGGCTGTCCGGGCGGGCGATGCCTTTGCCCGCAATGTCAAAAGCCGTGCCATGGTCTGGCGATGTGCGAATGAAGGGAAGCCCGAGCGTTACATTCACGGTTTCGTCGAAAGCCAGCGCTTTGGCAGGGATAAGAGCCTGATCGTGATACATGCAGACCGCAGCATCATAGGTTGCGCGGGCTGGCGCGTGAAACATCGTATCAGCGGGCAGGGGGCCGCGCGCATTGATCCCCTCACGGCGCAACGCCTCGATTGCGGGAAGGATGACGGCATCATCCTCTTTGCCCATGGCTCCGCCTTCGCCCGCATGCGGGTTGAGTCCGGATATGGCCAGACGGGGTGATGCGATGCCGAACCGTTCGCGCAGTTCGGTGGCGGTGATCCGCGATACTTCGATGATATCGGCAGTACGCAAGCGTACGGGTACTTCGGAAAGCGGAATGTGTATGGTGACCGGAACGGCGCGAAGCTGTGGCCCGGCCAGCATCATGACCGGCGTAACAAGCTTTCCAAGATGTTTGCTTGCCAGTTCCGCCAGAAATTCCGTATGGCCGGGATGCTGAAACCCGGCTTCATAAAGCGGCTTCTTCGAGATTGGGCAGGTAACGACTGCCGAAGCCTCACCTTTCAGTGTGAGCGCGACCGCGCGCTCGATGGCTTCGATGATGCCTGCAGCGTTTTCTGGCAACGGCTTGCCGACATTATCCGTCAGCTTGTTCCCGAGCGGAAGGACCGGCAACGCACGAGAAAAGACACCGCTTGCGGCAGGAATAGCGGAAATAACCTCTATCTCAACATCAAGACCGAGGTGTCGCGCACGGGCAGCCAGTTGCAGCGGATCTGCCAGCAAGGCGAAAGGCGGCAGCGAAAGCTCGCTGCGCTGAAGCCAGGCTGCAAGCACAACATCGGGGCCGATGCCAGAAGGGTCGCCAATGCTGATGGCGAGGGGAGGAACAGGTGCGGCGGACATCACGTCATATTCCATGGAGGACGGATGAACCGTCCGGTCGGTTTAGCGATTAACGATTGTCGCCTTTTCGCGCAGTTCCTTCAGATATTTCTCGCTGAGCTGTTCGGCTTTCTTTTCCTGGCCGGCAGGGGAATCCGCACCTTCCATGGAGAAGACGAGCTGAGCAACGCGGTCATCCGATATTTGGCGGGTCGAGCAGACTGCCAGGAATTCCACGCCCTTTTCGGTTTCCTGTGGCGGGGTCGTGCCACCGACGGATGTTGCCTTGACCGCTTTCGCCCACTCGTTCGGCAACTGCTGTTCGATGATGCGGCCGAGATCACGGACGGTCACGTCAAGAATGCCTTTGGCCTGCTGACGGGTTGCGTCACAGCTCTGGAAGCGCGAGCGAAGCGCATTGGCTTCCTGCTTGCGCTTGGAAAGCAGGGCAGGAGAGCGTTTGGAAGCGGGGATCACGAAAATGACCTGCTGAAGGCGATATTCGGTTGCCACAGGCTTCTTACCGCCATCCTTCAACATGCGTTGAACGGCTTCCTGTTCACTGACCATGCCGGTCGCACGGAAACGGGCACTGACGAGGCGGCCCCAGCCCATCTGGACCATGATGTATTTCTTGAAATGGTCAGGCGTAACACCTGACTGGTTCATCAACTGATTGAGCTGAGCCAGGCTCATCTTGTTTCGGCTGGCAAACCCGGCATAAGCCTCATCGACCTGCTGGTCGGTAATGTTGATGCTGCGCGATTTCATTTCGATGCGCTTCAACATTTCATCGGTCAGTTCTTCTTTCGCGACCTGACTGAGATTGCCACCCTTACGTTGCAGCTTCAGGAACGCGACGCGGTGCTGAATGTCGCTGTTCGTGATGGCATTGCCGGAAACGATGACTTTGACCTCGGACCCTGCACCTGCAGCAAATGCCGGAACCGCAACGGTTCCAAGCGTCGTCAGGCAAACTGCGGCGCTCAGCATGGAGGCGAAGAGAGGTCTTGCAATCATCATCTTTCTTTCCCGATTCCTTCCGGTCGACGAACGACAATCCTTACCGGACATATCCCATTATAGTCATTGCCGCTATTCAGCCCAACAAGCAATCATATCAGCGGCTGATCATAAGCTGCCTGTATAGATGAGCTAGTGCGGCGAAACAATGACCCAAAAGCTATTTTAGGAAGCTTGTATCGTCTGAATACTGAAGAATGGATGCCAAATCAGGCTTTGATGAGCAAATTTCTTTGTCGCATTAAATGGAAAGACCGGAAGCATTTCCAACGCTTCCGGTCCATCAAGATTAGAAAGTCTGATTGCCGCTGCCTATGTCGCCGAGGGTGCGCAGCGAAATGTTGAAGCCAACGCTATGGGACGCTTTATCATCACCCGGATTGCGGGTTTGGACATAAGCCATGGAATACGTGAAGCACTCATCATCATAAGCGAGGCCTGACGATGCGCGGACCAAGGTTTCAGATACCATATCGTAGGTGCCTGAGCCGAAGACGCGCCAGTTCGTATTGATACGCGCTGTTGCCGAACCCGTAACTTCCTGACGAAGATCACTATATCCGTAGGCCGGTTGCGGCGCGATATAGGCGTACTGTGCAGAAACTGTCAGCTTCTGCCAGCTCTGCTGGGCTTCAAGCTCGCCACGCTGAACTGCGAAACTGTCCTTGTCGAAACGTCCGCGAGCAGCCAGAGCAAGGCCTGTCGAGTTGGACGTGCCGATCATGGCCACATAGTCGGAGCGGGCATCTTGCAGGCCGGAATCTGCGCCGACATTCACGAAATCGCTTGTGCCGTAGGAGTTTACACCACCCAGCTGGAATGACTGACCGCCGAGAGCATAAAGCGCCCAATCGCTATTGTTGAAGTTGCCCGAATAGCGGACGCCGAGATTGGCACGGGTGCCACCTTCAACACGATCATAACCGGAGAACTTGTCACGCGAGAACAGGTTCGTCGCGTCGAAGACAAAGCTCTGGGCATCTTCATTCGGCAACTCGCCTGCATAGCGTTCGTTGTTGCGAACATAAAGCTGGGCAATCGGCTCGATGATATGGGTTGAGCTGGTGGTCGAGAACAGGATCGGCCAGCGTAGTTCAAGCCCTGCGGTTGCCATGGCGCGAAGCGCTTCCGAACGCACGAGTGCATCCGTATAGCCAGCATCTGCCAGATTGAAGTTCGTATTGGCGCCAATGGCGTCGCCGCGTAGTGCCAGCAACGGCGTGATGACCAGACCGGCAGGCGTGATGAACGTCCGCTTCCATTCCGCTTCGGTGGTCAGACGTGCATTGGTTCCGTCGAAGCCAGGAACGCGAGGGAACCTCGTGCCGAGAGGCGTATAATTTGCATTCTGACGATAAAGAACCTGCAGATTGGTATTGAAGTTCAGCTCACCGCCATAGACCGGCTCAGGCATCGTGTAGGAATAATCCAGACTTGGGAAAACCCAAGGCTGCTTCGAATGCATCTCGTTCGGATTACCCGACAAGAGAGATTCCTGCACATTGAAACGGTAGAAGTTCAGGTCGAAATAATTCCGGTTATTAATACCCGTGAGGTATATCTTCGAAACCTGAGTTTCGGCGCCGTAGCCGTCAAGAGAATAAGTGCGGCTGAAATTCCGGTCGGTCTGTGCCATCACATCCCAACCAAAACGCCAGCGCGAATTAAGATTGAAATCGCCTTTCGATGCGACCATGCCGCGATTGTCTTCTTCGCGGTCAACGGTGTTTACATCGAATTCGCCCGGCTTGTTCTGGTGAATGCCCGCGATGCGAAGATTGTAGGTGCCATTTTCCAGGCGATGACGCCATTCAGCCTCGGTCAGGAAGCCCTGCTTGGTGTAGGCAGTCGTGGAAAGCGTGACGTCATAATTCGGTGCGAGTGCCCAGAAATATGAGTTCTTGATGCCGACGCCCAGATCATCCTTGTAGGAGAAACCCGGAAACAGGAAGCCGCTTTTGCGCTTCACCGTCGGGTCTGCCATCTCGAATGCCGGAAAATAGGCAAGCGGCATGCCGAAGAACTCGAAGCGGCCATGTTCAAAACGAACCGTCTTCGTCGTGCTGTTCCAGATGATCTTGCGCGCCTTGATCTGCCAGAGAACAGGCTTGTCTGGATTTTTCGCGCAGGGCTCGCAGGCCGTATAGACGCCATTGTTGAACGTCGTGATTTCGCCGTTGCTGCGTTCAGCGCTTTCGGCGGCAAAGCGGGTGTTGTCCGTCGTCTCGACACGAAGGCCGTTCACGAAGCCGTCGCGGAAACTGTCGGTGACATCCATATGTTCGGAGTAGATCTTGTTGCCGTCGCGTTCGACGATTTCAACATTACCCGTCGCGGTCATACGCCGCGTCTGCTGGTTATAGGTTACCTTGTCGGCGACGAGATGGTTGCCGTCATACTCGATACGCACTTTGCCCTGAGCCGTGACGGTATTGATGTCGCGATCATAGACGAGCTCGTCTGCTTGCAGAAGCATGCGCGCATTCGGATCGCTCTCATAATTGGATGCGAGAGCGTCCTGTGCCGATGCAGGAGAGGGCAGGGCTGCGACAGAAATGAAAGGTAAAGCAAGGACGCACGCCAAGGCCGTCCCGCGCGCAAGACGCGAGAGCGAATGGGGCAATACCATGCGGGCGTTACTCAAACCCACTAACCATCCTCCTTATGCAACAGAAAGGAGACACCAAAGAATGTCGCGATAACAACCGGAACCCAGGCAGCCACGAACGGCGGAACGAATCCCGCATTCCCGAATGCCTTCACCAGCACCGAAACGACATAAAGCATGAAGCCTGCGATAACGCCACCCAGAATCATCGCTCCTGACTGACCAAATCGCACAAATTTCAACGACACTGTTGCAGCAATGAGAGTCATCGCCATCAGCAATGCCGGCAATGCCAGAAGTGACTGGTATTGCATGTCAAATGCGTTTGCCGAATAACCGAACGAACGCGCGACTTCGATCTTGTGACGCAACTGCGTGAAGGGGATCGTGTCGGGCGTCGCGAGCTTCTCTTCCACATATTCAGGGCGCAGCTGCGTCTCTATCTGGAAACTCGCCATTTTCTGGGGTTCTTCGCCGCGCGCGAATCGCGTCACGTCGGTAAGCTCCCAATGACCGTCCTTCAGCTGCGCAGTCCGCGCATCGTAGCGGACCTTGATGTTCTTCTTTTCATCGAACTGAATGAATGTCGCGTCAGCAAGCGTAGCGCCCTGATCCAGAATGCTTTTTGCGCCGATGATGGTTTCGCCTTCATCCGTTTTCTGGCGAAGCCATGGGTCGCGCAAGGCGGAAACGTCGGTAACCTTCCCGGTCTTCCATGTCGATGCAATCTCGTCGGCCTTGGCAAAGCCGTAGGCAGCAAACGGATTGAGGATGAAGATCGTGGCAAGGCCAAACAGGAAAGCGCCGAAACAGGCAGGAAGAAGGAACTGCCAGGCGGAAACGCCGACGGAGCGGGCGACAACGAGTTCGTATTTTCTGTTGAGCGAGATGAGCGTCGCCATTGCGGAAAACAGCGCAACAAACGGGATCATCTGCTGCATGATGAACGGAACGCGCATGGCGGAAAGGCCAAGCGCAGCCCATACCGAATAGTCCGGCAGGTTTGAAAGCTTGCTCGCATTCTCGGTAAAATCGAGAAGCAGGGACAATGCAAAGATACCGAGCAGAAAATAGAGTGTGATCTGCACATAGCGGATGAAGAAATAGCGTCCAAGCGTCCAGCCGATCATGCCTGACCTCCGGCTTTATTGCGCGAACGTCCAGTGAGACGGGCATAGCGCTCCGAAACACGGTTTCTCAGATTGTCGAAATTGTCGAGAATACGGTCGTTCCATTTGTCCGGCAGGCCGATCCGTCGCCCGGTAGCGAGCGCAAAGCCCGTCACAAGAATGACGGCGGCAGGAACGAGATACATAACGACGATATAGCCTGCATCCTTGTCGGCCCGATCGGACGCGAAATAGCCTGCCCAATAGACGAGAAGGGCGGTGCTGATCGCCGAGAAGGACGCCGATACGCGGGCTTCGCGATGCGAGCGGGAATCGCCAGCAAAAGCCAGTGCGATCATTGCAAAGACAACCGGATAGAGCCATTGCGTCAGACGGCGATGCAATTCGGCCTTGTAGCGCAATGGACGGGTCTGAAGGATCGGATCGTTCGGGTCCGGATTCAACAGGTAGGAAAGCGGACGATCCTTCGCGTAGATAACGAAATCGTCGCCAGCCGAGGCGAACTGGCTGAGATCGAATGCGTAGGAATTGAACTTGATGATCGAAACGGTGCCATCCGACACATCACGCCGCTGCACTTCACCGTTCTGCATCAAAAGCATGTCGCCAGTCGGCGTCGACGCAATCGCGCCATCTGCGGCGTAATAGATGAGGTCGAGCGACGGATCGCGTGAATCGGCAATGAAAAGCCCGCCAATGCTGCCGTCGGCGCGTCGTTCCGCCACCTGAATATAGAGATTATCCGCCAGTTTCCGGAAGTTGCCTTCCTGAACGATGACATTCATCAGGTCGGCGCTGGCATTGGCAATCATCGCGCGCATGTTCATGCGCGCATAGGGATCGACATAATTGGCGACGAGAAACGAGACGACGGAAATGACGGCTGCAAGAATCAGGATTGGACGCATGACCGCGCTGCGCGGTGCGCCCGACGCATTGATGACGACAAGCTCGGAATCCTGGTTCATCGTCGAAAGCGTCTGAGTGATCGCAATAATCAGCGCAAACGGCATCACGAGGGGGATGGCCGACGGGATCAACAGCGAGCTGAACTGAATGATGGTCTGGAATGTCTGTCCGCTTGTGGTCAGAAAGTCGATGCGCTGGAGCACCTGCACAGTCCAGGTAATACCGACCGCCGCCCCGAGCACTGCTAGGAACATGATCGCCACCCGGCGCAAGATGTACAACTCAATCAATCGCATAGGTGGAGTCTACATCCCGGTTCCGTTGAAGGAGCGCGCACCCGAAAGGGCAGCAGCACTCGTGATAATCATTAAACTTAATGACGCTTGGCTAAGATTGGCCCAATAAACGCGGTTAACAGACTACTAAAAGCATTAGGAAGATGCCAGCTCTGCTACTCCCATTAATGGGCCCTGTTAATGAGCGATGAGTCGGCTCATGGCAACCAGTTTTTGTGCGGAGCAGGTAAGACGGGTTTGCAATTGTGTCCTGCACGGTTTTCCTCGGGCTAAAACTGGACAATCTGGCATCAACTCTTGCTGTTTCGCCATATTCGTCTCACATGAGTGGGGAAAAGTCGCGACACAATCGTGTCATTCTCAAATCGACACCAAGTTTGGAGTTGTCATGTCTAAACGTCCTTCGATCTCTTTCAGCGATTTTGCAGCACCGGAAAAAGGCGTGTCCATCGTCCTCGTCGCCAAGGGCGGCGGCTTTGCGGATGAGGCGGCTCAGGCTGCTGGCGGTGCGGAAAAGATCAAGCGCATTGCCGAAATTTCCGGATTCACCGGTGCTCTCGGCAAGACCGCTGAGGCGATCGAAACCACGTCCAGCGGTGTCGACAAGATTGTTCTGGTCGGCGTCGGTGAACCGGGCAAGCTTGGCAATGACGATTGGTTGAAGATCGGCGGCGCTGCATTTTCACGAATCGGTAAAGCCGAGCGCGCAACGGTGACGCTTGCATTGCCTGAAACCACCATTGCCGGTGACGAAGCAGCTGATCTCGCGCTTGGTATGATTCTGCGCTCCTACAAGTTCGAGCGCTACAAGACGCGCAAGAGCAATGAGGAAAATGGCGATCCGAAACATGCTGCCAAGATCAGCATCTGCGTCGCTGATCCGCACACGGCGAAGCGGGCTTTTGAAGTTGCTGAGGCGGTTGCGGACGGCGTTATCCAGGCACGCAATCTCGTCAATGAGCCTGCGAACATTCTCGGCCCGGTCGAATTTGCACAGGAAGCTGAAAAGCTTGAAAAGCTTGGCGTGAAGATCGAGGTTCTCGGCGAGAAGGAAATGAAGAAGCTCGGCATGGGCGCGCTTCTCGGCGTGGCACAGGGTTCCGTTCGCCCGCCGCGACTGGTTGTCATGGAATGGCAGGGCGCGAAGAGCAAGGAAAAGCCGGTTGCCTTTGTCGGCAAGGGCGTGGTGTTCGATACGGGCGGTATTTCCATCAAGCCTGCCGCTGGCATGGAAGACATGAAGGGCGACATGGGTGGCGCGGCAGCAGTTACTGGCCTGATGCGCGCTCTGGCTGGACGCAAGGCAAAGGTCAATGCCATCGGCATTATCGGCCTTGTTGAAAACATGCCGGATGGCAATGCCCAGCGCCCGGGTGACATCGTTACATCCATGTCGGGACAGACGATTGAAGTCATCAACACCGATGCCGAAGGTCGTCTCGTTCTCGCCGATGCGCTGCACTACACGAATGACCGTTTCAAGCCGCGCTTCATCATCAATCTGGCCACCCTTACGGGCGCTGTCATGGTTGCTCTCGGCCAGTATCACGCCGGCCTCTTCTCCAATGACGACGAGCTTGCGGATCAGCTTTATGATGCAGGCCAGTTGACCGGCGAAAAGCTGTGGCGCCTGCCGCTCGGCACCGAATACGACAAGATGATCGATTCGAAGTTTGCCGATATGAAGAACAGCGCTGGCCGTTACGGCGGATCGATCACGGCGGCACAGTTCCTGAAGCGCTTTGTCGGCGAAACCCCTTGGGCGCATCTCGACGTTGCCGGAACGGCTATGGGGTCGCCAGCAAACGAGTATAGCCAGACATGGGCTTCCGGCTATGGCGTCCGCCTGCTGGACCGCCTTGTCCGGGATCATTTTGAAAGCTAAAATCTTTTCCAAACAAAAGGATGGGTGGAGAAGCGGAATCAATTTCTTCACCCATTCCCGAAACGGATAGTGCATGGCGGAAATTCTCTTCTACCATCTGACGGAATCGACACTCGATGAGGCCTTGCCCGGTCTGGTCGAGCGCTCGCTCGGGCGCGGCTGGCGCGTCACGATCCAGACTGTCAGCGAGGAAAGACGCGATGCGCTGGATGGTTTGCTCTGGACCTTCTCCGATACGTCCTTCGTGGCGCATGGCACCGATAAAGAGCCTCATCCCGAACACCAGCCGGTTCTGCTGATGACCAGTGAAGCCAATCCGAATGGAGCGACGGTGCGCTTTCTCGTTGAAGGCGCAGGACTGGAACGGGCGGATGCCTATGAACGTCTTGTCGTCATGTTCGACGGCCACGATCAGGATCAGCTCGATATTGCCCGAGGGCAGTGGAAAAATTTCAAGGCGGGGAGCCACGACTTGACTTACTGGCAGCAGACGCCCGATCGCCGTTGGGAGCGCAAAGCTTGACGCGAGTGCTATTCATTTTGATAATCGTCGCCGGTTTCGGGCTCGCCATCGGTTATCCTTGGTATATGCGCCATTTCACGGGCAGCGAAATCGGGCGCTGGACCATGCTTGAAAACCGCCAAAGCGGCTTCAAGATACAGGAAGTCAGGCTGTCGGCGGACGATGGGCCGGTGCGTGTGTTCATTGATGCAACGCCTTTGCCGGGTTACGTACCTGCGGAAAGGCGCTCGGCGGTGACCCTTGCGGTCAGCCGCGACGGCCAGCCTGTTCTCTCTCAGGGGCTCGATTTCGCCTCCACGAGCGGGTCCATCAATACGGACCGCCCGCAGGATGGCAGCGTTCTGCGCCAGAGTGCGGGGGACATCGATCCAGTCATTCCGGGGCTTTATGCGTTCCGTCTGGTGCAGGGAAACACGGATGGGCTTCAGCTTTCAAAAGCCGATCTCGTATTGCGTCGTGGAGCGGAAACGCCGGACGAGGTCTATACGACCATAGGTCTGATCCTCGGTGCATTCGGTCTTTATGCTTTGATGCGCACGCGTTTGCGTCCCCAGAGCTGACCAATGACGATGCTCTGCAAAATTTCCGACAGGTTGCTGCTGTTGCTGCTTTCGGCTCTTGCAGCGCTGGTTGCGCTGATACCGCTCGAAAAGCTTGGCGTCTTCGGCTCTTCCTTTGAAGGGCAGAGCGGTTACGCCGCCCTTTATTTCGGGTTTCCCGTTCTGACCGTCATTTTCGCGCTTCTCGCGGTGCGGTTCATGCCCCGTCCTCTGCCGGTTACCATGCGTGTCATCGGCTGGATCGTGTTGGGGGTCGTGATCTTGCTTATGTTCACGTAGGACTCTGCTGACAGACAGAAGGCCGATTTTTAATCGGCCATAGCTTCTTCATATTCAGTGGAAAGCTCCAGCCACTTGTCCTCTGCATCCGCAAGTGCAGAACGGGTATCGCTCATGTCCTTGTTGATCCGGACCGCCTTCTGAGGTTCCTTCTCGTAAAGCGCCGGGTCTTCCAGTTGCGACGAGAAGCCTTGAATCTGTTTCTGCAGTTTTTGAATCAAGGCTTCGGTTTCCTTGATCTTTTTCTGCAGCGGCGCCATGGCTTCGCGCTTCTGGGCGGCGAGCTTTCGCTGTTCAGCCTTGTTGACCTTGGCGTTATCGTCGCGGTCAGCAGCCGGTTCTCCCTTGGCATCAGCAAGAACGATCTGTCGGTATTCATCGAGATCGCCTTCAAACGCCTTCACGCCGCCCTCGCGGACCAACCAGAGTCGTTCCATCGTGGCTTCGATAAGATGGCGGTCGTGGGCAATCAGGATAACCGCGCCGTTGAAAGCGTTGAGCGCATGCACAAGCTCCTCGCGGCTGTCGATGTCGAGATGGTTGGTCGGTTCGTCGAGGATCAACAGGTTGGGACCATGAAAGGTCGCAAGTCCCATCAGGAGGCGCGCTTTCTCGCCACCGGACAGGTCTTTGGCCGGCGTCAGCATCTTCTCGGTCGACAGGCCCATCTGCGCAACGCGCGCGCGCACCTTCGCTTCCGGTTCCATCGGCATCAGCTTGCGCACATGCTCGATGGCATTGTCTTCAGGAATCAGATCGTCCATCTGATGCTGTGCGAAGAATGCGACTTTCAGGCTCGGCGAAAGCGTGAGCGTGCCTTTTTCCGGCGTCAGACGACCGGCAATCAGCTTTGCAAGCGTTGACTTACCGTTACCGTTCGAGCCGAGGAGGGCGATGCGGTCATCATTGTCGATGCGCAAGGTCACATTGCGAAGGACCGGCTTGCCGGGCACATAACCGACATCGGCATTATCAAGCGCGATGACAGGCGATGCCGTCTTTTTGTCAGCGTCTGGAAAACGAAACGGCTGCACATTGCTTTCAACATAAAGCTCGATTGGTTTGAGCTTTTCCAAAGCCTTCATGCGCGATTGTGCCTGACGGGCTTTGGTGGCCTTGGCACGGAACCGTTCCACGAAGGATTCCATGTGCTTGCGGTGGGCTTCCTGCTTGGCGTGGGCCTTCTGCTGCAATTCCAGCATTTCGTGACGCTGGCGCTCGAACTGATCGTAATTGCCGCGCCAGAAGCTGATCTTCTTCTGGTCGAGATGCATGATCGAACTGGTCGCCGAGTTCAGAAGATCGCGGTCGTGGCTGATGATGATGACGGTGTGCGGATAGCGCTTCACATAGTCGACCAGCCACAGCACGCCTTCAAGGTCGAGATAGTTGGTCGGTTCGTCGAGGAGCAGCAGGTCCGGTTCGGCGAAAAGAACTGCGGCCAGAGCGACGCGCATGCGCCAGCCGCCGGAAAAGGCGGACGCAGGCTGGCGTTGTGCTTCGGCGTTGAAACCGAGACCGGACAGAATGGCGCCTGCGCGAGCTTCCGCCGAATGCGCATTGATATCGGCAAGGCGTGTATGAATTTCCGCAATGCGGTGCGGGTCGGTTGCCGTGTCGGCCTCTTCAAGAAGTGCTGTGCGCTCCTTGTCCGCCTTCATGACGATTTCAATCAGTGCGTCCTCGGTGCCGGGCGCTTCCTGCGCCACCTGACCGATACGAGTATTTTTCGGAAGCGAGATGCTGCCTGTTTCCGGCGCAAGATCGCCCGTGATCACACGAAACAGCGTGGATTTGCCGGTGCCGTTGCGGCCAACGAAACCGGTTTTCGATCCCGCAGGCAGCGTTACGCTGGCGTGGTCGATCAGGAGGCGTCCGGCAATTCGTACGGAGATGTCGTCAAGGATAAGCATGGTGAAAGCGCTTTTGCACGGCTTGAAGCGTTTCCGCAAGTATCAACATCAGTCAGGCGAAGCGGCGTCCGCCTTCGGTTCGCTGGAATTGTGAGAGGTCGAGCGACGGAGCGTCGGTACCGAGCCGCGTCAATGCCGCGTGGATCTGGCCGCGATGATGGGTCTGGTGATTGAACAGATGCGCCAGCGAAGGCGCAAGCCGCTGGCTCATCGTGCGCATGTCCGAAACGGTCGTATAGGTAAAACGTCCAGCAAGCTTGTCGGCGTTCAAGGAGTCGGTATACCGGCAGATGCGTTCATCTTCGGCATGACGCAGATCGCGCAGCGTGATGAAATTGTCGGTGATGATGGCGTCGAGTTGTTTTGGATGGTCACCTTCGCCGGTAAACCGCTTCATCCAGATGCGGTCAGTGACCAGAAGATGGTTGAGCGTGCGATGGATCGAACCGAAGAACAGCCCAAGATCGAGCCGGTATTCCTCGTCGCTCAGATCGGCGGCAGCGGCATAGAGCAGTTCGTTGGCCCAGCGATTGTACCACGCAAACATCTGAAAATGCTGTTCCATACAAGTTCCCCGCTACCCGATAGCCTGAATCAGAGTGGCATTATCTATGCCTTCAAATTTCCGTCGTCTCAAGCTGCTAGGCGGTATGCGATGTGTTCAAAATGGTGTGGCCTCTTGGCAATTAGGCCTATCGACGGTATAGAGCCTCACTTTTCTGAAATTTCCCAGCGAACAAGGTGTCATAATGGCAATCGAACGTACCTTCTCCATGATCAAGCCCGATGCGACCCGCCGCAACCTGACCGGCGCAATCACCGCCAAGCTCGAAGCAGCTGGCCTGCGCGTCGTTGCTTCGAAGCGCGTCTGGATGAGCCTGCGTGAAGCTGAAGGCTTCTATGCTGTTCACAAGGATCGCCCGTTCTTCGGCGAACTGACCGAATTCATGTCTTCCGGCCCGACGATCGTTCAGGTTCTGGAAGGCGAAAACGCCATCGCCAAGAACCGCGAAGTCATGGGTGCAACCAACCCGGCCAACGCTGACGAAGGCACCATCCGCAAGGAATTCGCCCTGTCGATCGGCGAAAACTCCGTGCACGGTTCGGACGCTCCGGAAACCGCTGCAGAAGAAATTGCTTACTGGTTCTCGGGCACCGAAATCGTCGGCTAATCCCACCCGAAATTCAAAGAAAAAGCCCGGTTTGACCGGGCTTTTTTGTTGGGTGAGATGACGCGCAGAAGCAAATCTCAGAGGCTCTGTGCGAGCCTTGCCATCTCTTTCCCTTCGTCATCGAAGAGAACAAGCTTGCCCATGTCGATCTTGTAGGACTTGGTTTTGCCGAGCACATCGAGGAACTTGCGTTCCTGGTTCATGAGGGCAGGCGGGCACTGGACATAGGTCGATCCGATATCGGCAAAGGAAATGTTTTCCCCGGTCACGACCGCCTTGCTGAAATAACGGTTGCAGCCGCCTGAGCCACTGACGGCACCGTCGCTCGAAACCGTCAGCGTCGTCTGGGCATTGTCGATCACGCCGCCGCCCTGAATGTCTTCCGCGAGCCAGTCCTTGCCCTCGATGCCGATGGCAACGCCTTCATCACCGCTCTTGCGAACCATCACAACCTTGATTTCTGCCGGTTCTCCGGGGTTCTCCGGATCGATGGTATAGCGCTCGTCATTGACGAACCATAGCGTATCGCCTGCCGAAATGCGCGCCTGCAGGGCATAGGTATGACCGGGCTGAATCTGGTCCGTATCAAAATTGATGGCAAACGGGATCGGCGATCCCTGAACGGATTCAATCCGCGTTTCGCCAATGACTTTGGAAGGAGCGTCGGCCAGCGAGACATCGGAAAGCTGAACCGTCAGGTTTGCCTCCGGTGGCAGCGCGATACGCTCACGATACATCACCTTGCCGCTGACGGTTTTTTCCGCGGCAATGCTGCTCGTCGGCATCGACGTGGTCAGGAATAAGGCAGCGCCACCAAGCGCGCCAATGCCGACCACGAGTGCCGCAGCAATTGAAAGGGTTTTTGCCAGTCCATTTCGCATCGTCAAAGCCCGAAACTTCCGTTCCCGCACGCGTCATCTGTTGCAAGACAGATGGCGCTGATGCGGTTTCCAATCTGTCTTTCATTATCGCTTGTCAGCGTCTGATTCATCATGCCGACATTAGCGAAATCTTCATGTGAAAATTGTGGCAGCGCAAGAACACACCACCTAAATTAGCCATTATTCTAGGGGGTTAAATAGTTAATTCACGATTAAAATGAGAATTAGAGATCAACAGAATAGCTGGCAATCGAAAGATTACGACTGTTTCCAGCGTTCGCGGATCTTCTCGTCTTCCTCTTTAGACGACACCCAGCCACCAACCGAACCATCTGCGAGATGTTCCCGCTTCCAGAAGGGGGCGTCGGTTTTCATGTAGTCCATCAGGAATGAGGCGGCCTCGAAAGCCGCATGTCGATGCGACGACGCTGCTGCAACCAGAACGATGTTTTCGCCCGGTTTGATGAGTCCATAACGGTGAATGATCGTGAGGGCTGTTATCGGCCAGCGCTCGATGGCCTGTCGGGCGATGCGGGTGATTTCAGCTTCGGCCATGCCCGGATAATGCTCCAGTTCCAGAGCGGAAAGCGTGCCGCTTTCATCGCGACACAGCCCGGTAAAGGTGACGATAGCGCCGATATCCGTGCGCCCATGCTCAAGCTTGCGCAGTTCCGCTGCCGTGTCGAAGTCTTCACTTCTTATGCCGACGAAAAGTGGGCATGTCATTAGGGCATTTCCAGTTTTGCTTGAATCATTGAAAATGGCCTATGTTTTTCTTTTACGCATTATCCTACGCAAAACCGCTCCGCACTTTTGCTGGAAATGCTCTTGCCCGCTCACTTCATCCTCCCGTCATGGGCGGAAAGAGCGCAACTTCATCGCCGTCATTCACGAGTTCAACGTGCTCGGCATGTTCCTGATTGATCGCGGCACGGATGACATGTTCATGCTCGAAGGCGGCTTCATATTCATCACCGCGCGATTTCAGGTGGCTGATCAGGTCAGCCACTGTCGTTTTGGGTGAGGGAAGTTCGATTAACTCTTCACCCTTGCCGATTTTCTCGCGCACCCATGCAAAATAGACGAGTTTTACCGTCACTGGATCAATCCATTACGTGTTTGAGGCCCGCCTTGAAATAGTCCCAGCCCGTATAAAGCGTCAGAAGAGCCGATATCCAAAGCAGGACAATACCCATTTCGGTTACATAGGGCACGACTTTGTCACCAGCAGGGCCTGCGAGCAGAAAAGCGAGAGCAACCATTTGTGCTGTCGTCTTCCATTTGGCGAGACGGGAGACGGGAACGCTGACCTTCAGTTCGGCAAGATACTCACGCAACCCCGAAACAAGGATTTCGCGGCAAAGGATGATGATTGCGGCCCACAGCGTCCAGCCGGCGATCGTGCCATCAGCTGCCAGAAGCAGCAGGATGGCGGATACGAGCAGCTTGTCGGCAATCGGGTCCAACATGCGACCGATGGTCGATGTCTGCTTCCAGATGCGGGCGAGGTACCCGTCGAAAAAGTCTGTAATGCTGGCGACGATAAACAATCCCAGAGCTGTCCATCGGGCGAAATCGCTTGATTCCAGCCGCCCCTCGACAAAGAAGCACAATACCACAAGGGGAACGGCGATGATCCGGCCGTAAGTGAGGATATTGGGCAAGGAGAGGGTATGATTTTTCTGCATTGTTCCGCCACGTCGTTGTTAGCGCACATCAACAGGGATGACCGATAAAATCAACACCTGCGAATATGTTCTGCCGGGACCTAATGACGCTTGTGCATAAATCCCGGACAAAATTGCGTCATCTGTCACGAAAATGATCGTGAATCGTCTTGGCCATGGCTTCCGAGATACCTTCGATCTGCATCAGATCGGCAACCGCGGCTCTGGAAACCGCTTTTGCAGTCCCGAAATGGTGCAGCAGGGCACGCTTGCGCGATGGGCCGATTCCCGCAATTTCATCGAGCGGATTCTTGACCATTTCCTTCTTGCGACGGGCGCGGTGTGTGCCGATGGCAAACCGGTGCGCTTCGTCGCGCAGGCGCTGGATGAAATAAAGTACAGGATCGCGCGGCGGCAGCGTGAAGGCCTGTTTGCCTTCCACGAAGAAACGCTCGCGCCCCGCTTCACGGTCGACGCCCTTGGCAATACCGATTGCATTGACGAGATGGCTGATTCCAAGCTCCCCGAGAATTTGCCTTACCGCACCGACCTGGCCTTGACCGCCGTCGATCAAAATGACATCGGGCCATGCGGGAAATGTATCGGTTACTTCTGCGTCAGCGGGCTCTTCCGGCGTGCCATGCTCCTTGACCAGCCGTGAGAAGCGCCGCTCGATAACCTCGCGCATCATGCCGAAGTCGTCGCCCGGCGTAATGTCGGTCGAGCGGATATTAAACTTCCGGTACTGGTTTTTGACAAAGCCTTCCGGCCCGGCGACGATCATGCCACCGACGGCATTCGTACCCATGATATGCGAGTTATCGTAGACCTCGATGCGGCGCGGGGGCTGGGACAGGCCGAAGGTCTCAGCCATGCCTTGCAACAGGCGCGCCTGTGACGATGTTTCGGCAAGCCGCCGTCCAAGCGCTTCGCGCGCATTGGTCAGGGCGTGATCGACAAGGTCTTTCTTCTCGCCGCGCTGTGGAACGTTGACCTGCACCTTATGGCCCGCTCGCGTCGAGAGCGCTTCGGCAATAAGCGATTGCTCCTCAACCGTTTCGGACAAGAGAACCAGACGCGGACATGGCTTGTCGTCATAGAACTGGGACAGGAATGCCCCCAGAACCTCTGCCGGGCCGAGCGAACTGTCCGCTTTGGGGAAATAGGCGCGATTGCCCCAGTTCTGGCCAGTACGGAAGAAGAAAACCTGAATGCAGGTCATGCCACCTTCCTGATGGATGGCGAAAACGTCAGCCTCTTCGACCGTCTGTGGATTGATACCCTGATGTGACTGGACATGTGAAAGCGCAGCCAGGCGATCCCGGTAAACCGCTGCATGTTCGAAATCAAGATCAGCCGATGCGGCTTGCATTGCCGTTGCAAGGTGGTCTTTCACCGACTGGCTCTTGCCGGACAGAAACGCCTTGGCCTCGTTGACGAGTTCGGCATAGTCCTCATCGCTGATCTCGTGCGTGCAGGGGCCGGAGCAACGCTTGATCTGAAAGAGAAGGCAGGGACGGGTGCGCGTCTCAAAAACCGAATCCGTGCATGTCCGCAACAGAAAGGCGCGCTGAAGCGCGTTGATCGTGCGACCGACAGCACCGGCAGAGGCGAATGGGCCGAAGTAGTCTCCCTTGCGGGACCGTGCACCGCGATGCTTGAAAATGCCGGGTGCCCGATGGTCGCCAGTCAGGAGAATATAGGGAAACGACTTGTCATCGCGCATCAGCACGTTGAAGCGCGGACGCAATCTCTTGATGAGATTTGCTTCCAGCAACAAGGCCTCGGTTTCTGTCCGGGTGACGACGAATTCCATCGTCACCGTTTCGCGGATCATCCGGGTGATGCGATTCGAATGGCCGATCCCGCGCGCATAATTGGAGACGCGTTTCTTGAGATTGCGTGCCTTGCCGACATAGAGCACGTCACCATCGCTGTTGAACATGCGATAGACGCCCGGATTGTTCGGCAGGCGCTTCACGAAAGCATTGATGATGTCCTGACCGCTCAGGCCTTCAATGTCCGGCAGGCCATCCGAAGAATCCCATTGAATGGAATCGGCAGCGGACGGCGAGGCAGGAACGTCGACTATATCGTCGGTCTCGTCATCATCGTCGGTTTCCGCATCACCAATGATAATACCGGCCACATCCTGCTCGTCATCTGACGGCAGGTTTGCAACGGCATCCTCATTGTTCTTGCGGTTTCCGGTCATTCGGTGATTCCTGCAATATCCGGGGTTTCCCACGCCAGATGCTGTCCGCCATCAAGTGCGATCATCTGGCCGGTGACGGAGCGGCTTTCCCAGAAATAGCGAACAGTACGCCCAAATTCCGACAATTCCGGCGCACGTTGCAAAAGAAGTTTCTCGACCTGCTGTTCGAAATCGCCTGGCTTCTGCCGTTCGCTTGGCAATGTTGGACCAGGTGCGATTGCATTGACCCGAATCTGCGGAGCAAGCGCTTGTGCCATCGTTCGGGTGGCATTCCAGAGGGCCGTCTTTGAAAGCGTGTAGGAAAAGAAGTTCGGATTGAGCTTCCAGACGCGCTGGTCGATGACATTGACGACAAGCGCTTCTTCACCATCGGGCAGGGCTTTTGCCATTTCTTCAGCCAACAGGACAGGCGCCTTGAGGTGGATGGCAAAGTGCTTGTCCCACAGCGTCATGTCCAGTTGGCCGATACGGTCATCTTCAAAGAGCGATGCATTATTGACGAGGAGCTGGATCGGCCCGATCTGGTGCGACGCATCTTGCACAAGATTGCGAATATCAGATTCGGACGAAAGGTCTGCGCGCACGACACAGGCTTTGCCGCCTTGTTCGTTTATAGACGCTGCAAGGGCGGCGCCTTCATCGATGGAGTGATTATAATGTATGGCGACCGGGAAGCCATGGGCGGCAAGGTCTTCGACAATTGCCTTCCCAATGCGCCGTGCGCCGCCGGTGACCAGAACCGGGCATTTAGCAAGCAGGCGAGGCTCTTGATCGTTCAACACGGTAAACACTTTCTTATCGAGATTCTTCAATCGATTTCATGCCATTTCGGTCGGAAGATTGCAGCTAAAAACAGCGCCTGCAATGTTCACAACTGACAAATTTGTAGAGATTTCAGCGGCTTCGTGTCACTTCGCCGCGCGTTGCCGTCACTGCAATCAACGTTATCCCACTATATAGGTGGCTGAATTCGGCGTTGCGATAATGCAACATCGTATTTTTGCCATGTTCTCGTCAGGTTCTCTCCACAGAAGCGGGCATTTCGTGCCGCAATTACCGCCGATATGTCGATCCTGTCAGCGCGGCATGGACGATTTGCTCCCAACATCGCCCGCCCGATAAGGGACCGCGCTAAAGGTAATTTGTGTAAGGAGAATGCTATGCGCACTCTTAAGTCTCTCGTAATCGCCTCGGCTGCGCTGCTGCCGTTCTCTGCGACTGCTTTCGCTGCTGATGCCATTCAGGAACAGCCTCCTGTTCCGGCTCCGGTCGAAATGGCTCCGCAGTACAGCTGGGCTGGTGGCTACACCGGTCTGTACCTCGGCTACGGCTGGAACAAGGCCAAGACCGACACCGTAGGCACCGTTAAGCCTGACGATATGAAGGCTGGCGCTTACGCTGGCTGGAACTTCCAGCAGGACCAGTTCGTATACGGTGTTGAAGGCGACGCCGGCTACTCCTGGGCCAAGAAGACCAAGGATGGTCTGGAAGTTAAGCAGGGCTTCGAAGGCTCGCTGCGTGCACGTCTCGGCTACGACCTGAACCCGGTTATGCCGTACATCACGGCTGGTGTTGCCGGTTCGCAGGTCAAGCTCGACAACGGCTTTGACGACGAAAGCAAGTTCCGCGTTGGTTGGACTGCTGGTGCCGGTCTGGAAGCTAAGCTCACGGACAACATCCTGGGCCGCGTTGAATACCGCTACACCCAGTTCGGTAACAAGACCTACGACCTCGGCAACGAATCGGTTCGTAACAAGCTCGACACCCACGACATCCGCGTCGGCGTTGGCTACAAGTTCTAATTATCTGATAATTGAACACGGAAAACCGGGCAGGCAACTGCCCGGTTTTTTGTTGCGCTGTTTAGCTCAGTTGTTCGCGGCATCTGTCAGCCAGTCGCGAAATGCGACCATCGCTTGCGTTTCCGTCCGCGACTGTAGCCTTGTCAGCCAGTAGCTGCCCATCGTCACCGTCGTCTCGAACGGCTGGACAATGGTTTCCGACAGCAATTGCCGGGAGAACATCAGTGGCGGGGCAAGCGCAATGCCCGCTCCCTGCATGGCGGCTTCCATCATCGCGAGCGACGAATCGAACATGATGCTTCGCGGCAGGGGCATGTTGCCCGTGACGCCTGCTGCCACAAACCACTGCGTCCATTCATCGGCACGATAGGAGCGCAGCAAAGTATGTCGTGCGAGATCGACCGGTGTTCGCAATTCGCGCGCCAGTTCCGGGATGCAAAGTGGCGACAGGGGCGCTTCCAGCAATCGGGTTGCGTCGATGCCGTGCCAGGCGCCGCTCCCGAAACGGATCGCGTAATCCAGTCCCTCCGCCGCAATATCCACCCGGTTGTTGTTGGTCGAAAGCCGCAGGTCGATGAACGGGTAGCGATTCTGAAAATCGCGCAAACGTGGCAGTAGCCAGCCGACGGCCAAGGTGCCGACAGCACCCACACGCAAGATTTCCCGATAATGCCCCGCTTCAAAACGCTCTAGCGTTCCGGCAATCCTGTCGAATGCGTCCTTTAATGTGGGAAGCAGCGTTTCTCCTTCGCTCGTCAGCATCAGCCCGCGGGGCAGGCGCTCGAACAATGTCACGTTCAGACGGGTTTCGAGGCTCTTGACCTGATGGCTGACAGCTGCCTGCGTGACGCAAAGTTCAATCGCGGCCTTCGTAAAGCTCAGGTGGCGCGCCGATGCCTCGAAGGCGCGCAGGGAATTGAGCGGGAGATGCGGTCGAACCATGTTGCCCCAAATTTTTCTAATGCCAAGTGCTAGATAACGTCGATTGTCGCGCCAGCGCAAGCATCGTATATAAGCTGGGCCTGAAAGGCTTATATCCCGCAAAGCGGGCTTCAATATAATGGACCGCGCAATACCGGCTATGTCTTGAGAAAGATGCAGCGGAACGCATAATCATGAGGTTAATTTTTCTGTCATGAGAAAATCTACG
>Ga0209369_1000427_pt1 | contig 59640 bp, 43 predicted proteins | sample EBPBio142010_DNA_FD_185865 | JGI IMG/M metagenome (GOLD analysis project Ga0209369, IMG submission 185865) | Wastewater treatment Type I Accumulibacter community from EBPR Bioreactor in Madison, WI, USA - Reactor 1_10/4/2010_ DNA (SPAdes)... | ecosystem: Engineered > Bioreactor > EBPR >...
GGCACGTCGAGGTCTTCCAGGTGGGCAGTGTCAGAACTTCTATCCTGCGAAGGCCTCGACGCCTATCCCCGCACCGACGCGCCGACCACGGCGAAGTCAGGTCCTACACCCTCGATTGGGAAGAGCCTGATTGACCCTCAGGTCGACACCTCAATCCTGATCAGTCACTCGCTCGTGACCGACGTCCACCTCGTGAACCTCGCGGCATGCCGTGACATGACCTTGGCGACGTTCGACCGACGGTTGCCAACCCATTTGGCACCCCGAGACCGGCACCACGTGACAGTGATTCCCGCCGGGGTTGCTCAGTGAGCGAGCCCCTGGCGATCGGCCTGGCAGCGCTGCTGACCGCCGCCATCATGGCCACCAACCTCTGGGCGGTGGTGCGCGACCGGCGTGACGTGGAGCGTGTCACCAAACCGGCCGCGATGATCGCCCTGCTGGCAGTGGCGGCGCTCGCGGGAGCCAGCGACACGGCATCCGGTCGATGGCTCCTGGCCGCGCTCGTCTTCGGCCTCATCGGTGACGTCATGCTCCTGGGCGCCTCATCGAAGCGCTTCGTCGCGGGGCTCACTGCCTTCTTGGTCGGGCACCTGTTCTTCGTCGCGTCCTTCGTCACCGCCGGGATGGAGCGTCCCGGCTGGGGCTGGTTCGGGCTCGCCGTGCTCTCGGCATCGCTGGCCGTGGGGCGCGGCATCCTGCCCGGTGCCCGGGCCGCCGGCGGAGCCCCGCTGACCATCGCCGTCGCGGCCTACATGCTCGTCATCGGCGCCATGGCGGTCAGCGGCTGGGCCACCGGGCTGTTGCTCGTCGGGCTCGGCGTGAGCCTGTTCGTCGTCAGCGACACCGTGCTGGCCCTGGGTCGCTTCGTCGAACCCCGATCCTGGACCCGGCCCGTGACGATGCTGACCTACCACGGTGCGCAGGCCCTGATCGTCGCCGGCCTGCTGGCCTGACCCACCTGCTGCGATACCCTGACCCCGTGACCACGGTGCTCCTGCTTACCTAGCCGCGACGGCCACCCCAGCCGCGCGGCGACCCCTCCTGAGCGAGGGGTTTTTTCATGAGCGCACCACCGAGCATCCGCGCACGACGACACGACGAACGAGGACGAGATGAGCGAGACCCCGTACCGCTACACCGCCGAGCTGGCCGGGCAGATCGAGGTGGCCTGGCAGGACCGCTGGGAGCAGCGAGGCACCTACCACGCCCCGAACCCGGCCGGCCCCTGGGCAGACCCCGAGGGGGTCGCCGCGCACTCCGGCGGGCATCTGCTCGTCCTCGACATGTTCCCCTACCCGAGCGGTGCCGGCCTGCACGTCGGGCACCCGCTCGGCTACATCGCCACCGACGTCTTCGCGCGCTTCAACCGCATGCTCGGCAAGAACGTCCTGCACTGCCTGGGGTACGACGCGTTCGGGCTGCCGGCCGAGCAGTACGCCGTCCAGACCGGCCAGCACCCGCGCAAGACCACCGAGGACAACATCGTCATCATGGCGCGCCAGCTGCGCCGACTGGGCCTGGGCCACGACGACCGCCGCGCCATCCAGACCATCGACCCCGACTACTACCGCTGGACACAGTGGATCTTCACCCAGATCTACAACGCCTGGTACGACGCGGATGCCGTGCGCCCCGACGGCGGGACCGGCCGCGCCCGCCCCATCGCGGAACTCGAGCAGGAGTACCGCGACGGAACGCGCCCGCTGCCCGGTGGTGAGGACCGCGCGTGGGACACGTTGAGCGCGACCGAGCGCGCCGGCATCCTCGATGCCTCGCGCCTGGCGTACACGAGCGAGGCGCCGGTCAACTGGTGCCCTGGCCTGGGCACAGTGCTCTCCAACGAGGAGGTCACCAACGAGGGCCGCTCCGAGCGGGGCAACTTCCCGGTGTTCAAGCGCAACCTGCGCCAGTGGATGATGCGGATCACCGCGTACGCCGACCGGCTGGCCGACGACCTCGACCGGGTCGAGTGGCCCGAGAAGGTCAAGATCATGCAGCGCAACTGGATCGGGCGCAGCCACGGTGCGAAGGTCACCTTCCCGATCGCCCGTCCCTCCGGTGACCTATTGGTCGATTCAGGAATGCCGGATGCCGGGATCGAGGTCTTCACGACCCGTCCCGACACGCTGTTCGGCGCCACGTTCATGGTGCTGGCCCCCGAGCACCCGCTCGTCGACACGCTCGTCCCCGCAGGTGGCTGGCCCGAGGGAACCAAGCCCGCGTGGACCGGTGGCGCCGACACCCCGGCTCAGGCCGTCGCGGCCTACCGCCTCGCGGCCTCACGCAAGAACGACATCGAGCGCCAGTCCGAGGGCAAGGACAAGACCGGTGTCTTCACCGGTGGCTGGGCGACCAACCCGGTGACGGGCACCCGTATCCCGGTGTTCATCGCCGACTACGTGCTCATGGGCTACGGCACCGGCGCGATCATGGCCGTGCCCGCACAGGACGAGCGCGACTGGGACTTCGCGACCGCGTTCGACCTGCCGATCGTCCGCACCGTGCAGCCGTCCGAGGGGCACGACGAGAACACCGCCTTCACCGGTGACGGCCCGGCGATCAACAGCAGCAATGACGACGTCGACCTCAACGGGCTGGGGGTCGCGCAGGCCAAGGAGCGGATCACCGCCTACCTGGCCGAGCGGGGCCTCGGCGAAGCGACCGTCACCTACAAGCTGCGCGACTGGCTGTTCAGCCGGCAGCGCTACTGGGGTGAGCCCTTCCCGATCGTCTTCGACGAGGACGGTGTCGCCCACGCGCTGCCCGACGAGATGCTGCCCGTCGAGCTGCCCGAGGTGCCCGACTACAGCCCGAAGACCTACGACGCCGAGGACGCCAGCAGCGAGCCCGAGCCGCCGCTGTCGCGTGTCCCCGACTGGGTGGAGGTCGACCTCGACCTCGGTGACGGCCGCGGCACCCGCCGCTTCCGCCGCGAGACCAACACCATGCCGAACTGGGCAGGCTCGTGCTGGTACTACCTGCGCTACCTCGACCCGGCGAACGAGGGCGTCCTCGTCGACCCCGAGAACGAGGCGTACTGGATGGGCCCGCGCTCCGAGCCCGTGGCAGGCGCCCCCGCCGGTACCCGGGACCCGGGTGGCGTCGACCTGTACGTCGGCGGTGTCGAGCACGCCGTGCTGCACCTGCTCTATGCCCGGTTCTGGCACAAGGTGCTGCACGACCTGGGCCACCTGAGCAGTGACGAGCCGTTCCGCACCTACTTCAGCCAGGGCTACATCCAGGCCGCGGCCTACCGCGACGACCGCGGCCAGCCGGTGGAGGCCAAGGAGGTGCAGGAGGGCCCCGACGGCACCTTCACCTGGCAGGGCCAGCCCGTCACCCGCGAGTTCGGCAAGATCGGCAAGTCGCTGAAGAACATGGTCAGTCCCGACGAGATGTATGCCTCGTTCGGTGCCGACACCTTCCGCCTCTACGAGATGGGCCTGGGCCCGCTCGAGCAGAGCAAGCCCTGGGACACCCGGGCCGTGGTCGGCAGCCAGCGCTTCCTCCAGCGGCTGTGGCGCAACGTCGTCGACGAGGAGAGCGGCGAGGTCGTCGTCGTCGACACCCCCATCGACGACGCGACGAACCGGGTGCTGCACCGCACCATCGACGCCGTGCGCGCCGACTACGCGGGGCTGGGCTTCAACACGGCCATCGCCCGGCTCACCGAGCTCAACAACGCCCTGACCAAGCTGCCCGGGGGAGTGCCCCGCGCGGCCGCCGAGCAGATCGTGCTCATGGTCGCGCCCCTCGCGCCGCACATCGCCGAAGAGCTGTGGGCGCGTCTCGGACACACCGAGTCGCTGGTCCACGAGGCGTTCCCGGTGGCCGACCCGGCCCTGCTCGTCGAGGACACCGTCACCTGCGTCGTGCAGGTCCGCGGCAAGGTCCGCGACCGCTTCGAGGTGCCCGCGGACATCAGCGAGGACGACCTGCGAGAGCTGGCGCTGGCGAGCGAGAAGGTCCAGGCAGCGGCGCCGGACGGCATCCGCACCGTCATCGTCCGGGCACCCAAGCTCGTCAACGTCGTCCCTGCCTGACCTGAGGCGACCCCCGGGGACCGCGCCCCGGGGGTGTCTCGCGTCGTGGACCGCGGATGCCGTGGCGCGGCATCCGCTTCTACGCTTGCCCACGTAGGTCATGAGTGCCAGCGACAAGCCCCGGCTCGTTGGTCAGCAACCCTCCTTCCGCGGTGGGGTGCTCCGGGTGACGACCTGGTCGACGTCGAAACCGGCGCCGGCAAGCGCGGATCACGGGGTCACCCGAGGTCCACAGTCCCGACGGAGACCTCCATCGTGTCGATCGCCCCGAGCACCCAGTCCCACTCCTTCCACCGCCGCCCCTGGCTGCGGGCCGTCCCCGACGTCGACCTGCTCGCCCCTCGCACCGGGTCGGATGCCGTCGCGCGCCTCGCGCACCCGGTGCACCGGGGGGCCACCGGCCTCGACCACGCCGGCCTGCCCCCGGTGGTTCGCGCCGGCCTCGTGCCGACCCTGTCCGGTGACTGGGTCGACTACGCGAACCTCGACCACGCGGCATCCACCCCGGCCTTCGAGCGCGTTGCGAGCGCCGTGGAGTCGGCGACCCGCACGTACTCCAGCGTCCACCGCGGCACGGGGTGGCTCTCGCGGGTGACCAGCGCCCACTACGAGGCGGCTCGCGACGAGGTGGCCCGCTTCGTCGGTGCCCGTGAGGACGACGTCGTCGTGTTCACCCGCGGCACCACCGACTCGGTGAACCTGCTCGCGCGGGCCCTGCCGCGGGGCACGACCGTCATCGTGTTCAACTCCGAGCACCACGCGACGCTGCTGCCGTGGTCCAAGCGGGGCACGGTGCGCCTGCCCGTGCCGGGCAGCGCCCGCGATGCCGAGGTCCTGCTGGAGAGCGCCCTTCGTGACCTGCCGGCCGGCACCGCTCGGCGCCCGCGCCAAGCCCTGGTCGTGCTGACGGCTGCGAGCAACGTCACCGGCGAGTTCTGGCCGGTCGAGTCCCTGACGGCCATCGCCCGTCGCCACGGCGCGCGCGTGCTGCTCGACGCCGCGCAGTCGGCCGCCCACCGCCCGCTCGACCTGGCGGCGCTCGACGTGGACTGGGTCGCCTTCTCGGGTCACAAGCTGCACGCCCCGTTCGGCACCGGGGTGCTCGCCGGGCGCAGCGACTGGCTGGATGCCGCAGCGCCCTACCTCGCGGGTGGCGGCGCGACCGCGCAGGTCACGGCCGAGGCGACGCGCTGGGCGACGGGTGCTGCCCGCCACGAGGCCGGCAGCCCGAACGTGCTCGGCGCCGTGGCGCTCGCGGCTGCGTGCGCGACGATCCGCGAGCACCGGGCCGCGATCGACGCCCACGAGGCTGCACTCACGACGGCCCTGCGCGCCGGCCTGCGGGCCATCGACGGGGTGCAGACCTACTCGCTGTTCGGTGAGGACACCGTCCGCGGGCCGGTCGTGACGTTCACGATCGACGGGCTGGACAGCCAGCTCGTGGCGGCGGCGCTGTCGGCAGAGCACGGCATCGGGGTGCGGGCCGGCAAGTTCTGCGCGCACATCCTCGTCGACACGCTGCTCGAGGAGGGGTCGGACGAGCACGACAGCGCGGTTCGTGTTAGTGCCGGCCTGGCGAGCAACCCCGAGCACGTGGCCCGGCTGGTGGCGGCCGTGACGGCGCTGGCGGCTGACGGACCGGGCGCCGAGTACGATCTGACGCAGCAGGGCTGGGCGCCGGTCGATGACACCCGCGAGCTGGACGCGCCGCTGCCCTGGTGAGCGATCGGCGCTTCGGCGGCCGACGACTTGGTGCTCCGGTGGCCCATCGCGGGGCTGGTGACCCGACCCTGCTCGAGGCTGAGAGAGGGGTATAGGGGGTGCTGTCAGGAGACCTTTCGCCGCGCAAGGACTTCCTTGTCGGGCGCAAGGACTCCTGACAGCACTGGTACCCGGGCTCACAGGTTCGAACCGGGTCAGCACCGGCCTCAGGCGTCGGTGGCGCCCATCGCGACGAGACGCTCCACGACGCTGGTCAGCCCTCGGGCCCGAGCAGCCTGCAGCGGGGTCTGACCCTCGAGCACGGAGATCAGGGTCGGGTCGGCGCCGTGGTCGAGCAGCAGGTGGGCCATCCGTTCGTGCCCGAGGTCGATGACGGCGACGAGCACGGTCGACTGGTACTCGGCGTGCGAGAAGTTCACGTCGACGCCGCGGGCCAGGTGGTGCAGCACGAGGTCCTCGTCGCCGGCGCACGCGGCGCCGAACATGTCCTTCCAGTCGCCAGCAGCCATGCGGCAGAGGTTATCCGGGAAACGCCGCGCCACTGGGGTGGTCTGCGCGCCCGTGACGGTGCAGAGTGAGACTCCACGGAGGTGACGCCGGTCACAGCCGCTCCCGAGGAGGACCCATGGCCGATCTCGACACCGGACGGCTGCTCGCAGCCCTCGAGCCCGTGGCGGAGGAGAACCTCAACCGCCACCTCGCCACCGCCCAGGAGTGGATGCCGCACGAGTACGTCCCCTGGTCCCTCGGCCGCGACTTCAAGGAGCTCGGCGGTGAGCCGTGGTCGGTGGAGCAGTCCCAGCTGTCGCCGATCGCCCGCACGGCGCTCGAGGTCAACCTGCTCACCGAGGACAACCTTCCGAGCTACCACCGCGAGATCGAGCGCGCGTTCGGCCGCGACAGCGCGTGGGGGGCCTGGGTGAACCGCTGGACCGCCGAGGAGGGCCGCCACGCGTTCTGCATCCGCGACTACCTGCTCGTCACGCGTGGGGTCGACCCCGACGAGCTCGAGCGGGCCCGCATGGACACCATGGAGACCGGCTACGACTCCGGTGACAAGCCGCTGCTCAACGTCTGCGCGTACGTGTCGTTCCAGGAACTGGCCACCCGGGTCTCGCACCGCAACACCGGCAAGTTCACCGACGAGCCGATCGCGGAGAAGCTGCTGATCAGGGTCGCCAAGGACGAGAACCTGCACATGATCTTCTACCGCAACATCATCCAGGCGGCGCTCGAGCTGACGCCCAACCAGACGATGCGGGCGATCACCGACGAGGTCGTGAACTTCCAGATGCCGGGCGCGATCATCCCCGGCTTCGGGCGCAAGGCCGTGCAGATGGCGATGGCCGGCATCTACGACCTGCGCATCCACCACGACGACATCGTGCAGCCGCTGCTGCGGCAGTGGGGCATCTGGGAGCTCGAGGGCCTCGACGCCGACGGTGAGGCTGCCCGCGAGCAGCTGGCCGCAGCCGTCGCCGCCCTGGACGCCGAGGCCACCCGGTTCGTGGAGAAGCGCGAGGAGCGGGCGGCCAAGATCGCGGCGCGCAAGAACGCGTGACCTGCCCATCGGCATCCGGCCGCTGCGACCTGTCGGGGCGACGACCGACGACTACCCTGCTCGGGTGAGCACCGCCCTCGTCACCGACTCCACGGCCTACCTGCCGTCAGCGCTGCTCGACGGTCTGGACATCCGGGTCGTGCCGCTGCACGTCGTCGTCGGCGGGCGCACCCACTCCGAGGGCGTCGACATCGACCCCGCGGCCGTGGCGGCCGCCCTGCGCGCGTTCACCCCGGTCACGACGTCGCGGCCCACCCCGGCGGCGTTCATCGACGCCTACGAGGCCGCGGCCGCCGCCGGTGCCGACTCGGTGGTCTCGGTGCACCTGTCCGAGGCGATGTCGAGCACCATCGGCAGCGCTCACCTCGCCGCGAGCGCGGCGCCGATCCCGGTGACGGTCATCGACTCGCGAGCGCTCGGCATGGTGATGGGGTTCGCGGTCCTCGCGGGCGCGCGGCTGGCCGCCGGTGGGGCATCGGCCGGGGAGGTCGCGGATGCCGTTCGCGCCACGTGCGCGGGAGCGAGCGTCATGTTCTACGTCGACACCCTGGAGTACCTGCGCCGCGGTGGGCGGATCGGCAAGGCCGGGGCGATGCTCGGATCGGCCCTGGCGATCAAGCCGATCCTCGGGCTGCGCGACGGGCAGATCGTGCCGCTGGAACGGGTGCGAACGTCGTCACGGGCCATCGCCCGTCTCGAGGAGCTCGCGGTCGATGCGGCCCAGGCTGCGGGTACTGCGGGTGCTGCGGATGCTGGGGGTGCCGGGGGTAATGGCGGCGGAGTCGATGTCGCCGTGCACCACCTCGACTCACCGGAGCGCGCCGAGCGACTGGCCGAGCGGTTGCGGGCGCGGCTGGGGCCGGGCACCGAGGTCGTCGTCGTCGAGCTCGGTGCCGTCGTCGGGGCGCATGTCGGGCCGGGAACGCTCGCCGTGGCGGTGGTGCCTCGCGTCGTGCCCCTCGTGCCTCCGGGTGGGCCGCCAGCGGTGGCGCGCTGACCGATGGGCACGTCCGTCATCCAGCTGTGCGGGGTCGCCGCACTCTGTTTCCTCGTGGGATCGATCAATCCCGCGACGATCCTCGCCCGCGCGCTCGGCCGTGACCTGCGCTCGTCGGGCTCGGGCAACCCGGGTGCGACCAACGCCGCTCGGGTGCTCGGCCCGCGCTGGGGTGTCGTCGTGCTGCTCCTCGACGTCGCGAAGGCCTGGCTTCCGAGCCTGCTCGTGCTGCGCAGCATGGGCACCCTGGCCGCCATCGTCGCCGGCACCGCCGTCGTGCTCGGGCACATGTTCAGCCCGTTCCTTCGTGGCAAGGGCGGAAAGGGAGTGGCCAGCGCTCTCGGGGCGCTCCTCGCCATCGCGCCCTGGGTCGCGCTCGGGGCGGTCGTGGTGTTCGTGCTGGCCAAGACGGTGCTGCCGTTCGTCGGTGAGGCCTCCGTCGTGACGATGCTCGTCGTCGCCGCCGTCGGGGTGGCCGCCGTGGCGGGGGTGGTGCCCGGTGTCTCGCAGCTCGTCGGGGGGTGGCTCATCGTGCTGCCGCTGCTCGTGCTCTCGCGCCACCAGCGCAACATCCGGGCGTGGCTGATGCGTCGCAAGCGCCGCCAGGCCTGACTGATGGCGCTGACGGTCGAGCCTGACCGCTGGTGCTGACAGTCGAGTTCTGACCAGCAAGCCTGACCGGCGAGCTGTGACCGCTGGCGCGGAGCGGGTGGTTGTCCACAGGGGGCGTCTCGGCGGGGTGTCCTCCACAGGCCGCGGGATCGAGGCGGCGGCGACCGCTCGGCGTTCGTACGGTCGATGCATGTCACGCCGTCACCCCGTCGAAGAGCTCTCACCGCGCGCACTGGCCCGCCTGCGGTCCCGACCGAGCACGTCCGTGCCGGGCCTGCCCGTGCCGAGTGCCTCGGTGTCGAGCGCCCACGAGCCGAGAGCCGCTGTCCCCAGCGCCTACGTGCCGAGCGAGCGCGACCTCACCCACGGCATCCGGCCACCGCAAGCGGGCCCATCGAGACCAAGCCCATCGAGCGATGTCGGGCGGCATGCTCGGGTGACCGCCCCCCGTGGGTGGTTCCGGCTGCCCGCGGCGTTCGTCGATGCGCGCTGGCAGCCCGGCCGGGCCGCCGTGCTCGGGGTGGTGGTCGTGGGGGTGCTGGCCGTGCTCATCTTCGGGCTGCGGGTGCTGTGGGCGAGCGCGGATGCCGAGGGCACGGTGATCGCTCCGGGCGGCGGTTCGCGCGCCGGGCCGAGTGGGCTCAGTGCAGGCGCCGCCCCGGTGGGCGTGGCGCCGTCGGCGGGGCAGCGGCTGTCCACCACGGGGCCATCGGCGACCTCGGGCGCGCAGACGGCGCCGTCGGGGTCGGCGACTGCGGAGCCCGGTGGGGGAGGGGGGACCGCGGCGGCCGGTCCGGCATCCGCCGTCGTGGTCGTGCACGTCGTCGGCCAGGTCAAGCGCCCCGGGGTTCGCGAGCTGCCGGCAGGGTCGCGGGTGGCGCAGGCGGTCGCAGCTGCCGGCGGCGCGAAGAGCGGAGCGGACCTCAGCCGGGTCAACCTGGCGCGGGTGCTGATCGACGGTGAGCAGGTGCGGATTCCGTCCCCGGGTGATCCGGTCGATCCGCGTGAGCGCACCGGGCCCGGCGCTGCACCCGGTGCTGGTGGAAGCGGCGGCACGGGTGGGGCCGGTGCAGGTTCCGGCGGGCAGGTGGCGCTGAACTCGGCTGACCTCACTGCCCTGGACACCTTGCCCGGGGTGGGGCCTGTCCTCGCGCAACGGATCCTCGACTGGCGCACCCAGCACGGGCGCTTCACGAGTGTCGACGAACTCGGGGAGGTGAGCGGCATCGGCGAGAAGCTGCTGGCCCAGCTGACACCGCTGGTGACCTTGTGAACGGGCTGAGCGATGCGGCATCCGGCGCGGGTGGAGCCGTGCTGAGCGAGAGCGACGGCGGGGCCTCAGCGCCCGGGGGTGTCGGCTTCGGGGCCGCCCTGGCCCGTCGCCGGGCGACCTCGAGCACCGACCTCAGGTTGCTCGCGCCAGCCGTCGTCGCGTGGGTGGTCGCCGCCGCGACCCTGGCCATGCCGGTGGCCGGCCACCTGTGGGTGGCTGCCGCGGCGATCGGGGTGGCCGCGGTGGCGAGCCCGGTGTCTGCGGTGTCCGGGGTGTCCGCGGCACGGTTCATGCTGCGCTGGCTGGTGGTGCTGACGATGGTGCTGGTCGTCATCCTCCAGCTGGCGGCGGCCGGGCACTCGGTGCTTCGCGTGCGCGGCGGGGTGCAGGAGCTCGTCGACCAGCGGGCCGTCGTGACCGCCCTCGTCGTCATCACCGGCGACCCGCTGACCCTGCCCTCGCGCGGTGACACCCCGCGGGTGCTGCGCGAGGCGACCGTGGTGCACCTCGACGCGCGCGGTCGTCAGCGGGCCGCCGGGGCGCCGGTGCTGCTCACCGGCGACGCTGTATTGACCGACCCCGCGTGGCGGTCGACGGTCCAGCTCACCGGCCGGCTGCGCCCCACCGAACCGGGCGATGACCGAGTGGCGAGCCTCGCAGTGACCGGCACCCCGAGGGTCATCGCGCCACCCGGTGCAGTTGCTTCGGCCGCCGAGCACCTGCGCGCAGGGCTGCGCGGCGCCGTCGACGGGGCACCAGCCGATCCACGCGGTCTGTTGCCCGGCCTGGTCATCGGCGACACGAGCCAGACCCCGCCCGACCTCACCGAGGCGATGCGCGCCACCGGCATGACCCACCTGACCGCGGTCAGCGGCAGCAACGTGGCCGTCGTCGTCGGTCTCGTCCTCGGGCTGTGCGTCCTGCTGGGGGTTCCCCTGTGGGCCAGGCCGGTGCTGGCGCTGGTGGCCCTGGCCGGCTTCGTCGTGCTCGCCAGGCCCGAGCCGAGCGTCGTGCGGGCCGCGGCGATGGGGGCGATCGGGCTGATCGGGCTCAGCAGGTCGCGGCGCTCGGCCGGGCCGCCCGTGCTCGGTGCGGCCATCATCGTCGTGCTCGTCGTCGACCCATGGCTGGCGAGGTCGTTCGGCTTCGCGCTGTCCTCGGTGGCGACCCTCGGTTTGCTGCTGTTCACCCGGCCGTGGGGTGAGGCCATCGGTGCCCGCCTGCCCGTGCGGCTGGCCTCGATGGGGCCCGCGCTCGCCGTGCCGGTCGCGGCCCAGGCCATGACCGCGCCCTTGGTCGTGCTGCTCCAGGGGTCGGTCAGCATCGTCGGCGTGGTCGCCAACCTGCTCGCCGCACCCTTGGTGCCGATCGCGACGGTCGCCGGCGTCGCGGCATCCCTGACCTCGGTGATCTGGAGCGATGGTGCCCGACTCATCGCCTGGGCCGGGGTGCTGCCCGCATGGGGCATCGCGAGGGTGGCCCGGTGGTTCGCCGAGGTCCCCGGCGGCACGATGCCGTGGCCGGACGGTGCGCCCGGGGCCCTGCTCCTCGCGGGGCTCACCGTGGTCGTGCTGCTCACGGGGCGTGCTCTCGCCGCGGGGGCCGCCGCTCACCCGGTTCTTGCCCTCGGGTGCGTCCTGACGCTGGCCGCCTCAGTCGTGCCCACCGGGACGGTCACGTGGCCGCCGCAGGGATGGCGGGTCGTCGTCTGTGACGTCGGGCAGGGTGATGCCGTCGTGGTGCGAACCGGCGCAGACAGTGCCCTCCTCGTCGATGCCGGGCCCGATCCTCCACTCGTCGACGGCTGCCTGTCCCGCCTCGGGGTCACGACCCTGGATGCCGTCGTCCTCACCCACCTGCACGCCGACCACGTCGACGGACTCGTCGGGGCGATCGACGGCCGCCGTGTGGGTCAGCTGTTCATCACCCCGGTTCGCGAACCGGCCGACAGCGCAGCGCACGTCGACGCGCTCGCGGTGCGCCACGGCATCCCCGTGGGGTCCTTGTCCGCGGGGGACCGGCTCACGCTCGGCGAGATGGATGCCGTCGTGTGGAGTCCGTGGCGACGCATCGCTGACGGGTCGGTGCCGAACAACGCGAGCGTGGTGCTTGCGGTGCGTACCGGCGAGGTCGACGCCCTGTTGCTGGGCGACATCGAGCGCGAGGCCGCGCACGACCTGCTGCTGCGGTTGCGGCGCGAACCGTCGATGGTTCAGGCGGCAGAGGCGTTCGACGTCGTGAAGACCCCGCACCACGGGAGCGCGAACCTCGACGACGACCTCATGGCGGCGGTGCGGGCGCCCGTCGGGGTGATCAGTGTCGGCGCCGACAACGACTACGGCCACCCGGCGCCGAAGCACCTGGATCTGCTGCGGCGCAACGGGTACGCCATCTACCGCACCGACCAGCGTGGCGACGTGGCGATCGCCGAGCGTGGCGACGACGTCATCGTCACGACCAGCCGCTGACGGCAAGGCGGGTGGTGCCGCTCAGATCGAGAAGGTCGGCTCCGGGGCGCGCACCGTCGAGGCCGTCGACTGGGCCGCGGCGCTCTCGGTGAGTGCTTCGAGGGTCGCCTTGACCGCCGGCACGCGCTGCAGGTCAGAGGTCGTGACGGCCATGATCGAGCGCCGGGATGCCGGGGTGATGGGCAGGGCGACGACGTCGGGGTGGTGCACCGTGCGCAGGATGAGGTCGGGGATGAGCGCCACCCCGAGACCCTCGGCGACCAGGCCCATGACGGCCACGTAGTCCTCGGTCTCGTAGGCGACGTCAGGCCGGAACCCGGCGTCGTGCGTCAGCTGGAGCAGGTGTCCGCGACAGCGCGGGCAGCCAGCGATCCACGGTTCGTCGGCGAGCACCGAGAGGTCGACGTTCTCCTGAGCCGACACACTGTGGCCCTCGGGCACGGCGAGGCGCACCTCGTCGTCGAGCAGGTTCGTGATGACGAACTGGTCGAGGTCCTCCTCGCCCCGGCCGATGTCGGTGCCCTCGTAGGCAAATGCCACGGCGAGGTCGCACTCGCCAGCCTTCAGTGCGGCCAGGCTCTCGGGGGGCTCGGCCTCGGTGAGGGTGATGCTGATGTCGGGGAAGCGCTTCTTGACCAGCGACAGCGCGCGCGGCACCAGGGTCGCCGACGCCGAGGGGAAGGCCATGAGCCGCACCCGCCCGCTGCGCAGTCCGGCGATTGCCGCGACCTCTTCCTCAGCCGCGTCGATGGCCGCGAGCACCGGGGTGGCGTGGCGGGCGAGCACCTGGCCGGCCTCGGTGAGGCGGACGTTGCGGCCGACCCGCTCGACGAGCACGGTGCCGGTGCGCTGCTCGAGGCGCCGCACCATCTGCGAGATCGCCGGCTGCGTGTAGCCCAGCGAGGTGGCGGCCGCGGTGAAGCTGCCCTCGTCGGCGATGGCCTTCATGACCCGGAGTCCTGCGGCGTCGATCATGCCCGCATCCTATAACGCCGAGTTATCCCCGGCTATGAGTTCTGCACCCCGCGTGATCCGACCTCTTGCGCTGCAGCCACCTGGTTGGGTGGTAACCAGGTGGCTGGCGTGCAATCAGTCGGGGGTGCGAGGTGGCTGGAGTGCAATCAGTCGCGGGTGGGTGGGAGGATCCACGCCATGCCGGATGCCGTCGCGCCACTCACCCCCGCGGTCTCCTCTGCGGCACCACTCACCCAGGCGTCGCTCATCTCGTTGGCCGAGCTGCTGTTCGACCACCCGGGCACGCTGGTGCTCACCGGTGCCGGGATGTCGACCGACAGCGGCATCCCCGACTACCGCGGCCCGGACGGCCAACGCAGGGTCACCCCCATGCAGCACGGCGAGTTCGTCGGCAGCAGCGCGGCTCGGCAGCGCTACTGGGCGCGCTCGTTCATCGGCTGGCAGCGGTTCAGCCACGCCGAGCCCAACGACTGCCACCACGCGGTGACCGCCCTCCAAGCGCGTGGTGTGCTCGGGCCGGTCATCACCCAGAACGTCGACGGCCTGCACCAGGCCGCGGGCAGTCGTGACGTCACCGAACTGCACGGCACGCTGGCCGAGGTGCTGTGCCTGACCTGCGGCACCCGCACTGACCGCGACCTGCTCCAGGCCCGCATGGCCGAGCAGAACCCCGGGTTCGAGGCGCTCGCATCGGGGGAGGCGCCGGACGGGTCGCGGGTGAGCAGCCAGATCCGCCCGGACGGTGACATCGTGCTCGACGACGCGCTCGTCACCGCGTTCCAGTTGCCGCACTGCAGCATCTGCGGCGCCGACACCCTCAAGCCCGATGTCGTGTTCTTCGGAGGCTCGGTCCCGCGAGAGCGGGTCGACGCCTGCTACGCCCTGACCGACGAGGCGCCGGCCCTGCTCGTGCTGGGTTCGTCGCTGGCCGTGATGTCGGGACTGCGGTTCGTCCGGCACGCCGCGAAGCGCGGCATCCCCGTCATGGCCATCACCCGCGGACCCACACGGGGCGACGACCTCATGACGGTGCGCGTGGATGCCCCACTTCGGCCGAGCCTGCGCGCCCTGGTCGATCACCAGGCCTGACCCGTGGAGCGCTCCAGCGCCGGCCGGGCAACGGTGCGCCGCCGTGACGATCCGCGCCATGACGATCCGCCACATGACGATGCGTGAGTGACGCGGGCAACGCCCCGCCGCCGACCCGTCGTGCTCTGGCAGGCGTACGCTGAAACCATGGGAGCCACCGGATCAGGACCCTTCGAGAACGACGACGCACTCGACTTCCTCGGTGATCTGGAGGACCTGCCGCGCGACCAGCGACCGGCCGTCGTCCTGGCTGCGCTCGAGACCGTGCTCCGGTCGTCGGGGTACATCGAGGCGCCGGAGATGTGTGAGGCCGTGGCGGGTGCCGCAGCAGTGGGTGCCAGCCTGAATCCCGCTGCGGCACAGGGGGAGCCATACCTTCCGCAGTGGCTCATCGACGAGCCCCTGCCGACGGGCGATCAGGAGCTCGTGGAGAAGTCGCGGCAGGTGCTGCGCCGCGCGGTGCGCTCGCACGCCAACGAGTGGTGGGAGCTGTGGGAGGAGGCCGGGCTCGCCGGTGACGTCACGGCATCCTGCCGTCGGGCCCTGGCGTGGCTCGGCGACCGCGACGACTGATGCACCTGTCAGAGCGCGACGACTGACGGCGCGGGCCGAGGTTCGCACCACAAGGTTCAGGTGAGCACCACAAAAGAAGTGGTGCTCACCTGAAGGTTCCGGCATCGGGCGAGAAAGTTCTTCCCGACTTCAGACGCGGCGCAGGACTGCCGTGACCTTGCCCAGGATCGTCGCGTGGTCTCCGTCGATGGGTGAGAACTCCGGGTTGTGCGGCATCAGCCAGACCTTGCCGTCGCGCCGCTTGAACGTCTTGACGGTGGCCTCGTTGTCGAGCATCGCAGCGACGATGTCCCCGTTCTCGGCGTTGGGCTGCTGGCGCACGACGACCCAGTCGCCGTCGCAGATCGCGGCGTCGATCATCGAGTCGCCGACGACCCGCAGGAGGAACAGCGACCCCTCGCCGACGATCTGGCGGGGGAGGGGGAAGACGTCCTCGACGACCTCGTCGGCGGTGATCGGCACGCCGGCGGCGATCTGACCGAGAACCGGAACGTAGGTGGCCTCCGGGCGCTGGTCGTTGATGCCGGTGACGTCCTCGTCGTCGTGGTCGGGCACGCCGCGGTAGCCGGGCTCGTCGCTGGCGGTGTCGGGGGAGATGACCTCGATCGCCCGGGGGCGGTTCGGGTCGCGGCGCAGGTAGCCCTTGCGCTCCAGCGCCGACAGCTGGTGGGCGACCGAGCTCGGGGAGGTCAGGCCGACGGCGTCGCCGATCTCGCGCATGCTCGGCGGGTAGCCGCGCCGGTCGATGGAGTTGCGGATGACCTCGAGGACCTTGCGCTGGCGGTGGGTGAGCGCCCCGCCGTCGCCGCGGTCGGGCATCTCGTGGATGTCGGCGTTCCTCGGACGTGCCATGTCGACCCCTTCGGTCACGGTCATCGGCGCTGGTGTCAGTTCCAGTCTTTTCGCAGGTCAGGCCGACTGTCGGTGCTCGTCGGCAGGATCTCCTGCATGACGACACCCTACGAGGCTCGTACAGAGAATTCAAACATTTCTTCGAGGTGTGTCTTGAGTGGCTCGAACATTCGTGCTACAACTCGTACAGACGTTCTATCGAACACCGGTTCGACGGTGGCCCCGGCCACCGAGATGGAGGAGACATCATGAGTGCACTCGCGTGGGACCACACCGATCTCGGGTACGCCGGCTCGACCCCGAAGCGTCCGCACCTCGTCCTCGTGCAGGGTGGTGCGCGAACCACGGCGGATGCCGGTGGCGTTCGCCTCACGCGGCGCGGTCGCCTGGCGCTGTTCCTCCTCGTGCTCGCGGTCGTGGCCGTGACCAGCCTCACCGGGCTGCGCGGGGCAGGGGCGAGCGAGCCGCTGCGGGCGGTGACGGTCGCTCCCGGCGAGACGCTGTCGCAGATCGCGGTGGCCGAGCTGCCGACGTTGTCGATGGATCAGGCCATCGTCGCGATCCAGATTGCCAACAACCTCAGCACCGCGCAGGTCAGCGCCGGTCAGCAGCTGGTGATCCCGAGCTCCTGACCCTCATCCCACCGGGTGCCCGTGAGGCCGCCGGTGCTCCAGACCTGAGTCCCTCGACCCGGCTCAGAGACGCCGAGGGGCGTCGCCCCCGTGCAGGGGTGCGGCGCCCTTCGTGCTGTCGACTCCCGTTCATCCACCGTTCGGCCCGTTCTCGCCGCACGGACTACCGCCGGTCCCGCTGGCGGCCGAGCCTGACGCGTGGACAGGGGTCTATCGATGGCATCGCCCTGCCCCTCGACTCCTGTGCGCGGTGATGAGGCCGCGACGACGAAATGTTGGCGCATCGTGAATGCACGTCTCCACAAGTCTGCTGCGGGACTGATGGGCGCTGCGGCCATCATCATGGCCCCAGTCGCCCTCGCCGCTCCGGCCAGCGCCGCCATGATCCTCAACGAGGCCAACGCGGACGACGCCGTGGCTACCGTGCAGGGCCCGAACGGCACCAACCAGGAGTCGTTCTGAGTCGGCTACCTGTCCGACAGGGACATCGACGGGGCCAGCTGCAAGAAGGTGACGCCCGCCTCGGAGATCAAGTCGTGGGTGATCCCGGCGCCGGCGACCGGCACTCAGTACGCCCTCGTCACCAGCAAGGCCGGCAACGAGAACGCGCTGGAGGAGGGGCAGTACCCCAACCAGGTGTGGTGGGCGCCGAAGGCGGCGCAGGGCAACACCGTGACAGCGGTGGCCGGGAAGAACATCTCCCACGTCATCTTGTGCACCGTTCCCAAGAAGACGACCACGCCGCCGCCGCGCACCTCCCCGCCGGTCACCAAGCCGCCCGTCACCAAGCCGCCGGTGACCGGTCCGGTCGTGGAGACCGACCGCGTCGCTGACACCGGGTCCGCCGCGGGCTTGGGTATGGCAGCCGCCGCCACCGTCCTCGCCGCTGGTCTCGGTGCCGTGGCCTTCAGCCGTCGTCGTCAGGGCAACCACCGCTGATGACTGCTCGCCCACTGCGTGCGGTGGGCGTGGCCCTGATCGTCCTCGCCGTCGCGCTGCTCACCTGGGTGATGCAGCGCGGCGGCGACGCCGTTCCCGTCGCGGCGATCCCGGCCGCGGCCTCCTCGGCACCATCGACCACCACGAGCACTCAGAGCCCCACGCCCACCCCGACGGCAACCACGTCCCCGACGCCAACCGCCACGGCTACGCCAACCGCCACTGCGACGGCATCCGCATCCAAGGCACCGTCCAGCGAAGGTCTACGCATCCGGATACCGACGATCGGCCTCGACCACGCCATGCGCGGTCAAGGGCTGAGCTCGAACGGCACGATCGACCCGGACCCGGGCACCGTGATGTGGTTCAAGGGCTATGAGCGGGTTCGCCCCGGCAAGGTCGGCACGGCGGTCATCGCCGCGCACGTCGCCACCGGGAAGCGGCCCGACGTCTTTGCCGACCTGGCCGACGTCGACGTCGGCGACACCATCGAGGTCGTCGAGGACGGCAAGTCGGTGAAGTACCGCGTGACCCGGGCGGGGGCCATCGACAAGAAGAAGGTCACGACCGACCAGACGGTCTGGGGTGCGAACACCTCGCGGACCAGGCTGGCGATCATCACCTGCGACGACGCGTTCGGACTGCGAGGTGACGGCCACCGGGTCGCCAACTTCGTCGTCATCGCTGACAAGGTCTGACGCCGCGGCGCCGACGCTAGCCGAAGGTCAGGTCGAGAGGGCGCTCCAGGAAAGCAGCGAAGGCCGCGGACGCGTCACCGATCGCGTCCTGATCGCTGGTATCGAGAGGGGTGTCGCCCGAAACGGCCACCCGAACCGACGCGGCCGTCACCACGCGCTTCCACACCCCGACGTCCTCATCACCCACGACGACGATGCCCCCACCTGCCTCCGACACCAGCCGGGCCCGCGACGCCGACGGGTCGCGCCGCGGGAAGCCGGTGTCGCGGTAGGTCAGGCACACCTCGTCAAACGTCGACAACAGCAGGGCGCGCGGCGCGCGCGAGGTGCGTGACGACATCCGAGGGTCGAACCAGAGGGTGTGGCCGCCTGCCTCGACGTGGTCGAGGTCGCCCTCGAGGTCACGCAGGGCTGCGCGGATCTGGGTGAGGGTGAGGGTTGACCAGCGGGCCAGGTCCCGTTCGGATGCCGGGCCGTGGCCTACGAAGAATCGTCGCGTGAGCTCTCGGCGGGCGTCGTCGGCGTCGAGGCTGTCGAGCAGTGCCGGGGGCAGCGTCTCGTCGGCGAGCACGTAGGTGTGCTCAGCACCGCGCGGCGGGCCTGAGCAGATGAGGGCCCGCATCTCGGCGACGATGAGCAGGTGCGCGAGCCGTTCCACGTCGGTCGGCAGGCCAGCGGCCTCGACGTGCGGCCGCAGCTCGCGGCGGGTGTGGGGTGTGGGCCCGGCGAGGACCCGCTCGAGCACCCGGAACGCACGCAGGATCAGGTCGTCGTCGAGCCCCAGCCCGCGGCGGCGGCCGTTCAGGGAGGACTCGACGCGCGGGCCGGTGGCGTGCTGCATCCAGCGCAGGTCCTCGGGTGCGACGTGGTGCCAGGTGGGGCGCAGCACGTGGGTGCGCACCCAGCCGCCTGCCGCCTGCTCGGCCAGCAGGCCCGCATAGGTGGTGCCGGGCGGCATCCGCATCGCGAGGGACCACGCGGCCAGCGGCGCATCCTGGGACTGTACGGCCGTGAGGAGCCGCACCACATCGCCCCCGCGCGGCAGCCCAGCCGCCGACAGGCGCTGGGTGGCCAGGCGCCGTCGACGCACCTGGGGCAGGGATGCCGTACGCACAGCGGTCATCGTCCCACCGACCCCTGACGGGTGGTCGTGCTCGGGAACAGTTCGGGGGTGCCTTGCGTTCGATAGTGCGTAATCAAGTAATCACTGCAAGGAGAAGCGTCATGCGACACCCCCACTTCACCCCCTCAGAGTCAGACACCCTCGGCGCCTCGGGCACGGCCCGTGGCCTGCGCGGCATGCACGGCATCCGCGGTCCCCGTGGCGGGCGCCCCGGCCCCGGCGGCGGTCCTGGCGAGGACGGCCCGCGCGGTCCCCGCGGCCCTCGCGGCGCCCGTGGACGCGGCTTCGGCCGCCCCGGTGGCTGGCAGCAGGGTGACCTGCCCAGCGCCGACGACGCCCAGAGCTGGTTCACCGGGCGCCTGCCCGACGACTGGTTCGACGGCGTCGAGATCACCGTCGACCGCGAGGAGATCACCGTCATCGGTGTCCTCGCCAACGTTGACGCCGAGACCGACCCGGCCAAGGCCGAGGGCCGGATCAGTCGGTTCCGCGCCGACACCCGTGACGAGCGGATCGCCATCGCGAGCGAGGCCCAGGCCCGCTACCAGCGCACCGTCTCGTGGGGCGCGCGCGTCGGCGAGACGACCGTGATGTTCACCCACCTGGCCGTCCCGGTCATGACCCGGCTGCGTCAGCCCGAGCGGGCCGTGCTCGACACCCTCGTCGACGCCGGTGTGGCTCGCTCCCGCAGCGACGCCCTCGCGTGGTCGGTGCGCCTCGTGGGTGAGCACGCCGACACCTGGCTCGGTGAGCTGCGTGAGGCGATGGCCGAGGTCGACAAGCTGCGCGCCAAGGGCCCGACGGTCTGATCAGGTCAGCGTGCAGCGCATGACCAGGCGCGGCATCTTGCTCGCCACGGCATCCGTCGTGCCGATCACCGCGAAGCCGGCCCGCTCGAACATCGAGCGCGTGCCGACGAAGGCCATCGTCGTGTCCATCCGACCTACGGGGTCCACGGGGTAGGCCTCGACGGCGGGAGCGCCGTGGGCGGCGGCGTGTGCCACGGCCCCCTCGAGCAGGTGCCCGACGACTCCTTGGCGCCGGTGCCCGCCGCGCACGACGACGCACACGATGCTCCACACGGGCAGGTCGTCGACCGGCCGGATGAGGGCACTGTGCACCAGTCGCGGGATGTCCGCACGCGGCCCGATGTTGCACCACCCGACGGGGATGCCGTCGCGGTAGGTGACGACGCCGGGCGGCACGTCGCGCTCGCACAGGGCCCGCATCGCCCGTTCCCGCTGGTCGCTTCCGTCGCCGCCGAGCTCGCGGATGTCCGCCGCACGAAGACGGTGCGACAGGCACCAGCACGCCACTTCACGTCGGTTGGGGTTGACGATGTCGGCGTAGTCGTCGAACCGGTCGGGTGTCACCGGGTGGGTCTGCCAGGTTGCCGTGTCCATGGGATCAGGGAATCACCGACCCCTGACGGCGCCCCAGGAATCGGTCATCGCGTGTTGTGCGGGAGGTCGCCCACGGCGACACGCCCGAACGTTCGGCGGGCGGACGGCATCCGAACGCCCTGACCTGCACAAACGGAACTCGCCACGCCGAAACACCCGGAATGTCTTGCGGCCCCCGTCACAGTGAGTCAAGATAGCCACCACATCTAGTGGTTACACCCGTGTAGTTCGTCCACATGTTGTGCACACGAAATGCCGGTCATCCACAGGTTGTTCACACCACTGTCCACTGCTTCGTCCACAGGACGCCGCACCACAGCCCACGCGAGGGGGGTCCCATGCACTGCCCGTTCTGCCGCCACACCGACTCCCGGGTCATGGACTCGCGGGCCACCGACGACGGCACGAGCATCCGCCGGCGCCGCCAGTGCCCGCAGTGTGGGCGTCGTTTCACCACCGTCGAGACCGCCAGCCTGAGCGTGGTCAAGCGCTCCGGGGCGACCGAGCCGTTCAGCCGCGCCAAGGTGCTCGTCGGTGTCCGCAAGGCGTGCCAGGGCCGCCCGGTGAGCGAGGACGACCTCGCCCGCCTGGCCCAGCGCGTCGAGGAGACCATCCGCAGCCACGGCAGCGCCGAGATCGACGCCCACGAGGTCGGCCTGGCCGTCCTCGAACCGCTTCGTGAGCTCGACGAGGTCGCGTACCTGCGCTTCGCGAGCGTCTACCAGGCGTTCGACAACCTCGAGGACTTCGAGTCCGCGATCACCCTCCTGCGCGCCGAGCGCGACGCCGCAGGCATCGAACCACCGGGTCGGATGCCGTCCGCCCACCCCGCGGGGTAGCTCGCCGTCGTCCGTCGTCGCCGGCAACCACCGGCTGCGGCAGCGATGTCAGTGCCTCGCAGTACAACAGACAGATGACAGGTCACCACGGCCCCCGAACGGGGCAGAAGGTAGGGAAACGCATGACCGAGACCGCCGGAGCACGTGCAGGTGCCCGCAAGTCCGCCCGCGGCAAGGGGGTGACCGTCGAGCGCATCTTCACCACGCCCGGGGTGCACCCCTACGACCAGGTGACCTGGGAGAAGCGCGACGTCGTCCAGCAGAACTGGAAGACCGGGGAGACCATCTTCGACCAGCGCGGGGTGGAGTACCCCGACTTCTGGTCCGTCAACGCCAGCACCATCGTCACGACCAAGTACTTCCGCGGCGCCGTCGGCACCCCGGAGCGCGAGACCGGGCTCAAGCAGCTCATCGACCGCGTCGTGCTGACCTACGTCAAGGCCGGTAAGGACCACGGCTACTTCGGCACCGCCGAGGACGCCGAGATCTTCGAGCACGAGCTGACGTACGCCCTGCTGCACCAGGTGTTCAGCTTCAACTCGCCCGTGTGGTTCAACGTCGGCACCGCGAGCCCGCAGCAGGTCAGCGCCTGCTTCATCCTCAGCGTCGACGACTCGATGGACTCCATCCTCAACTGGTACAAGGAGGAGGGCTTCATCTTCAAGGGCGGCTCCGGTGCCGGCCTGAACCTCTCGCGCATCCGCTCCTCCAAGGAGCTGCTGTCCTCCGGTGGCACCGCGTCGGGCCCGGTGTCCTTCATGCGTGGGGCCGACGCCTCCGCGGGCACCATCAAGTCCGGTGGCGCGACGCGCCGTGCGGCCAAGATGGTCGTCCTCGACGTCGACCACCCGGACATCGTGGAGTTCGTCGAGACCAAGGCGCGCGAGGAGGACAAGATCCGCGCGCTGCGTGACGCCGGCTTCGACATGGACCTCGGCGGCAAGGACATCGTGTCCGTGCAGTACCAGAACGCGAACAACTCGGTGCGCGTCACCGACGAGTTCATGCGGGCGGTCGAGGAGGGCAAGGAGTTCGGCCTGACCTCGCGCAAGGATGGTTCGGTCATCGAGACCATCGACGCGCGTGAGCTCATGGGCAAGATCGCCGCCGCCGCGTGGGAGTGCGCCGACCCGGGCATCCAGTACGACGACACGATCAACGACTGGCACACCAACCCCGAGACGGGCCGCATCACGGCATCCAACCCGTGCTCGGAGTACATGAGCCTGGACAACTCCTCGTGCAACCTGGCGAGCCTGAACCTGCTGAAGTTCCTGCGCGACGACGACAGCTTCGACGCCGTGCAGTTCCAGAAGGTCGTCGAGCTCGTCATCACGGCGATGGACATCTCCATCTGCTTCGCCGACTTCCCGACCGAGCCGATCGGTGACACCACGCGTGACTACCGCCAGCTCGGCATCGGCTACGCCAACCTCGGCGCGCTGCTCATGGCCACCGGCCACGGGTACGACTCCGAGGGTGGGCGCGCCATCGCGGCGTCGATCACCTCGCTGCTCACCGGCGCTGCCTACAAGCGCTCCGCCGAGCTCGCCGCGATCGTCGGGCCGTACGCCGGGTATGCCCGCAACGCCGACGCCCACAAGCGGGTCATGCGCAAGCACGCCGCCGCCAACGACACGGTGCGCACCATCACGACGATGGACAAGGACATCCACCGCATCGCCACGAAGGCGTGGGACGAGGTCGTCAAGCTCGGTGAGAAGAACGGCTACCGCAACGCCCAGGCGTCGGTGCTCGCCCCGACCGGCACCATCGGCTTCATGATGGACTGCGACACCACCGGCATCGAGCCCGACTTCTCGCTCGTGAAGTTCAAGAAGCTCGTCGGTGGTGGCTCGATGCAGATCGTCAACCTGACGATCCCGCGGGCGCTGCGCAAGCTCGGCTACACCGAGGAGACCGTCGAGGCGATCGTCGAGTACATCGCCGACAAGGGTCACGTCATCGACGCACCCGGCCTGAAGCCCGAGCACTACGAGGTGTTCGACACCGCGATGGGTGCGCGCGCCATCTCCCCGATGGGCCACGTGCGGATGATGGCTGCGGTGCAGCCGTTCCTGTCCGGTGCCATCTCCAAGACGGTCAACCTGCCGGAGACGGCGACCGTGGAGGAGATCGAGGAGGTCTACGTCCAGGGCTGGAAGATGGGCCTGAAGGCGCTGGCCGTCTACCGCGACAACTGCAAGGTGGGCCAGCCGCTGTCCGATGGTGGCTCGACCGCCAAGGACGCCGCGGCCGACAAGGCCTCGGCCGCGGTGGCTGCCGCGACGACCGAGATCGTCGAGAAGGTCGTCTACCGGCCGACGCGTGAGCGCCTGCCGAAGCGTCGTGCCTCGCAGACCATCTCGTTCGCCGTGGGTGGGGCCGAGGGTTACCTCACGGCCGGCACGTACGACGACGGGCGTCTCGGTGAGCTGTTCCTGAAGTTCGGCAAGCAGGGCTCGACCCTGGCCGGTGTCATGGACGCGTTCTCGATCGTGACGTCGGTGGCGCTGCAGTACGGGGTGCCGCTGGAGACGTTCGTGGAGAAGTTCACGAACATGCGCTTCGAGCCGGCCGGCATGACCGACGACCCGGACGTGCGGATGGCGCAGTCGCTCATGGACTACGTGTTCCGCCGGCTGGCGCTGGACTACCTGGACTTCGACACCCGCTCGTACATGGGCATCCACTCCGCGGAGGAGCGGGCGCGTCAGCTCGAGACCGGGTCGTACGCACCGGTCGACGAGGAGACGGGTGAGGACCTCGAGGAGGAGCTCGAGTCCTTCAGCCAGGGCATCGGCGCCTCCTCCAAGAAGGTGGATGCCGTTGTGTCGGTTGACGCTCCGGCCGCCGGTTCCGCGGCGGGGGAGTCGGGCTCGTCGCTCGACGCCTCGGCGGTGACGTCCGGTGCAGGTGCAGCCTCGGCCCGTGAGGTCTCCTCGGAGATCCACTCCTCGGCTGACCTGCTCGCGATGTTCGGCGACTCCAAGGCTGCGGATGCGCCGATGTGCATGACCTGCGGGACCAAGATGCGCCCGGCTGGCTCCTGCTACGTCTGCGAAGGCTGCGGAAGCACCTCCGGCTGCAGCTGATGTCGAATCTCAATGGCGTGTCGGTGATTTCTCACTGGAATGTCAGTGGATTCTCACGAGAGCGTCAAGCCGTTCTCTCGCGTATCAGTGTCCGAACGGATGCAACGCTCCAACGCCTGAGGGCGGGCTGCTTCGGCAGTCCGCCCTCAGGCGTTGGGATTGCGCCTTCAGCTCGCCGACGTCGCTGCCGCGAACTTTGGGCACTCAAGCCTCCGCCGGCGGGGCTCGTGCAGGTTCTTGTTCGAAGGGCCGAGGCCGCGGCTCACAGCCCAAGGGACCGGGCAGGTGGCCGCCTACCACGGCTAGAAGTCCGTCCCTCGGCCAGGCAGAGACGACCGCCCGGGCTGCCCTTCGCGTGGGTTTGAGCGCAGGGGGTATCGCAGTGGGGGTTATCTTCGAGGTGAACGGCTTACAACGATGGGCAGGGGCATGACCTTTCAGGTGCTGGCATTGGACGGTGGAGGAGCAAAGGCTCTCTTCACCATCAATGTGCTGGCTCGCCTTGAGGAAGACCTTGGCGTGCGCATCGTCGATTCATTCGACTTGATCGCGGGCACCTCTGCTGGCGGCATCATTGCTCTCGGCCTCGGAGCCGGTCTCACCCCGGCGGACATTGCGGCTCGCTACGAGTCCCTGACAACGACGGTGTTTCCGGCAAGTCGGCGCTCGGCTCGCGCATGGGTGCACCGCCTCCGCCGCCCGCAGTATGACGCCGACGCTCTCGTCGAAGCTCTTCGTGATGTCCTCGGGGACCGCCTGCTGGGGGAGAGCGCCAAGCCACTTCTCGTTCCGTCGTGGGACACCCGATCGGGTCAGGTGCACCTGTTCAAGACGCCGCACCACTCGCGGCTCACGCGCGACTGGAAAGTGGCGATGCTGGACGTCGCGCGAGCCACGTCGGCTGCTCCCACCTTCTTCGCGCCGGCTCCTGTGGACTCTCAGCACCTGATCGACGGCGGTATCTGGGCCAACAATCCCTCAGTCGTGGCCATCGCCGAGGCGGTAAGCATGTTCGGCTGCCCATTGAGCGAGATCAAAGTCCTCAACGTCGGGACCACCGACACCCTCGGCGGTCTCCCGAACTCCGTGCTGACCGGAGGGTTGAAGGCGTGGATTCCCCACGTCCTGCCGCTGCTGATGCGCGCCGGGAGCAAAGGCGGCGAAGGGGTAGCCGAGCACCTCATCGGCCCGCAGAACTACAAGCGGTTCAACGTGACGGTGCCCGACGGCACGTTCACGCTCGACACGTCGAGGACTGCCGACCTCAAGTCACTCGCGTCCAGCGAAGCACGGCGCCTCGCGCCCGAGTACACGACCCATTTCGTTAGCCATCGGGCGCCCACCTACGTCCCGAACATCACAACCGAGCAGATCGCCCGCCAAAAGGAGAACGTTCATGGAGAGCGTTAAGCAGTTCAACGACTTCCTCAACGACCACGTGAACCTCGGCATCGGCAGCCTCGAATTGCTCGACCGCAACGTGGACGCGATCTACGCCGCGCTCAAGGCCGACGAGGAACTCAAGCCCCTCATCGTCAAGAAGGACCCGCAAGGGTCATGGGCGCACCGGACGATCATCAAGCCGCAGAAGGGCAAAGAGTTCGACGCCGACTTCATGCTCGTCATGAAGGAGAACGAGGACTGGACGGACCCCGTCGAGTACCGCAACGCCATCAAGCGTGCTCTCAACCGGCACGACAAGTACAAGACCATGCCGGTCAGCCACTCCTGCCGCGCAGTGACCGTCACCTATGCCGACTCACACGTCGACATCGTCCCGTTCGTCGCGCTCAGCGACGGCCGCGACGTCATCGTCAACGGTGACGACAACGAATGGGAAGACTCAGACCCACAGTCATTCACGGACTGGATGCGCGAGCGCGATGACATCACCGGCCGGAACTTCCGCAAAGTCGTCCGGATCATGAAGTACCTGCGCGACAACAGCGACTGGGCCGGAACGAAGTCCATCATTCTGACCACGCTCCTCGGTGACCGCGTCAGCCACACGAAGGCGATCTTCGATCCCAACTACTACGGCAACGTGCCCACCACGCTGGTGAACCTCGTCGAAGACCTCAACGACTGGCTCCAGACCCAACACGTGAAGCCCGTCATCATGGACCCCTCCGAGACCGGACTCTCCTTCGACCACCGCTGGAACGAAGAGACTTTCCAGCGGCTCAAGGACCGCATCAGCGGCTACGCGGCAACGATGCGCGACGCCTACGTCACCGAGGGCCAACAGGACAGCCTCGACAAGTGGGCCGCCATCTTCGGCGACGACTTCCCGACCGACCTGACGGAAAGCAGCGGATCGGACGGTACGTCGAAGTTCGGTGCCGGCGCCGCCGGTGCCGGAGCCGCGGGGACCTCCACCAGCCACTCAGGACGGGCCGGGTGAGCAGGAGCCAAGCGCCATCGCCGCTTTCGCCCTATCAGCAGCGGATGCGGCACGACCTCGACGAAGTCGCGAAGGACCAGTCGAGCGGGGTCCGTATCGTCCGACGGCTCGACATCAACAAGCCCGGGATCGCCGCGGCGACGATCGCTATCGACACCAGTTCCATCACCCGCGCAACAGGTGGCACCCGCCGCTTCCCCGTCCTACCGATCACCGAGGAGGAACACTTCACGATCGTCGTCAAAGACGACCCGACACGACCGCCCCACGTCGTCGTAGACCATTCCCGCTGGGTCGGGTTCCCGCACGTCATGGGCGGCGCGGACCTCTGCCTCTACCTCGATCCCAACCGCGAATGGGACCACCGCATGACCATGCGCGACGTCCTCGGTCGCCTGTGGGACTGGCTCAACGACGCCGCATCAGGTCGGTTCGACGCAGCAACCTCGCTGTACCACGCACTGGGCGGCTACAGCCGCCCCACCTCTGGTAACGCGACGATCGTCGTGCGAGCACTCAAAGGGTCCATGCCACGGTTGGCCCACCTCCGGGAACGCAGCCCGAGCCGTGCTGACCTGACAGATGAGCACCCACTGCCAGGTGAGCGTGACCAGTCAGTCCTGCTCATGCCGACGCCCGGCTCACTCCACATCGAGAGCGGTTCAACGTACGGATCCATCGCTGACGCAATCGAGACCTCTGGAACGCTACAGCGTGAGCTGCACCCCGCATTCGTGAAGCTGCCGCGACCCTGCATCGGACTGCCCGTTGCCGGGCTGCCGATCAAGACCCGCGGCACACCCACAGTGAAGCGCGAAGAGCCGATCGCAGCGCTCAGGTTCATAGAATCCCTCTCACGCATGGCGCAACGGAATCCCCACAGGCCAACAGTCACAGCCGTACTCCTCGTCCCACATCCCGTCAACGACGCACCGTCCCTACTTGCGCTGAGACTCTCATCCCAAGACGTCCGCGACGGCAACGCGGCGGCGCCCATCGAGTGGATCCGTGTCTCGGACGAACGCCCAGGCGTCACCACTCGACGAGACCACCGACGCCCCACCCACGCGCTCCAAGGGAGACGCGTACTGCTGCTCGGATGCGGCGGAATCGGCTCATGGCTCGGGGAGTACATCGCACGGGCCGGAGCCCAAGCGCTGTCGCTGTTCGACCCAGCCATCATCGACGGAGGGCTCCTCGCCCGACAGAACTACACGGAAAACGACCTCGGAAGGCGCAAGGCAACCGCGCTCGCCAGTCGCATCTGCTCGATCAGCGACACAATCGACGTGGTCACCCCTGATGAGGCACCCGACGCCGCACTCTTCGATGTAGTCATCGACGCGACCGTCAGCCGCAACGTGGGAGCCCTCTGGACGGTCTTGCACCGTCAAGGCGCCCAACTCCCGCTCATCGCACGCGTCAGCACCGACGCGAACAGCGGATCGCTCGGACTCGTCACGATCTGTCCACCGGGATCCGCCGTTGCTCCCGAAGAGATCGACGAGCACGTTGGGACCCAGGTGTCTGCGCAGCACGACCTTGAGCCCTACCGAGTCTTCTGGCAGGACATGAATCCCGCCGACGCGCTGATCCCCACGCTCGGCTGCTCCGTGCCGACCTACCACGGCTCAGCCGCCGACCTCGCAGCCGTCAGCAGCGTCGCCCTCAACTTCATCTGCCGGCACCTCACGCGAGGACTACCCGGATCTCACCTCTTCGCTCTGCCCCACTCCGGCGTCACACCAGCCCACGTATTCGTCCAAGCGGCCTAACCCCTCCCCGGCATCGTGTGGTTGACGGGGACTCCGCCAACGCAGCGCAGCCCGACGGCTTCCGGCCGAGGAGCGGCGTGGTTCGCTGAGCCGCCAGCTGACGCTCCAATCGAACTGCAGGACGCGATCGCGGTTCTCGTGCTGGCCGCCAGCTGGGGGCAGCGACGTTCCCAGCGAAGTCCGTGTCGGGGAGCGTCAGCTGCAGGGTCGCTGAGCGCGCCCAGAAGCTTCGCAGGGATGCGAGAAGCACGGCGAGCAAAGGTCCCGCTGATTTCCAGTGGCGATACTTCGCCCGAGCTGCCACCGTGCCCACTGCCAGGCCGCGAGGTCGTGGCGGCCGCTCGATAGGGTCACTGGTGGATTCGCCGTCGACGTCAGGGAGTGACCAATAGCGTGGATGCTTTCAAGGTTCATCGGCAGCTGATCGAGGACTACAAGTCATTCACCGAGGGCTTCGTCGACATCCGCGAACCCGACCTGCGCGAGGCGATCAAGCAGCAGAGTCTCGACGGTGCACAGTGGCCCGACCCGTGGATCTCGCTGAACCCCTCGTTCGCCCCAGGCGGCAGGGTCGACCAACTGGTCTCCGAAGGTGTGCTTGACCCTCGCTGCACGTCGATCTTCTCGGCAAAGGGCTCAGGGCAGACTCCGACGCCCTTCTCCCTGTACCAGCACCAGCGGGAAGCCATCGAGGCCGCCCGCGACGGGGACTCGTATGTTCTCACTACGGGCACGGGCTCAGGAAAGTCTCTCGCCTACATCGTCCCCATCGTCGATCGGGTGCTGCGGGACGGCAGCGGCAAGGGCATCCGCGCCATCGTCGTCTACCCGATGAATGCATTGGCCAACAGCCAGGTCGAGGAGCTCGACAAGTTCCTCGCCTTGGGCTTCGACGAGCCGCCTGTCACGTACCGCCGCTACACGGGTCAAGAGCAGGGCGAGGCGCGGCAAGACATTCTCGACAACCCGCCGGACATCCTGCTCACCAACTACGTGATGCTCGAGTTGATGCTCACCCGGCCCGATGAGCGCCGATTCCTGCAACAGCACGCCAAGGCACTGCAGTTTCTGGTTCTCGACGAACTGCACACCTACCGCGGTCGTCAGGGCGCGGATGTGGCCATGCTCGTCAGGCGCATCCGTGAGCTCACCGGCTCAGGCGGGGACCTGCAGTGTGTTGGCACCTCAGCGACCATGTCGAGCGGCACCACCGTTGCGGCGCAACAGGAGGACGTCGCCGGCGTAGCGTCGAGAATCTTTGGCACACCCGTCGCATCTGATCGAGTCATTGTCGAAACCCTCGTGCGGGCGACCACTGTCCGCCACCCGGTCCCTACCGAACTCGCCCAGGCAGCGACAAAGCGAGGGCGAGTCGAATACGCCACGGCGCTCAACTACGACGACCTCGTGGTCGACCCGCTGGCCTCCTGGATCGAGGACACCTTCGGAATCACCGAGGAACCCGCGTCAGGGCGGCTCGTGCGACGTCCACCCACGACCGTCAAGGTTGCCTCAAAGGGATTGGCCACCCTCACGGGGCTGGACGACCAGACCTGCGGCAACGCCATCCGGGCAACGCTGATGGCGGGTTCGGCGGCAAAGGATGCCAGCACCGGAAGATCGTTGTTCGCCTTCCGTCTGCATCAGTTCCTGTCCAAGGGCGGGTCGATCTTCGTCACCCCTGAACTTCCGGGGAAGCGGCACATCACCGCCGACTACCAGCTGACCGTCACCACGGGAGAGCAAGCCCCAGACGTCGACGCCGAGAAGCGGCTCTACCCCCTGGCCTTCTGCCGCGAGTGCGGGCAGGACTACCTCATGGTCCGTATTCCCAAGGATGCCGGTGATGGGCAGTTCGTCGCACGGCACCTGATGCGCCCCGCGGATCAGTTGGACGGATACCTCTTCCTCTCCACCGAGCGGGAGTGGCCGGTGGACCCGGTCGCGGAAGACCGGCTGCCATTGTCCTGGCGCAGCGGGACCGCCGGACACCCGATCGTCCCTGCCCGCCGGGGCGATGTGCCCCGTCGCGTCCTCGTGTCACCGTCGGGTGAGTTCATCCCCAGCGACCAGGCGGGAGTCGGCGACGCGCAAGGGAGAACGGTCGCCGCGTTCATTCCGGGCGCCTTCCGGTTCTGCCTGCACTGCGGCGTCACCTACGAAGGACTGCGGACCAGTGAGCTCGCCAAGCTGGTGACCCTCGACAAGGAGGGCCGGTCGAGCGCGATGAGTGTCATCGCCTCGAGCGTCGTCAGGGCCCTGCGTGCACCGGGAGACGATCGCGTGCCGCCAGAGGCGAGGAAGCTCCTCACGTTCGTCGACAACCGGCAGGACGCCAGCCTTCAGGCCGGGCACTTCAACGACTTCGTCCAAGTGGTTCAGCTGAGGGCGGCCCTGTACCAGGCCGTCCTCGCGGCTGACCCCGACGCTGGCCTTGACATCCTCGATCTGGGGCGTGACGTCGCCAAGGCCATGAACCTTGAGTTGTCCGACTTCGCACTGGCGCCCGACCCCTTGGATGACCGCCCCATCCGCAGAGCACTCATGAACGTGGTGGAGTATCGCGCGCTGCGTGACCTTCAGCGCGGATTTCGGGTCACCTTGCCCAACCTCGAGCAGACGGGCCTTGTCCGTGTCGTCTACCCCAGTGCTCGCCGCCTCGCCGAGCGTGACGACCGGTGGGTTGGCACCCACCACCGCTTGGAGAACCTCCCCGCGGCACAGCGCGAGGAGGTTGTCCACGTCCTTCTCGACGAACTGAGGCGGGTCTTGGCCATCGATGCCGAGGGCCTGACGCAGGACAACGTCGACCGACTCCGGCGGGAGAGCCGCGAGTACCTTGCCGGGGTCCTCGCGGTGGGCGAGAACGAGCCAGAGCCGGTCATCGGGATCGCGGTCCCCGAGTCCGGCAAGCAGGGCGGTGCCCGGTCCATCCTCAACCTCACCGGACGATCCGCCTTCGGCCGATGGCTGCGCTCACTGACGCCCTTCAAGGGCATGAGCGCCGCCGAGGCCGACGACGTCATCCGCGCCTTGGTGAGCCTCTTGCACGAGGTCGGTGTGCTCGCGCAGGTGACAGAACTCGGCACCACGGGCTATCGGGTCAAGTCGTCCGCCATGACCCTGTTCTCCGGCGATGGGCAGGGCGGTGCACCCGACCCTGTGCGCCGGACCTTCGATGCCGAACACCGCCCGCGCGTTGTGGCGTTCTTCCGCGACCTCTACGTCGATTCCGGCCACCAACTGCGTGGCCTCAGAGCGGCCGAGCACACGGCACAGGTGCGAGCCGACGACCGGGAGAGGCGTGAGAAGCAGTTCCGCACGGCTGAGCTGCCGCTGCTGTTCTGCTCCCCGACAATGGAGCTGGGCGTCGACATCGCCTCCCTCAATGCCGTCGCGCTGCGCAACGTGCCACCCACTCCAGCTAACTACGCGCAGCGAAGTGGTCGGGCCGGACGCTCAGGCCAGCAAGCCCTCGTCGTCACCTACTGCTCGTCAGGCAACAGCCACGACAGCTACTACTTCGAGCGTTCTGATCAGATGGTCGCGGGCAAGGTCACTCCGCCGCGCCTTGACCTGGCCAACGAAGACCTCGTCCGTTCACACATCCATGCTCTGTGGCTGGCCGAGGCGCTCGCCCTCACCCCCGCCGGCCTGCAGAGTTCGATGGCGTCGGTTCTCGACTTGGGGCATGTCGACTTCCCTGTCAGAGCCGAACTCGCAGCAGTGCTGGATGACGATGCAGCCAACCGTCGGGCGCGCGAGACCGCAAGGCACCTGTTGGAGCCGCTCCGGGGCGAGCTCGCGAACGTGACATGGTGGTCCGACGAGTGGCCAGACCGGGTGGTTGATCGCGCCAGCACCGAGTTCGACGTGGCCTGCAACCGCTGGCGCGAGCTCTACCGGTCGGCAGTCATGGAGCGGGACGTGGCCGAGGCGCTCGCCGCCGACCACTCGAAGCACAAGGACGAAAGGCGCGATGCCGACCGCCGCCGCACTGAGGCCCGCCAGCGGATCGAGCTGCTCCTCAACGAGTCCGACACGCGTGGCCAGTCCGACTTCTACACCTACCGCTACTTGGCCTCAGAGGGTTTCCTCCCGGGCTACTCCTTCCCTCGCCTGCCGCTGGCTGCCTACATCCCCGGATCGCGCCGCGGTGCCGAGGGTTCGTGGCTGCAACGGCCGAGGTTCCTCGCCATCAACGAGTTCGGACCGAACGCGCTGATCTACCACGAGGGTGCTCGGTACCAAGTCACAAGAATCGCATTGCCTCGTGGGAGCAGCGGTGACGGGGCTGCCGATGTGGTCCGAACGCGGTTGAAGGTCTGCCAAGACTGCGGCTATCACCACGAGGCGGACCCGGGCCCGGACCTCTGCGAGATGTGCGGTGCCCGCCTCGGACAGACCTGGACTGAACTTCTCCAGCTCCAGACGGTCATCACCCGCCGGCGCGAACGCATCTCGGCTGACGAGGAAGAGCGCAACCGCGTGGGTTACGAACTGCACACCACCTACCGGTACGTGCCCCGAGGCACCCACAAGGGCTTCTCGCGCGCCGCGATTGCGGACGCAGATGGCACCACCTCTATCGCAGAGGTCACCTACGGCGACAGTGCCGAGCTGAGGGTCACGAACCTCGGGCGACGCAACCGGGCAAACCAGAACCTTCAGGGCTTCTGGCTGGACCTGGTGAAGGGCCGTTGGCTCTCCGAGGTCAAGGGTGAGCAGCAGGTCGCTGACTCCGACGACGAGGGCCTGGAGGCAGCCCAGCAGGACGTCAAGGCCAAGGCGCGCGTCATCCCCTACGTCAAGGACCGACGCAACATCGTCGTGCTGCGGTGGGAGCGGCCGCTGGAGGAGGACGTCGCCATCACGCTGCAGTACGCCTTGGAGCGCGGCATGGAGATCGCCTTCCAGCTTGAGGACTCCGAGCTGTCCAGCGAGTTGCTACCTGACGCCGAGGGGCGAGGACGAGTCCTGTTCGTGGAGTCCGCGGAGGGCGGTGCGGGCGTTCTTCGACGTCTGCAAGCCGAGCTGGATGCCGTGGCGACCGTCGCGCGCGCCGCCCTCGACCTCATTCATGTCGATCCAGCAACGGGAGAGGAGACCAAAGACTCCTGCATTCGCGGCTGCTACCGCTGCCTGTTGTCCTACGGCAACCAGACGGTGCACGAGAGGATCGACCGGCGAACTGCGGTCCCGATCCTTCGGCGCCTCGCACGCGCTGTCTCCACATCGACGAGTCAGGATGCCGGTCGGTCGGCTGTCGCTGCCAACTTGCCGAGCGACCCCGCCGGCGCCCCCGCATCGAACCGCGGACACAACGAACGACGGGAGCCACGAGCAGGTCGTCCGAGTGAACTCGAGTCCTGGCTGCGCGCTGCCGAGCTGGCGTTGCCGACAGCCGCGGACGTCATGCGCGAGGGCACCCTCGTCGATCTGGTCTACGACCAGACCTCGCCCCCGGCAGCAATCGTGTTCGACGCTCACCTGGAGCGAGACGTCACCGACCTGGTGTTTGGCGGGTTCAACGTCATCCGCGTGTCCCCGCACGATGATTTGTGGGACATCATCGTGCGGAATCCGGCAGTGTTCGGTACCCCAACACACAAGCCCGTGCCCCCGACCGCTACCCAGGGACCTGCCTCATGAGCATCGCTACCACTCAGCCGGATTCGCGCTACGCCGTGGGATCACTGGTGCACGCCCGAGGACGCGACTGGGTGGTCCTGCCGGACAGCGACGACACGATGCTCGTCCTGCGGCCCCTGGGCGGGGGAGAGGACGACGTGGCGGGAGTGCTGCTCGACCACGAGCCGGTGAGGTCGGCGACCTTCGCCCCTCCCGTGGCCGATGACCTTGGCGACGATCGGAGCGCGCGCCTCCTGCGTGATGCCTTGCGCATCGGCTTTCGGTCCACCGGGGGCCCCTTCAGATCCTTGGCGGGCTTGGCCGTGTCGCCGAGGCCCTACCAGCTGGTTCCGCTGTTGATGGCCCTACGTCAGGACACCGTGCGCCTCCTCATCGCCGACGACGTCGGTATCGGCAAGACCATCGAAGCCGGTCTGGTCGCCACGGAGATGTTGGCGCAGGGGTCGGCCAAGGGCTTGACGGTGCTCTGCCCGCCCAGTCTGGCGACTCAGTGGCAGCAGGAGCTCTCGCAGAAGTTCGGCCTCGATGCGGAGGTGGTCCTCCCCGGCACCGTGCGCCGCCTTGAGCGCGGTCTCGCCGGTGACGAGTCACTCTTCACCCGTCACCGCGTCACGGTGGTCTCCACCGACTTCATCAAGTCAGACCGGCGACGCCACGAGTTCTTGAGGACCGCGCCTGATCTCGTCATCGTCGACGAGGCACACGGTTCGGTCAACGACGACTCCGGCCGCGGCTCTGGCGGTCGCACGCAGCGTTATCGCCTCCTGCGCGATCTCGCCGACGATCCGCAGCGTCACCTCATCCTCGTGACAGCCACGCCGCACAGCGGCAACGAGGGGGCGTTCCGCAACCTCATCGGGCTGCTCGACAGCGATCTGACCGACGTCGATCTGTCGTCAGAGGTGGGCCGACGGGCGCTGGCGCAGCACTTGGTCCAGCGCCGTCGAGCCGACATCCGGCACTACCTCCAGCAGGACACCCAGTTCCCGAAGGACCGCCAGGTTCAGGAGCGCCCGTACCTGCTCTCACCGTCGCATCGCGATCTTTTCGACGATGTTCTGGCCTATGTGCGTGGCCAGGTTCAGGACACCAGCGGGACAAAGCTCGAGCAAAGGGTCCGCTGGTGGTCGGCTCTGTCGCTCCTGCGGGCGATGGCGTCGTCGCCGGCCGCTGCGCGAGCGACGCTGGCGACCCGGAGCGCCGCGGCGTCCGCCGAGTCCACCCGCGCGGCGGACGACCTCGGGCGCGCCGAGGTGCTGGACCTCGCCGAGGACGATGCACTCGACGGCGCTGACGCGGCGCCCGGCGCCGTGACCGACGACACCCCTGGCAGTCGGGGCCGCCGAATGCTCGCTCAACTCGCTGATCGTGCCGACCAACTTCAGTCACAGCCGGAGGACGACGCCAAACTCAACGTGCTCGTGACGGAGATCCGCAAGATGCTCAAGGACAAGGATGCCGGTGGCGCGGGTTTTCATCCGATCGTCTTCTGTCGCTTCATCCAGACGGCCCATTACGTGACTGCAGGGTTGCGTAAGGCGTTCCCCAAGGTGGCGATCGAGGTGGTCACCGGGGAACATGCAGCCGACGAACGGTCCGCGCGGGTGGCCGGGTTGGTTGAGCGAGCTGCGGACGGTCCCAAGATTCTCGTGGCCACCGACTGCCTGTCAGAGGGCGTCAACCTGCAGGCGGACTTCCAGGCCGTCATTCACTACGACCTTGCCTGGAACCCGACGCGGCACGAGCAACGTGAGGGTCGCGTTGATCGATTCGGCCAGCCGCGGGATGTGGTGCGAGCGCTGCTCATCTACGGCGAGGACACCGGGATCGACGGGATCATTCTCGACGTGCTGCTGCGCAAGCACGAGGCCATTCGTAAGGATTTGGGCATCAGTGTGGCGGTGCCGCCGCAGAGCGATCAGGTGCTGGCGGCACTCCTCGAAGGGGTGCTGATGCGCGGTGCTGACAGCGAACAGATGACCCTCGACCTCGGGGTCATGCCCCAGGCCAACGAGCTGGATGAGCAGTGGCGCAGCAGTGCCGACGAGGAGCGGCGCAGCCGTTCTCGTTTCGCGCAGGCGGCGATTCACCCCGAGGAGGTCCAAGCCGCGCTTGATGCTGCGCGTGCCTCGATGGGGGAGCCCGCCGATGTCCGCACCTTCGTAGTGGGCGCGCTGCGCGAGCTCGGCGCCGACGTGATCAGCGAAGGCCCGGACGCCGTCACCGTCGACATCGGCAACACTCCGGTGGGGCTGCGGGATGCCCTACGCGCCAAGGGCGATGTCATCACGTTCTGTGCGGACCTGCCGGCACCCAAGGGCGCCGCTGTACTCCACCGCACGGACCCGGCCGTCGCACGACTGGCGAGGTTCGTTGTCGACGGTGCCCTCGATGACCGACTGCCCGCCGCTCTGCGGCCTGCGCGCCGGTGCGGGATGATCGCGACTCGCTCCGTCGACCAGATGACGACCGCCCTGCTCCTGCGTCTGCGCACCCACCTGACGTTGCCTGGACGCGATGGCGATCACCGGCATGTTGCCGAGGAGGCCAAGGTCGTGGCCTTCGCCGGCAGCCCAAGCAACCCTCGGTGGCTCGGCCGGGAGGATGTTGAGCACCTGATGGCCGCTCTTCCGGATGCCAACGTGCCGCGTGACGTGGCAGCGAACACGATGTCGGCGGTCATGGGCGCCGTGGCGTCCCTCGACGGCGCCCTGGCCGAGGTGGCCCAAGAGGTGGCCGATGAGTTGCGCGAAGCCCACGTGACGGTTCGAACGGCGGCGCGGGGTGACCGCGTCGGGCGATTGGCGACACATGGCTTGGCTGTCACCCCGGACCTTCCCGCCGATCTGCTCGGTGTCTATGTCTTCCGACCGGCAGGAGACAGCGCATGAGCACCACCCAGGCCATCACGGTGGTGGGAGGGGTTCTCCCGCCTTCCCTGATCGGGCACCTTCAGGATGGCACCCTGGGGTCTCCCGAGAGCCGAGCCCCCGGCTCGTACCACCTGATCGGCACAGAATCCGTCCGTGATGCGTCGGCGAGAGCGTGGTCCTATCTGCGTGGCGCGTGGAGTGCGTGGCGCGAGGTTGACCGCGGCCGAGTGGATGGGTCGGCAGGAACGGGCCCTGCCAGGGATCGCTGGCTGTTGCCGCTGCTTCGAGAACTCGGCTACGGGCAGGTGCCGGCCGCTGGCGCTGGTATCACGCTAGAAGGCATCGACTACCCCATATCGCACCGTTGGCAACACGTGCCGATTCACCTGCTCGGCCCGGGGGTCGACCTGGACCGCCGCAACCCCGGAGTTGCGGGCGCTGCCCGTGCCCCGCAGTCGATGGTGCAGGAGCTGCTCAACCGCACCGACGAGCACCTCTGGGCCATCCTGTCCAACGGCACCAGACTTCGGCTCCTTCGAGACTCCAATGCGCTGGTCGGCAGCACGTACGTCGAGTTCGACCTCGAGGCGATCTTCGAGGGTGAGCTCTATGCCGACTGGTTGGTGCTGTTCCAGCTCGCTCACGTGTCTCGGGTCGAGGTTCGAGCGGAGGATGCCGGGCCAGCCGAGTGCTGGCTCGAACAGTGGCGCGGCCAGGCATTCGATGACGGAGCCCGGGCCCTTGGTCGCTTGGAGATCGGGGTTGAGAGGGCCCTCCGCGCTCTGGGCACGGGCTTCTTGACCAACCCGGCGAACGGGTGGCTCGTCGAGGCGCTCCGCTCGGGTGAGGTCAGCCGCCACGACTACCACCGAGCACTGCTCCGCCTTGTCTATCGGGTGCTCTTCACGTTTGTTGCTGAAGATCGAGGACTGCTGCTCGACCCGGCCAGTGATCCAGCCGCTCGTGAGCGCTACAAAGCGTACTTCTCCACGGCGCGCCTGCGTCGACTCTCGCGCGTGCGAGCCGGCGGGCCCCACGGTGACCTGTGGGAGGCACAGCTCGTCGTTCTCAAGGCGCTGGGGAGCGAAGGGTTGCCAGCGCTCGGCCTCGCACCAATGGGCGGGGTGTTTGCGCCTGACACGCGGCACGTGGTGCCCACCGGCGCCCCGGATGAGGAGGACCTGTTGTGGGGGGCGGGCTTGGCCAACGCCGACCTGTTGTCTGCAGTGCAGAGCCTGGCGTGGATCGCGATGCCCAATGGTCGGACGCAGCCGGTCGACTACCGCCACCTGGGGGCGGAGGAACTCGGGTCGGTCTACGAGGCGTTGCTCGAGCTCGACCCCACCATTGATCTCGACGAGGGGACATTCTCCGTCGATCGTGTCGTGGGCAATGACCGCAAGACCACCGGCTCTTACTACACCTCCCCAGACCTCGTCTCGGCACTACTCGACACTGCTCTAGACCCGGTCATTGATCGAGCGGCACCCCTCGGGGCTGATGCTGGCGCGGCAGAGCAAGCCCTGCTCGAGCTGACGATCTGCGACCCTGCCTGCGGCTCGGGCGGGTTCCTTGTGGCAGCCGCCCGCCGCATCGCCCAACGTCTGGCGGAAGTGCGGGCCGGAGATGACACGCCCACCCCCGGGCTGGTGCAGCACGCGATGCGCGACGTCGTCGGGCGCTGCATCTACGGAGTAGACCTAAACGACCTCGCTGCCGAGCTGGCCAAGGTGTCGTTGTGGATCGAGGCGATGGAGCCCGGCAAGCCGCTGAGTTTTCTCGATGCCAGGGTCCGCACCGGCAACGCGCTGTTTGGCACCACGCCAGCGTTGCTCGAACGTGGGGTTCCTGACGAGGCGTTCAAGGAGATCGACGGCGACGACAGGAAGTTCGCGAGCGAGATCCGCAAGCGCAACAAGGGGGAGTTGGGCGGTCAGGATCTGCTCTTCGGTGAAGCCGTCATCGATCTGGCCGCCTTGGCGAGCGAACGCCGGGATCTACTTGTCACGGTTGACACCAAGGCTGAGGTTGACGAGCAACGCGCGGCATGGGAACGGCTGCAGGAATCAGCGGCTCGCAAGCAACGGCTGCTTGAGGCGAACGCGTGGTGTGCAGCCTTCGTCTGGCCCCTGACGTCGGGAGGGCCACTGCCCCCGACAGCTGCTGTGGTTCGGGCTCTTGCGGGCCAGACCGAGGCCTATGCCGACACCGTCCAAAAGGTCGAGGAACTGGCGGAGAGCTTTCGGTTCTTCCATTGGCACCTGGAGTTCCCGGAGGTCTTCCTCGCACAAGGAGAGGCCGGTGACGACGGCTGGGCCGGTGGGTTCTCCTGCATGTTGGGAAACCCGCCGTGGGAGCACGTCGAGCTCAAGGAGCAAGAGTACTTCGCTGCCCGAGACCCCGAGATCGCATCAGCCGCCGGGGCGCGACGGAAGAAGCTCATTGCGAACCTCGCGAACAGTGACCCCGTGCTCGACGCTGAGTATCGAGCAGCGAAGCGCGACGTCGATTCGCTGAGGCACTTCGCCTCTGCGGGGCGCTACCCCTTGACGGGCCGGGGGCGCGTTAAGACAGACCCGATCTTCGCCGAACTCTTTCGTAGCCTGACAGCGCCGGAGGGACGGACGGGCATCATCGTGCCGACGGGCATTGCGACCGACGCGACCACGCAGTACTTCTTCAAGGACTTGGTCACGACGAGAACGTTGGCGGCGCTCTACGACTTCGAAAACGCAAAACCGCTGTTTCAGGGAGTGCACCGCTCGTTCAAGTTCTGTCTCCTGACCATGACCGGGCGGCGTGAGACGGCCGATGCCGCAGCCTTCGCGTTCTTCCTCCATGACCCGTCCGAGATCGCGGCCAAGCAGTTCGCGCTGACCCCGGGGGAGATCACGCTGCTCAACCCCAACACGGGGACCTGCCCGGTGTTCCGTACGCGCCGGGACGCCGAGATCACGCTGGGCATCTATCGTCGCGTGCCCATCCTGATCAAGGAGGGCGACCCCGACGGCAACCCCTGGGGCATCTCCTTCATGCAAGGCCTGTTCAATATGACCACTGACTCGCATCTGTTCCGCACCCGCGAGCAACTCGAGGCAGAAGGCTGGACCCTCGAAGGAAACGTCTTCCATCGCAACGGCGAACAGATGCTCCCCCTGTATGAGGGGAAGATGATTCACCATTTCGACCACCGCTGGGCAACCTACGAGCGTGACGGTTCGGTCAGGAACGTCACGCAGGCCGAAAAGCAGGACCCAAAGTTTGCACCACTTCCCCGCTATTGGACCCTGCGATCTGATGCTGAGGAGGCAAACGGTGGTGCGCTGCCGAACTTGTTTTTGGGCATTCGAGATATCACGAACAGCACCAATGAGCGGACGGTACTATCTGCGCCTTTTCAAGCGGTAGCGGTTGGTAACAACCTCCCCGTGATTCGAGGCCGTCAAGACGTTCTCCACCGCCTGGGGGCGGTCCTTAGTACCTTTGTGTTGGACTTCGTTGTGCGTCCGAAGGTGGGGGGTGTTCACCTCAACTTCTTCATCGCGAACCAGATGCCCGTTCTTCCCCCAGCCGCCTTTGATGGCCAGGCGCGCTGGTGCGCCACGCTCGCACTGAGCGACTGGATCGACGGGATCTCCGCCGAGCTAAATGACACCTCCTATTCCCTCATGTTTCCTGAACGTGGGTCAACGCCATTTGCCTGGAATGAGTCGCGGCGGTCGCATCTCCGCGCCGAATTGGACGCGGGAATGTTCCATCTATTTGGTGTCGAGCGACGAGACGTCGAATACATCATGGATACATTCCCGATTGTGAAGAGCAAAGACATTGGCACTCACGGGGAGTACCGGACTAAGCGGCTCATTCTTGAGGTGTACGACGCCATGCAGCAGGCGATCGACACGGGGACCGACTACCAGACCATTCTCGACCCGCCACCGGGCCACGGCCCACGGCATCCCGCGAAGGAGTCCTGACGATGTCCGACTGGAGCCGGTTCCTGGCTTGGGCGAAGCGCTTCGCTGACGATGTTGACCTTGACACCGATGAGCGCGCCTACAAGGTTGCGCTGGCCGATCGACTTACCGCGGCCGTCGAGATGGCTCGCGCCGGCGACAGCTCCTGGCTGCACGAGCTGAAGGCCAGTCTGCAAGGGGTGAACCTCATCCCGTGGCAGTTCACCGACGCCCTCATGAAGTCCGCCGGCGGCCACGAGCCCACGCTGCGAGCAGTGGTGCTTGAGCTCCTCGACACTCCAGACCCCGTGGCCCAGCTCGACGGATTCGGGGCAGCGATCCGGGCCGTCCACCCGGGCGCGACACCCGGCAATCTCGTCGCCCTGGCCTCGGTGTTGCTGATGAGCCACGAGCCGGCGACGTACCCGCCGTACCGGGCCGAACCGGCATCCGCCTGGGCTGCGCGCGTGGGTGCTGGAGCTCCGGGGGACGGCCTCGCGGAGCGATACCGAAGCCTGCTGGACCTCTGCGACGGACTCGTGGATCGGGCCCCAATCGCGGGTATCGACATACGCGACCGCCTCGACGCCCAGGGTCTCGCGTGGACCGTGCTCAAGCAGGACGCTCCGGTTCGATGGGAGCCGCTAGAGCAGGCGGAGCTGGCAGCCTGGCGTCGTGGCGACGACCCGGCCCACGCCGTTGTCGACCGTGGTGCTGGCGTTGCGCCGCGCATGGAGGTCGGGGCGTGGCAGGTGCTCGGCCGGGGCCTGAGGGGTGAGACCTCAGCGCTCGACCCGTCGCTGACGACGTGGACGGTGGGTCATGTCGTCGAGCTGCGCTCACGCATTCAGGACAACCCGCCCGGTGGTGGTGGCTTCATGGCCAAGCTGGCGCAGCAGATGGCCGGGGCTGACGACGCGGTCATCGTGTTGCTCGCTGAACTGTTGTACCTGCGCAATGCCCCTCTCACCGACATGAAGGCCGAGACCAAGGCGGCTCGCACTGCTCAGGTGTTGTCGTGGTGCTCGACGCCGCGGGCGCTGCCGCAGGCGTTGGTCGATGCGCTTGAGAAGGCCGACGCCTTCAAGGGTGGGCAGGGCTACCACGCGCAGACCCCTGCCCACCTGCTGTGGCTGACCCGGTTCGTCGAGCACTGGCTCGGTACGTCCTCCCGTGAGCGTCACGAAGGCCTGCGTGACCCGTTCGCGTTCCGCGACATCACGGCATCCACGCCTGGAGACATGCCCTCGATCCGGTACGTCATCGAGTACCTCGCCTGGCCCGGGGTCTTTCCCTCGGTCGTGAGTGCAGACCACCGGTTCAAGATTCACGCGGCGCTCATGAGTGACCTCGGCGAGCCCAGCGGGGATGACGACAGGTCGATCACGCATGACCTCTCGGCGCTGCAAGCGCTGCACAATCGCAAGGCCAAGGGCGAGGGGGAACGCTACATGTGGTATCGCTCCCCCTATCGGGAGCGGTGGAAAACAGATGCCGAGAGTCCGCCGCGGGCGTGGCTCGTGCGGCCGGGGGACGGGGGCAGCGGTCTCGTGGAGTCCTGGCGCAACGATGGCTTTGTCTCACTGTCGGCCAAGATGCTCGGCACGGTTGATCCCGGGGCCAGCGAACCGGTGGTGAGCAAGGCCGTCAAGGAGGGCTACACGCACCTGGACGCCTCACAGCGCGAGGCGACGGCAGCGGCATACCACGCGTTCCTCACCCTGATGAAGGTCGACGACCTGGTCGCGACCATCGATGGCGGCCAGCTCGTCGTTGGGGTGGTGAGCGGCCCTGCTCGTTACGTGGACGAATCCGGCAGCCGGTTGCGGCGGGACGTGGCCTGGGCGTCAGCCTCGGTGGCGCAGGCCGACCTTGGGGCGCCGCTTCCTTCGTTGCTGGACCAGCAAGGGGCGGTCGTCGATGCGACCGCAGCCTTCGACCTACTCGCCGAGATGCTCGATCCTTCGTTGCCGGATGACGAAGTGCCTGAGGACGAGGTGATGCCTGAACGGCCGATGCCAGCGACGACGCCCGTGCTGCCTGCGGTCACGGATGCCGTCGCCAACTCGCTGCACATGGACCGCCACGCCCTGCAGGAGATCGTCGACCTGCTGCAGCGGCGCCAGCAGGTCGTGCTGTTCGGGCCCCCGGGGACCGGCAAGACGTATGTCGCCAAGGAGCTGGCAAAGCACCTCGTGAGCGACCCGAGCCAGGTGCGGCTGGTGCAGTTTCATCCCTCGTACTCCTACGAGGACTTCTTCGAGGGGTACCGCCCCGTCCTTGAGAATGGCCAGCCGACGTTCGCGCTCAAGGACGGTCCGCTGCGGCTGCTGGCGGCCGAGGCCAGCAACCCGGAGAACCGCGAGAACGCGTACATCCTGATCATCGATGAGATGAACCGGGCCAACCTCGCCAAGGTGTTCGGTGAGCTGTACTTCCTGCTCGAGTACCGAAAGGAGACGGTGCGGCTGCAGTACCAGCCGGAGAAGACGTTCTTCCTGCCGCCGAACCTGTTCATCATCGGCACGATGAACACGGCGGACCGCTCCATCGCGCTGGTGGATGCGGCGATCCGGCGCCGCTTCCCGTTCTACGAGATGCACCCATCGGAGGAGCCGGTCAAGAGCGTTCTCGAGCGGTACCTCGCCGCGAACGACATCACCGACAACCGGGCCGCGATGCTCGAGGAACTCAACCGTCGGATGGGGGAGCGGGGCCGGGATCTGCAGATCGGGCCCTCGTACCTCATGCGATCTGAGATCACCTCTGATGTCGACATCGACCTCGTCTGGCGCTACGACATCCTGCCGCTGCTCGAGGAGCACTACTACGGGCAGATGGACCGGCAGGAGATCCGCTCGACGTACGGGGTTGAGCAGGTTCGCAAGGCGGCGCTGAAGAGGGTTGCTGCCGCGGTTGCCGGTGGTGAGGCTGGATCTCAGGGGGCCGGCCGCGGCGACGGTGAGAACTCTGTCGATGCCGATGAGGACCACAGCGAACTCACGATCGATCTCTCGACTGGATCTGATGGCCTTGTGGGGCCGGGTGATGGGCCGGCGTGAATCCACTGCGTTCTGTGACGCTGGACGAGCTCGACAACCGGGGCGAGCTCGCTGAGTTGTCAACGGCCGAGGCGCGAGCGCTGGTCGGTACGGATCTGGTGGAGGCCCGGCCGGAAGGAGAGGGTCTCTGGCGCCTGCTCCCGCGGGGAAGGGTCGGGGCGGTTCGCGTCGACGACTTCCAGGTCGAGGTGACACCGAAGGACAAGGTCGGGCTGGCCCACCTATTGTTCCTTCTCGGCTATGCGTCAGACCCGGGGTTCCGTCCGCAGGGTGTTGCCGGGCAGCGCGACGCGGAGCTGTGGCCGGCGATGGCGTACTCCTTGGCTCAGGCTGTCGATCGGGCGTTGGCTCGAGGCGTGGTGCAGGGATACCGGACAACTGACGACGCCCTGAAGACCATTCGGGGCAGGATCCGATTCGGTGATCAGATCCGAGCGCGGCCAGGGATGCTGGTGCCGATCGAGGTGACATTCGACGAGTTCACCGTGGACACGGCTGAGAATCGGATCCTGCGGGCTGCGCTGCGGTTGATGCTGTCAGTCCCGCGCCTGCGCAACGATGTCCGACGGCGCTTGCTGCACCTGGACTCGCGGCTTGAGGGAGTCGAGGTCTTGGCCTTTGGGGCGCCGATTCCCTCGTGGGTGCCCTCTCGGCTGAACGAGCGCTACCAACCGGCGCTGCGGATCGCCGAGATCGTGCTTCGGCACGGCGCCGCCAAGCCCGGGGACGACGGTCTGCAGGTGGCCTCCTTTGTCGTGACGATGTGGAAGGTGTTCGAAGACTTTGTGACGGTTGCCCTGACTGAGGCGCTCGCGTCCCTCCCGGGGAGAACGCAGGCGCAGTTGCCTGCGTACCTGGCAGGCCCGGGGGACTGGAGGCGTGGCACGGTCCCGATGAATGTCGACGTCGTTCATCTGCGGCCCGACGGCGCGCCGGCAGTGGTGTTCGACGCGAAGTACAAGGTGGCCTCTGCGACGGGGCAGTATGCGAACGCCGACCACTACCAAATGCTCGCGTACTGCACTGCGCTCAAGGTGCCCCGGGCCTGGCTGATCTACGCCGGCGGCGAAGAGGTCGCGCGCGTTCGGCACATCAAGAACACCACTGTGGAGGTCGTGGAATGTCCACTGAACCTTGCCGCCAACCCGGCGGCAATCCTTGAGAGGCTGATCACCATTGCTCGCCTTTCTGCAGGCCCTGTATTGGGAGTCGCGAGTTCCGGCTCAGGGAGGCCTATTCATGACATGGTTCGCAGGGGTGCCTCGCGAGATTGAGATCGCTCGTGTGAGTCTCATCCGAGCCGAGCAAGCTATCGAGGACGCTCAGGCAGCCGAAGGCCGTTCCTACGGGTCGCCTGAGTATGGCGAGCGTCCCGGCTCAGACTGGGTTGCTTCACAGATTCTGGACCTTGCGCGTCTGCAGCTTCTTGAGTTGCGGCGCGTGGTCGAGAAGATCGTCGGTGTGGACAGGCCGCTCGTCGACCTGAACGACGTTCGGTCTCATCTTCGTCGGCGAGTAGCGGTGCTTCCGTCATCTGATAGAAGCGAGGCGGAGTACCACGTTGACTCGATTATCGAGGGCTTGGAGCTCCTTGGAGCTCTCCCCCACGAGAACTTCGTTGGTCACGGCTTCGCAGTCGACGGCTCCATCAGCATCACCACGGGACCGGACCTGCCCACGCTCGCCACTATCGGGGTGCGGGGGAGCGATACGGGGGAACTCAACGATGAGCCAGACCGACTTCTTGGTCTTGCAGCTGACCTGACCCGTGTCGCGGGGGAGTTGTACTGGCTCTTGCCCTTGAAGAGCGCTCAGAGTCAGCACCAGACACAACAGCCCAGCTCCGACGAGAAGCGCCTCCTGGTGGTCCGGAAGTTGTCAAGGTGGTTGAGGCCAGTGGGTGTTAAGCCGCTGGTGCTTGCTCGGGTTCGGGTTGGTTGATCCACGCGGCTTGAGGCAGGGCGGGGATCTTGGGGTCGGTGGTGGTGGTGAACCGCTCGGGGTGAGCGGCTCGGGCGTGGGCCAGGACCTGGCTGCGGGCCGTGCTCTTGGCTGCGGCGAGGCCGTAGTGGACATCGGCGGCGGTGTGCAGGCCGATGCCGCTGTGGTGGTGCTCGTGGTTGTAGGTCTGGACGAACTCGTCCATGAAGGCCCGGGCGTGCTGGAGCGAGCCGAATCGTTGCGGGAAGAGCGGGGCGTACTTCAGGGTCTTGAACCACGCCTCGGAGTAGGGGTTGTCGTTGGACACGTGTGGGCGGGAGTGGGAGCGGGTCACGCCCAGGTCGCCGAGGAGGGCCGCGACGGTCTTGGAGGTCATCGAGGTGCCGCGGTCGGCGTGCACGACCTTCGGGATGCCGTGGATCCCGAAGATCTGCTTCATCATCTCCTCGGCCAGCAGCCCGGACTCGGTGGTGTGCACGTGGACCCCGACGATGTAGCGCGAGTAGATGTCGATCATCACGTACGCGTCGTAGTAGCAGCCCTTGCTCGGGCCGGGCAGCTTGGTGATATCCCACGTGTACACCTGCCCGGGACCGGTCGCGACCAGCTCTGGAGCCACCCGTGCGGGGTGCCGCGCGAGCCGGCGGCGCTCCTTGACCTGGGCGTTGGCCGCCAGGATCCGGTACATCGTGGCCACCGAGCACAGGTAGGTGCCGGCCTTCAGCAGCCGCGCGTACACCTGCACCGGTGGGGCGTCGACGAACTCCTCGCTGTTCAGCACGGCGAGCACATGGTCCTGCTCGGCGGTGCTGAGCCGGTTGACCGGGGCAACCACGGGCCGCAACTCCGGGGTCGCGGTGCTCGCCGCTCGGGCCTTGGCCCGAGCCGCGGTAGCGCGCGACACCCCGCACAGGCCGGCCGCGGCCCGGGTCGGCACCCCGGCGTCGAGCAGTTCGGTGTGGGCGCTCATCAACGCCGCCTGCGCGGCGCGTCGGTGGCCGAGCTCTCGGAGATGGACTCCAAGAGCTCGTGTGCTAGTCCGAAAATGATGGTGACTGCGCGGGCCTGAGAACCGGGCCGGGTGCTCCCGATGCCAAGAGTCTGGTCTTGTGGGGAGTCAGCTCGCAGGGGCGAGGGTGACCTGATAGCCCAGGCCTTCCAATGCCTTGATGTGGGTGCGAGCAGTGCGTTGGTGGTTGACGCGGGTCTCGTAGTAGTCGGCGCCGAGGTCAGTGAACGTGGCCCCGGGCTGGGAGAGCAGATGCCAGATGACGACCAAGACAGAGCGGCCGACCGCGACGATCGCTCGAGGCTTGCCCCGACGGCGGGCGATGCGGTGATAGCGGGCGCCGAGGAACGTGTGGGACCGACCGGCCATCACGGCTACCTCGCCCAGGGTCCGAGCCAGGTACCGGTTGCCGTGTCCGGTGGACTGTCGACCCTTGGTGCGGCCTGCGGACTCACTGGTCAGCGGGGTGAACTTCGCCCACGAACACAGGTGCGCCGCGGTCGGGAAGCGGGTCATGTCCAGGCCGATCTCCGCGATAATCGCGACCGCGGTCACAGCACCGATGCCGGGGATCGTCATCAGGCGGGCGGCTGCATCGTGCAGCTCCTCGTCCAGGACGGCGGCGACATGGGTGTCAATCGCCGCGATGTCGTCGTTCGCGGTGTCGACCCGTCTCAGCATCGTGGCCAGCAGGAACGCGTGGTGCTCGCTGAAGCGGGCCACGAACGCCTTTTCCAGCAGCGCGGTCTTGACCCGCATCCGGCCCAAGGCCATGTCGGCCAGCCTGGCAGGGTCGCGCTCACCGGCGATCAACGCCGCCATCATCGCTCGACCCGAGACTCCGAAGATGTCGCTGGCGACGACGGACAGCTTCACGCCGGCGTCCTCGAGTAGCTTCTCCACCCGCTGCTTCTCCGCGGTCCGGACCGCAACGAGGTCGGTGCGGTACCGCATCAGATCTCGCAGCCGCCGGATCGCCGGTGGCGGCACGAAACTCGCCCTCAGCATCTGACGTTCGGCGACCTTGCACAACCAAACCGCGTCGAGTCGGTCGGTCTTCGGCCGCCCCGGCAGGTGCTTGACGTCGCGTGCGTTGACCAGCCACGTCTCGGGCACCTGCTCCTCAAGCAGGTAGAACACCGGCTTCCAGTAGTCCGAGGTCGCCTCCATAACGACCCGGGTCACGCCCAACCCGGTCAACCAGTCCGCCATCTCCAACACGCTCGGCGTCATCGTGGAGTAGGTCCGCACCTCCTGGGCGCGGGCCCGACCGGTACCGGGGACGCGCACACAGCACACCATCTCGGCCTTGCCGATATCGATTGCCGCGACCCGCGCGATCAGATGCTGTTCACTCTGATCGATCTCCATCACCCACAACCTCCTATCCCGCTTGAGTTGACCCAGCACTCCGCGGACCTTCACTAGGCCAGCGGAGCCCGGCCACCCGGGGGAGCTGCTCAGGGAAACGCGAAGCTAGTCCGCGTGCTCGAAGCGACAAGGAAGGGCCCTCAACGCAGCCCCCAACGCCCTACTTTTCCACGGCCTACGACGACCAACACACGACGGCGTCAACCCAGGTGACCAGACCCCCATTTTCAGCCCGGAACGGGCCGGCCCGCTAGGGCCGCCCCTACTTTTCCCATGATCTCCAGCGCGGTCTGGGTCGTAGCCAGCCGCCGCTCACTCACCTCCAACGCGCGACGCAGCCTGGCGATCTCGGCCTGGTCCCGGCTCAGGGCCCCGACCGCTGCACCCGGGTCCTTGCCGGCCAGCACGCCCGCATCACGCAGCCGACGCCACTCCGACACCAGCGAGGAGTACAGCCCCTGGCGGCGCAGGTACGCCCCACCCTGACCCTGCTCGCAAGCGAGCTCGTACGCGGCCAGGTACTCAAGCTTCTGTGCCGGCGTGAACCTCCGGCGTCGCGACGGCCCCTCTGCGCGTGGACCCGAACTGGTGTTCATCGGCCCATCATCAACGACGGACGGCGCCGCGGTGGAAAGCATGGAAGTGCTCAAAGGAATCGATCCTGATCTCGCCCTGTCAGACGGACTTGCTGTGAACCGCTGGTCTCAACTCACCCGGACAGACAGGGGTCGACCCGGCCGAGTCGCCACCAGCACCCAGTGGCCGGAAGGTCTCTGGCTCCCCTGTGTTTGTTGCCGCCTCACGGCTCGACGAGGAGACGCTTGAGCTGACATTCGACCAAGCCCTCATGTTGGCTCGGTTGGTCATCGACTGCAGCGGGGCCCCCGCGGCGGTTGGTGGCGAGCGGGGCCTCATGACCGAGGCGACCGCCAAGCATCTGATTGCGCTTGGTCTCGTTCGGGGAGTTCAGGTCGGCACTGTCGAGGCGATCTTCACGGCTCGAGTTCCATCGATGCACGACGTGCATGCCTCCCCCAAGCTCTCCGTGGTCGGGGTTCGAGATGCCGCCAAACTGGCCGTTGAGCCCACGCGGCAGGGCACCGAGCTCGTGCGGGGAGTCTTGTCTCGAGAAGGGCTGAAAGCCCCGGGTGAGGTGCCGACGCAGCATCCGCCTTTGGATCGCAAGCAGTTCGGTCAACTCGAACTGGAATTGGGTACCCCGGATCCCGACGAGGACGATGTCGCCCGCGCGGTGCGCGGCCTCATCCAGGAAGCGCTGACATACCGTGACGGGCCCGCCGTAGCGGAACTGCTGCGAGTCATCGGTCGGTTCAGCAAGCTGGCGCCATTCAATGCGCTGCTTCTTGACGCTCAAGCTCCAGGCTGTCGCTATGTTCTACCGGCGCACAAGTGGCTCGAGGAGTGGAGCCATCGAGTCAAGCCTGGCGAGCGTCCACGGATCATCCTGCGCACCTTTGGCCCGGTACTTCCAGTCTTCGACGTGAGCCAAGTTGAGCCGAGCAACGCCGACGTGCCCCTGCTTCCGCAAGAGATCCGAGACCCGTTCGGGATGATGCCGATCGTCGGCGTCGAGGACGCCTTTGTGCAAACAGTTCACACCGCCATGTCTGAGGGCATTCGCATCATTCAGACGCACGACGGCGCGGGCAGCGCCGGATCGGCACGATCGGGGTGGGGAACTGGCACCCTCAGCGTCGCCAAATCAGAACGTTCGAGGACTCACATTGTCCCTGTCACGGTCGACATCGAGATCAACCGAAACCTCGACCCGGGTGCGGCGTATGCGACATTGGCGCACGAGTTGGGGCATGTCTATTGCGGTCATGTTGGCTCGCCCTCGCCGGACCTTTGGCCGGACCGTAGCTCCGTCACCACCGAGACTGCTGAGTGCGAGGCAGAAGCCGTTGCATATATCGCATGCCTACGGCTCAACCCGGATGTGCGAATGCCACCGCATCTTCACCAGTACTTGACGCCCGGGGCCCCTGTGCCGCCGATCGATCTCGAAGTGGTGACCAAGGCAGCCGGTCGGGTCATCAACCTGTACGAGTCGCCAGCTGAGGTGTGGCGCAGGCTTGCGAACCGTCAAGAGAAGGCACGGAAGTAGGCCCGCTCATTTTGAGTCGTGGTGTTGGTCGCGGGGCGGACATGCCCAGGTCTGTAGTCGAGTGAGATTCTCTGGTTCGACGGCGCATTCGCGCGAGGCGCTTCGCTCGACGGGCGTCGTGGGCGAACTGGCTCACTACGGCTCGGGTGTATGTCCTCCTCCGTAACGACACATGGGTGAGCTCGTCGCTGACTCGCGGGCGGGGGTGTCCCGCATGAACTCCGACACCACGGTGGTGCCAGCCATGGTCACGACACGCCCGCCGGTCGTGGCTCGTCGGTTCGGGGCGAAAGCTCCAGATCCAGCCCACCCACATCTGCCACAACATCGCGCAACGAGAGCAGGAAGTTGTGCTCCGGAACGTTGACCGCTGCGTTGAGGATCGCCCGAACCTCGGCCTCCAAGGAGCGCCCGTGCTTGGCCGCACGCAGTCGGAGCCGAGCGTGCGTGCGCTCGTCGAGTTGCCTGATCGTCAGGGTGCTCATCGCCGACCTCCCGTCCCTGAGGGCAATGCTAGGACTGCCTTACCACGCGACCGGCTGCTCCACCTCGTGTCAGACCGGTCGGGTGCCCGGAGCGCCGGGAGCTGCGCCAGATCTGTTCGTTTCACCACCCGCAGCTTGCCGTCTTGGCAGCATGACGGCTCCAGGGGTCGAGTCGGCGTGGAGGTGGGCGTGGGGGAAGGCGCCGACGAGCCCGACGTCAACACGCCGGGAGCCGACGACCCCGGCCCCGTGGGGGAGTCGGGGTGGAGCGCAGACCAGCGGGCCAAGGAGTTGCGCGCCCGCGGCAGGTCGTCGGCGGGCGCGTGGGAGGCGGGTGCGCTGGGGGAGCGCCGGGTCGCCCAGGCACTGTCCGCCTCGCCCCAGAGTGGCTCGTGCTGCACGACCGATTGCTCATGCCCGGGCGTGCGGAGACCAACCTCGACCACGTCGTCGTCGGCCCGGCAGGGGTCTTCCTCATCGACTCCAAGAACTGGGCCGGCACGATCTCCGAACACCAAGGCAGCGTGTTCAAGCACACCAGCGGGCCGGGAGGCGAACGACGCCACACCCCCTTGGATCGCCAGTTCGACGGCGTGTTCGCCATGGCCACCGAGATGGCGCGCCGCACTCAGGTCGGCGTGACCGTCGTGATCGCCCTGTCCGGCCGGCGTGCCGAACAGTTCGGGGAGCCGCGGCTGATGCGCAACGTCTGGGTCGTGCCGGTGGGGAAGCTCGCCGGGTGGCTCCAGAGTCGCCCACCGGCCGGCATCCCCGATCTCAGCCGACTCGGCGTCCTCGTGCGCACCGAGTTCCCGTCGACGACGACCGACTGGCAGCTGCTCGCGGCCATGGGCCGCGACCTGGACCGCCGGGCGCCACAGCGGGCCTCGACGCCGAGCCGCAAACCCCGATCCCGCCCGCCGGCTCGCCCGGCTCGCCCGACTCGACCCACGCCCCGGCGACGCGAGAAGCGGACGCAACGAGGCGGCATCCTGAGGCCACTCCTCGCACTCGTTGGCCTGGCCTTCCTGTGGTGGGCGGCCAGCACAGGTGCGTTCTCTGGGATGGGCGCCGCGGCATCCCGCGTGATGACCGAAACCGTCGTGGATGCCGTTGGCTCACCTCCCAGCGCGGCGCCCGACCGGCTGTCGTGCGCCGACGTGGACCTCGCATCGGCCGGGCTGAGCCCGAGCGTGAAGGTCGTTGCATCGCCGAGGTCATTGGGCTGCGTCTGGACCATGCAGGCCAAGGGAGGCTCGACCATCGCCGTGCTCAGGTTGGGGGAGTTGATCGGAGCGTCAGAGTCGCTCGACCCGATGCTCAAGCGCTCGGACACGCTGGGCGCACCCGAGGTTCGTCAGCAGTACGCCCTTGGTGGGCAGGCCACGCATCTGTGGGTGCGGGCCGGCGTCCCCCTCTCGACGTCCAAGGGTGCTCCGCTCGCATCACGGAGCACGCACGTCCTGGTGGCTCACGAGGCTCTGGGCCTGACGCCCAAACAGGGCAAGAAGCTCGCAGTGAGGATCGCGACGCAGGGTCAAGTCCCGGGTGGTGGTGTAGCGCTGTGGTCCTTCGGTGGGGGGTGTCAGGCGGTCAGTGCTGGTAGGTGATCAGCTCCGATCTCGGGTTCGGTGGTGGGAGCGGTGGTGGCTCGGCAGCGGGTGAGGACTTCGAGGCCGAGGTAGCGGCGGCCTTCGGCCCATTCGTCGGTTTGCTCGGCCAGGACGGCGCCGACGAGGCGGATGATCGCGTCGCGGTTGGGGAAGATGCCGACGGCGTCGGTGCGGCGGCGGATCTCGCGGTTGAGGCGTTCGATCGTTATCTTGAGCCACTGGCCGGGCTGGTGCCTTGACCTGCGGTTTTTCGTGCTGGACGTGTCCGGGACGAGGGTGTTCGGGGGCGTGTCCGGGCTCGTCGTCAGGGGCGGTTTTCGAGTGGGTCTCGGGCGTGTCGCGCGCGCTGGTCGCCGAGGGCTTGGGCGAGGGCGTGCCGCAGTTGCTGGTTGTCGGCCTCCAGTTCGCCGATCCTTTGGTGTGCGAGTTGCAGGCGTTGCCTGAGGGAGCTGTCGCTGGCGGCCTGCCGGGCGGGCACGGCAGGGACTGTCGTCCGCCGTGGGCGTTCCGCGCGGATCTGGGCGAGCAGGTCGGCCTGGGTGTACAGCCAGGATCGGGATACCCCGGCGCGCTGCGCGAGCACGCTGACCGTGATGGTCTGCTCGGTGGTGGCCAGGTGCCGCAGGGTGCTGACGGCACGGCGACGGGTCTGCTCCGCGCGGGAGCGGGCGGCCTTGGCGAGGTGGCGGCTGTTGTCAGCTCTCATCGTTCTCCTCGGGGTGTTCGAGCGCGGTGATGATCGACTCGAGGTTGCTCAGCACGTCCTGGTTCATCTGGGCCACTCGGGTCCGGCCTTGGGCCTCGGCGCGGGTGATCAGTTCGATGACCTGGGCGCGGTGCTCGCGGTGAGCGGGCAGGTGGGTCGCGGTGGTCAGGAACATCGGGCAGGTCAGGCACGCGTTGGCGTGGGGACATGCCTTGTGGATCGGCAGGGCGCAGTGCCCGTTGGGCAGTGCCTGGGTCGCGGCGGCGAGGCGGTGACCGGTCCAGGCGGCGTCGGCCAGCGGGCTGCCCGGTTCGCTGGGGATGGCGGCGCCGGTGATGTCGACCTTGCGGGCGGCGTCCCAGTGCCGGCGGACGGTGTCGTCGTGCAGCCTGGCGTAGTGGGCCGTCATCTGTGACGAGTCGTGGTCCAGGATGCGGCGCACGACCTCTTGGGGCACGTCCCGGTTGATCAGTCGAGTGCCCAGGGTGTGCCTCCACTGGTGCGGGGTCAAGTGCACGCGATGGGCGTGTTCGTCTCGTACGTCGAGGGATTCGAGCCACCGATACAACGCGGCCCGGTAGGTGGAGGTGCTCAGCGGGATGGCCCGGTCGGGGTTCTTCGTCGGCCGCGGGAACAGCACCGGCGGCGCGGTGGCCTCGGCGGTGAGGCGTGCCTGTTGGGCACGAATCAGGGTGTGCAGTTCCTCGTCGAGGGGGACGAGGGCCTCACGGTTCATCTTGTGGTTGACGTAGCGCAGGTAGGGCGCGCCTTTGGGGTCGGTGACCAGGCAGTCGTAGGACAGCCTGGTCGCGTCGCCGACGCGCAGCCCGCAGCGGATCAGGATCAGGGTGATCACCGCCCCGGCAGGGTCGGACCAGGCCGCGATCGCGGTCGGCGCCTCGAGCTGGGCCATCACATGCTCGGCCACCGCGCGCGGCCCGCGCTGCGGGCGGGGCGGGTTGTCGTCGGTGAACAGGGCCGCGGTCGGGTGCAGCGGCGCCCAGCCCCGCTGCCGGACGGCCTCGAGGAAGCCGCGCAGCTGCCCGATGTGGACCTGGCGTCGGTGGGCGGTTGGGACGCCGGTGGAAAGGTCGGCCAAGTAGCCCTCGAGCACGACCCGGGTGAGCGCCTGCGGAGCGTCGATCCGTGCCTGCTGCAGGTAGCCGGCGAGCCGGGTCACCGCGGTCAGGCCGCGGCGGACGGCCTCGAGCCCGACACCGGTGGCCAGCCGTTGCCGGGTCCACCGTTTGGTCGCCTCACGCAGCCACGGCTGGGCGATCCGGGTGAAGTCGAGGGTGAGGTTGCCGGGATAGCCGAGCCGGCGCAGCTGCCATACCTCGCGCGGGTACTCGGCCACCCAGCCGCTGCCGACGGCGAGGTCGGCGACCCGTTGATGGGCGTACACGAGCAGGCCACGGCCGTTGCTGTCGCGTCGCCCGGACGCGGTGAACGCCTTACGCCAGGACCGCTCGTCCCCGTCGCGCAGGCTGGGAACGTCGGCCTCGAGCAGGAACGACACGAGGCGCCCTACGACCTCCGGAGGTGTCCGGCTGGCACGCTCGTCGTGCCGACACTGGATGACGTAGGCCAGCTCCCAGCGCAGCGGCTCAGGCAGCCGGGCCAGGACGATCACCTGGTCCGAGGGAACCCGGAGCGCGGCGAACTCACGAGCGAACACCACCGGGTCCGGGCGCCCGTTCGCGCGCCACGTGCTGTGGTGGGCGTGACATAACGGCCCGGCCGCTTGCGGCCACAACAAGCATCCCGGGACGTGGCACGCCTCGGCGACCGGCGCCTTGATCGGCGGTGGCCCCGCGGCGAGCCACTGCTCGAAGTCGGGGCGCCCGGAACGTTCCCACCCTTGAGCATGTAACTGGCACAGACCTTTTCGTGCTACCCCGTACCCGCACGCCTCGACCCGGCAGGCCCGGTTCGGGCGCTGACGTGCCCAGCCCGGATCGGTGCTCGCAACGAACTCGTCCACATCGGGCCGGCCCGCCTTGGCCCACCGGTGGTGGTGCCCGGCGCACATCCCGTGCCCGCGGGCCAGCCGCTGACAGCCTTCGACCAGGCATGGCCCCGCGGAGTAGGCCGGGTCGTTCACGCCGACCACGATCCGGTCGGCCGCGAACTCCGGCCGCAGCGCCGTGCGGACCCGAGCCGTCCACGCTGCCTCGCTGCCGCGGCCGGTGCGTAGCGGCAGCACGATAGCCGAGGTCACGACACGTCCTCGGTCAGCACACCGGCACGGGTGAGCGCGGCCCGGGTGTCGGCCACGGTCAGGTGCGCGTACGTGCTCGAGGTCGTGGCCACCGACGCGTGCCCCAGCAGTGAGGAGACGACCTCGACCGGCACATCGGAGCGCAACAGCCCGGTCGCGTACGTGTGCCGCAGCCAGTGCGGGTCGAAGTCGATCCCGGTCCGGGCACGCAGCCGCCGGACCAAGTCGTACACCGCCGCGTACTTCAGCGGTGAACCGACGCGCCCACCCCACAGATTGACGAAGACGTAGTCACTGTCGAGCTCGCCGTACTCCTCGATCAGGTAGTCGGCGTAGCACCGGACCAGCGAGGCCGGGACCGGGATCGTCCGCGGGACCAACGATTTGGAGCGGGCCCGGTTGTCGTTGTCACGGGCGATCACCCGCACCTGCCGCTCGGCCGCGTCCCAGTCCTCATGCCGCAGCCCGAGCGCCTCACCGACTCGCATCCCAGTGCTCGCGAGCACCTCGAGCAGCAGCCGGTCCCGGCGCCGCTGGCACGCCCCGATCAGCGCCTCGACCTCCTGCCGGTCGAGGGTGCGCGGTGTGCGCCGTCCAGCCCGGACCCGCACCACCGGCGCGGCGACCGGCCTGGACTTGCTCACGTGGTGCAGGAACCCGCGAGCCCCGCCCCGCCGGCCCGCAGGGCGCCACACGCTCAACGCGGCGTGCACCGCAAGCCCGGACCGGCTCGCGTGCTGGTACATCGACCCGACCGCCGCGAGCTTGCGGTTGATCGTCGCAGCCGAACAATGCTCGCCCAGCGGCAGCACCGCCACCCCTGCGCCACGCGCTGAAGGTGGCAGCCGCAGCCACGCCACGAACGCCGCGACGTCCTCGACCGACACCGCGGCCCAGTCCAGCGCACGACCGGCGAGGAAGGCGAACCAGTCCCTCAGGTCATGGGCGTACGCCTTGACCGTGTTCGGCGACCGTCCCGCATCGGTCAAGAACGACAGGAACCGCTCGGCCGGCTCCACGAGCTGCCCGTCCTCACCGACCACCGTCCACGACTCACGCCGCGAGCCGGACACCACCACTCGAGCAACGAACACCGAACCTCCCACGACCATGCCTGCTGGACGGCTGCAGATAAGCACGTCCAGCACGCACGATGGGGGACCGATCCAGGCCATCGGCTACATCAACGACACCCTGAAGCTGGCTCAAGATAACGGCGGGGTTGTTGGACCAGATCTGGGTCCAGACGTCCTTGGGGAAGGCGGTGAACGCCAGGATGTCCTCGCGGGCGTTGGCGAGGTGCTGCGCGACGGCGGGCAGCTTGGCGGTGACGTACTCGATGAGCCGGTCGAACTGGGCGTGCACGGCCGGGGCGTCGGGTTGGTCGTACACCGAGTGCAGCATCGCCTTGACCGCTGGCCACATGTTCTTGGGGCAGATGCTCATGAGGTTCGCGGCGTAGTGGGTGCGGCACCGTTGCCAGGACGCGCCGGGCAGGTTCGCCGCGATGGCCTCGACCAGCCCGGCGTGAGCGTCGGAGGTGACCAGGGCGACCCCGGACACGCCGCGGGCGACGAGGTCGGCGAAGAACTCGTTCCACGCCGCACCGGTTTCGGACGTGGCGACCCGCAGGCCCAGGACCTCGCGGTGCCCGTCACCGTTGACCCCGGTGGCGATGAGCACGACGGCGTTGACGACCCGGCCACCTTCGCGGACCTTCATCGTCAGCGCGTCCGCGGCCACGAACGTGAACGGTCCCGCCGCGCCCAGGGGGCGGTGGCGGAACTCCTCGACGATCTGATCCAGCTCGGCGGCCATCCGGGAGACCTGCGACTTCGACAGCGAGTCGATGCCCAACGTCTTGACCAGCTTGTCCATTCGCCGGGTGGACACCCCGGCCAGGTAGCAGTCCGCCACCACGGTGATCAGCGCGGCCTCGGCCCGCTTACGACGCTCGAGCAACCAGTGCGGGAAGTACGTGCCCTGGCGCAGCTTCGGGATCGCCACGTCAATCGTGCCGACGCGGGTGTCCAGAGGGCGGTGCCGGTACCCGTTGCGTTGAGCGACCCGGCCCGGGCTGGGACGGCCGTATTCAGCGCCCACGACGGCGTCAGCGTCAGCGGACAGCAACGAGTTGATGATCGACTGCAGCAGGTGCCGCATCAGATCCGGCGACGCTTCGGCCAGGGCTTCACCGAGCAAGCCAGCGGGGTCGACAATATGGGGAGCGGTCATCGTGTGACTCCAATCGAGAGTGCTGTGAGAGGTTCACTCGAAGGATCACGCGGTGGCCGCGTCCTCGTCCACGAACACGCCGGGAACGATCTCGACTACCGCGCTACACCACTATGCGGGACTCAACTCGACGCAGGCGAGTCAACGGCATCCGCTCCCAACCGGGTAAGGCGCCAAGGTGCTGACGCGTGGCCCTCCTGTCCACTTCGTTTGGCAACCAGCGCAGCGCGGTGTCTGCGGCCTTTGGGGGCGTGCTGCAGAGACGGAAGATGCGCTTGGGATGCAAATATGCGCGAAACGTACTTTTCAAGAGTACGATTAGTGCAGCTAAGGAGGGGGGCGCATGGATACAGCTCGACGAACCGGCATCCCGGTCGAGTTGGCGCAAGCGCCGATGCGCACGGTGCGCGCCCGCGATGTCACGGTCTACGCGCACGCGCGCCCACAACTTGCTCGCTTGGAGAACGCAGGTCTGCTGCACCGCCTCGCCAACGGGTACTTCGCCGTCGTGCCTCAAGAGCGGGTCGGGTCGGCATGGATGCCGACCCTCGAGGCCGCCGCGGCAGGCATCGCGGCGGCGGACTTCGGGGCACGCGGCTTCGCGCTCATGGGGATCAGTGCGGCGCGCATGCACCACGTCACACCGAGAGCGGTCGGAGTTGCCGTGGTGGCGGCACCACGTCGCCGAAAGACCATCGAACTCACCGATCGACGGGCCGCCGTGCGCTTCCTGGTGCGCGACCTCGAGGTCATGGACCTTGAGCTGATGGAGACAGATCTTGGCCGGTGCCTCGTCACCACGCCTGAGCAGACTCTGCTCGACCTGTCCCACCGGGCTGGCCAGCGTGGTCTCACCGAAGATGTCGCTGCCGCGATGCGCGCGCTCGCACCGCTCTGCGACCCCGAGGAACTGGCGGTGATCGCGGGGAGGCAGCGACTTGGCCGAGCGCTAGGGCGGTTGCGCCGCGAAGGTCTGGTGCCATGACATCCGCCGACGCCACCGGCCTTGACCTGGACGAGTTGCAGCGTGAAGTCGCGCGCTTTGGAGTCGCCGAGGAACAAGTCCGCCGGGACCACCTCATCTCGCACGTGCTCGCGGCCATATCGGCATCATGCTCAGAAGACGTGATCTTCTTCGGAGGCACCGCGCTCAGCCGGACCCACCTGGCTCACTCCCGACTCTCTGACCCAGATCCGCGAGTAGTGGACGTGGCTCGCTGATTCGGGGCTGGCCTTGGTCGGTTCATTGGTGGGTCCGTGTGGTGGCATGGCGGTGGTCCGGCTGTCGGGCCGGGGGGCGGAGGTCTCCGTG
>Ga0209369_1000429_pt1 | contig 59275 bp, 58 predicted proteins | sample EBPBio142010_DNA_FD_185865 | JGI IMG/M metagenome (GOLD analysis project Ga0209369, IMG submission 185865) | Wastewater treatment Type I Accumulibacter community from EBPR Bioreactor in Madison, WI, USA - Reactor 1_10/4/2010_ DNA (SPAdes)... | ecosystem: Engineered > Bioreactor > EBPR >...
GGGGTGTCCTTCTGCGGTTGAGAGCAGAGGCATCATGATTATGCCAAGTGGAGATCCCGAAATGAAACATCATATCAACGACATGAAGCGCCGCGCTCTGCATAACGCGGACGCGGCATATTATGTCTTATCCGGAGTTCCGGATAAGACGTATTCCCGTGGGGTGATGTCGACGCGGATATCGTTCCATTCGTCAGTTGGGATCTTCGACAGGCGTCGCTCCATCAGCGCCTCGCCGGTCGAGACGATCTGGATGACGGCCGCATGGCCTGCCGCCAGATCGGCGTCGATGGCCGCGATCAGCGTGGGGGTTTTCATAGAGGTGAGAAGATGGCCGAAGAAACGCTGCTTCGCGCTCTCGAAGGCCGAACGGGCGGCGGATTTGGCCTGCCGGTTCAGGGTGCCAGAATCTCCGGTGATGTTCGCCGCCTCCATCGCGGCGGCAAGGTTGTTGTGGATGATGGCGAAGGCCCCGGCATAGGCATCGTAGATGCCACGCTGCTCGGACGTCAGCGCATGCTCGAGCATCTCGTATTCGACGCCATCGTAAGAAAGCGAGCGGGCTGTGTAGAGGCCAAGAGACCGCAGGTCGCGCGCAAGAACCTCCATCGCAGCGACACCGCCCGCCTCAATGGCCTCGACGAATTCGGCGCGGGTGGCGAACGGAAAGTCCTCCCCGCCCCAAAGTCCGAGGCGCTGCGCATAGGCGAGGTTGTGGACCGTCGTCGCCCCCGTGGCCGAGACATAGACCACACGGGCATTCGGCAGTTTGTGCTGCAGCCGCAGGCCTGCCCTGCCCTGCTGCGAGGCCTCGGTATCGCCGCGCTCACCCTTCGATCCGGCGGCATTGGCCATGGCATGGCTTTCATCGAACAGGATCACCCCGTCGAAATCCGCCCCCAGCCAGTCGACGATCTGATCGACGCGGGATTTCTTGGCGCCGCGTTCTTCGGAGCGCAGCGTCGCATAGGTGGTGAAAAGGATGCCCTCGGTCAGCGGGATATCGCGGCCTTGCGCAAAGCGCGACAGCGGCGTGACCAACAGCCGCTCCTGGCCAAGGGCCGACCAGTCGCGCTGCGCGTCCTCCAGAAGTTTGTCACTCTTCGAAATCCAGAGCGCCTTGCGTCGGCCTTGGGCCCAGTTGTCGAGCAGGATCCCGGCCGATTGGCGGCCTTTGCCCGCGCCCGTGCCGTCACCAAGGAAGAAGCCACGGCGGAAGCGGACGGCGCCCGCGGCATCGTCGGGCGCGGCCGAGACCATGTCGCCGGTTTCATCGACGGTCCATGACCCCGCGAGATAGGCGCCATGGGCCTCGCCCGCATAGATCACGGTTTCTAGCTGGGCATCAGACAGGAGCCCGTCCCGCAACACGGCGGCGGGCAGCTTCGGGCGGTAGCTCGGCTTCGGGGGCGCAATCGAGGCCATGGCGGCCGATTGCACAAGCTTGGTCGGATGCGGGGCCGGGCCGGGGATGTCGATGGCTTGCAGCCGGAAGGTTTCATAGATCGCATCCGACAGACGCGCAGCGCTGTCGACTTCGGTCACCTCGCGCAGGATATAGTCGAGATCTTCTGCGGCGACCGGCGTGTGCGCGCCGAAAGACGAGGCCGAGGCAGAAGCCCGCGAAATGCCGACGGTGGTCTTTGCGGCACGGGCAGGATTTCCCGGGAAAGGAGAAGTGGATTCTAACCTAGCTGTGGCGATTTTTACCAGTTCAAAGCGCGGCGGAACTTCGGCGATGATCCGGGCCAAGAGATGCGCCACATCGGGCGATATCGGCGGAGCGAGGTCGGCCGTGATGCCGCCCTGCTCGCTACCACGGCATTTGTCAAAGACCGAAATCCGCGTCTCGAAGCTTGTGCCGTGCTTGGCAAAAGCGCCGCCAGACACCGAGCCGGTGAAGACCAGATGCGCGGACTCGGTCAGCCGAGCGAAGGCATCGGCCCAAGCGGGTGCATCCGGCGCGAAATTGGCGCCAGTGATGGAGACCAAGCGCCCACCCGGCGCAAGGCGTGCGAGCGCCGAGCGCACATGCCGCGCCGTCGCCTCGGTGCTGCGGCTGTCGACATTGGCTACAGCCGAGAACGGCGGGTTCATCAGGATGACGCTCGGGCGCAGGCTGGTATCGAGATGATCGTCGATCTGCGCGGCGTCAAAACGGGTGACGGAGTGACCCGGAAACAAGAGCCGCAGAAGATCGGCACGGGTGTCGGCCAATTCGTTCAACGCAAGGCTGCCGCCCGCGATCTCGGCGAGGATCGCGAGGAGCCCGGTCCCGGCGGAAGGCTCGAGGACCAGATCACGCTGAGTGATCTGCGCCGCGGAGAGGGCCGCGATCCCCATGGGCACCGGCGTCGAGAATTGCTGTAAGCGCTCCATCTCCTCCGAGCGGCGGGTGTGCGTGGGCAAGAGGCCCGCTACCTTGGCGAGGATCGGCAGCAGCGCCGCAGGCGAGCCGGCCCGGGCGAGCAGCGCACGGCCGAATTTCCGCAGGAAGAGGACCAGCGCCACCTCTCCCGCCTCATAGGCAAGCTTCCAGTCCCAAAGGCCCGCAGCATCGGAGCCGCCGAAGGCGCGCTCCATCTCCAGCCGCAAGCGCAGGGCGTCGATCTGGAAGCCCTGCGCCAGATCAGGTTGCAGCGCTTCAGCAACGGCCAGGATTCTGGAGGCCGTCGTGGAGGGGGACGGCACGGCAATGGGTGCCGCCGCCACGGTCACAGAGGAAAGATCGTTCATCAGGGAAACCTCAAGAGAGCCGGAGGGGTCAGTCCCGCGCGGCGCTCTCTCTCACCCGCCGGAACCTGACCCCTTCCGGCAGCCCTCTCCCTCCCCTTCCCTTCTTGCACCAGGGACTGTCGCCCGCATGGGGGGGAGACGGCCAAGGCTGGCTCCCGTCCACAGGACCAAGGCCCGGTCACGGCGGCACGCCGGGAGGTGCCCAAAGCCTCCGTCGGCAACCAATGCAGGGCCAAGAGCACTTCGAAACCCGGCATCGTCGGATCCCGTCAGCGTGAACCAGGTTATCAAGCTCTTAAAAAAATCGTGAATTGGAGCGCTCAGAACGCTGAAAACCATCACCTCTCAAAGAGCAGCAATATCTCGCCCAGTCGAACCATGGATGCGGCGGGCGGCCCTGCTTCTTTTCAAAGAGACGGCGGGCCAATCGGGGAATCCTTGCGATCGGCCCGCCTAGTTTTGACCCTCAGTCGATGGCCGCGAAAATCTCTCCCGCCTCGGGATGATCCCCGGCAAAGACATAAAGCCGTGCATAGCCGTCAGCAAGTTGGTCGGCTTCGTGCCGGAACGACAGGTGCGAGAGGGCGAACAGGGTCGCTATGATCCCGGCGGCCTCTGCAGAAACCTCGCCCTGATAGCTATTGGTCTCGCAAGAGATGCGGAACCGCTTGTCGGTTTCGGGCGACAGGAACAGCGGCTGGCGACCCTGTTCGTGGAACCGCCACATGCCGCCGGTGTAATCTTCGGGGGCAAGCCAGGACATGAACTGATAGACGGTGCGTTCGCCAACCAGCATCAGCTTGCGGCCGAACAGGCCCGGCAAGAACTCCATGCGACGGGTTTCGGGGACAAGCGTCGCAGGCTTGGCTTCGGTAGCAATTTGATTCATCGGAAATCCTCCAGATCAGGGGTGAAGGACGCGCATCGGCAGCTCTCTCGACTCGCCCGCACGTCCCCCGGATACCGCCCACCTCTGCCTCTTCGGGTCCCGTCGGGTTGATTTTGTTTCTGTTATGTTCTATATTCCGAGGGACCAGCCAAGGGAGATACCCGATGGAAAACACTACCTTTGCCCTGCCCTCCACGCCGAAGCAGATCGCCTATGCGCGCGCTCTGGCGCTGCGCAACCAGACGCTTCTGCCTTGGGAGGTTCAAAAGGACCGACGCACTCTCAGCGCCTGGATCGAAGCCCAGGCTAACCTGAAGCCAGTCTCCGAGCTGGACCGTCTTCCGTCGTCCAAGCAGGTCGCCTTTGCCGAACGCTTGGCCCGCATCAAGCGCCGCGCCGTGCCAGACGAGTGCTTCCGCGACAAGTGCCTGATGTCGAAGTGGATCGACGGGAACAGTTGAAACTTGGTTCAAACGGGGCTTTATTGCTTTGTTGAGGCCCGTGGACTACATTACATGGGCAGTTACCATACAGAGATGATGCAATGGCCTCGGTCGCAGCGAAAGTGATGTCGACAGTCAGCGCGCCTTACGGCGTGCTGGTGACGGCTGCCCAGCTGGCCGAAAAGATCGCCGACATCAAGAGTGTCGATTCCTGCGATTGCAGCGTGTTCGCCTTCCTGTCCGAAGTGTCACCCAAACTGCAGCAGTCGTTTATCGACGAGATGGGTGTCAGCAAGGACGCGGTCACCGTGGTCGCAAAGAAATTCTCCGAGCTCGCCGGATACAAACTCCCGCTTGCGATCTGAATGAACGTCCCGCAGCCAAGCCGCTGGCCAGAGCTTTTTGACGTGGCTATGGCGATCATTGACCAAGCCAACGGCCAAGGTATCGACATGTCGAACTGGAGCTTTGGGGGCGGAACGGCTCTCATGCTCCAGATCAAGCATCGCGAAAGCCACGACATCGACCTCTTCATCGACGATGCCCAGTACATCCCGTATTTGAACCCCGAGACGCAGGGATACGATCTGGCGCTCGCACCGAGCGACTATGAAACCGATGGGACACGCGCCCTGAAGATCGTGTTCAGCGGCGTCGGCGAGATCGACTTCATCTGCTGCGACCCGGTCACCGAAGAACCCTATGTCGTCTCCGAAATCCGCGGGCGACGCGTTAAACTTGAGACGCCCGCTGAAATCCTCGCGAAAAAGGTGGTATTCCGCGGCTCGCACCTCCAGCCCCGGGACATGTTCGACATCGCCGCCGTCGCCCTGGCAATGGGCACCGACTACGTCGTTGAAGCCTGCTCTAAATTTCCTGATGCCTGCCGGGAAGCACTCGCCGTGACCGAGAAGATGAATCCTGATTTGGTTGATGCCGTCACGAGCAAGCTGCTGGTGTCACAGGGATTCCAGATCCTTCAGAGCCGCGCACAAAAGGTGACGAAGGAAGTCCTGGTTGCAGCGATCGCGCGAGCAGGCTGAACGGCCGTATCGCGGTCGGTAACGTTAAGCTGACGGCATGGCTGAAGTCCGAGGCCGCGAATTCGAGGACATGACCAGAATACCCGTCCCTCTCGACACGCTTCTGGCGAGGCGCCGCAAGTTGATCGCCGATGTGCAATCGCGGCTCGACGACAAGGCGAAGCGGTTCCCTCTGACACTTCAAGACGGGGAGCCTGACTTTAAGGCCATCGACCGGTCGCAGGCGGTACTACTGCCAGCCGCACAGCGCGACGCCCTACTGAAGCTTCTGGGCTGATACAAATCCTGGACCGGCGAGACGGGAGTAAAGCCTCTGCCGTCCACATCGTGTCTCAGGGAACCGCCGAAGATCGGTGCACTCAGTCCGTGATTGGATGCCCTGCATTCCTATGAAATGATCGCATCTTCGCCCGGCGAAAGGCAGAGCGCAGAGCTTCGGTCGGCAAAGGCGGTGAGTCGATCGCCTCAAAGAAGCGCTCATGGTCGATCTTTTTGAGATCCGTGTGGTGAGGGCTTTTGATATCTGGCGTTGCCATCTTTACAGGCCTCCGGTGCAATTACAGTTTGGCGGATCAGCCAATAGCCGTGATTGAGTAGTGCGGCGTCCCATCCCAAACAAGATCCCAGGATGCGCCCGGCCGGACGTTCTGGATCGCGTGCGGCTCGAAGCAGACCAGGCAATTCCCACCCGGCGCAGGCACCCGGACCGAGGGATAGATCAGGCCCCGCGATCCACCCCGACGGAGATGCTGGGCCAGGCTTTGGCCCTCAGGATATCCGACAGCCGGATCCGGATGCAGTGCGGGATGGCCCGGCTCGTCGGTCATGTCATCGAAGACGCCGATGAAATCCGCCAGTAATTCCACATAGCGAGCGCTGTCATGGAAGCTGCCGGTAAACCCGAGTTCACGCGTGCGGTGCCAGGCCACTTCGCTGATAGACACCATCACATCCCATGCGCAGTACCATGCGCCGCGCTCTTCGGTGTTGAAGCGGTTTCCGCCGGCGCGGGTGTAGGTAAAGGCGGCGTTGACATGGCTGTCGCCATAGATGCGCAGATCGCGGCTCCGGCGCTGCCAAGCAAGCTCCCGCGGGTCCAGATGGGGATTACGGCCACGTTCGGCCAGAAGACGGCCGCTGGTCAGGCCCTCGATCTCTGCGAGGATCTCCATCTCGTCATCAGTATCGACGAGACCGCGCAGGGATGGCGGCTTGTGGTAGGTGGCGGGCAGGAGTCGAACAAGACCGCGATCAGAAATCTCGGTCTGCTTCATGCCCCACCACGCAAGGCATCAAGATAGGTCCGCACCGCCAGGATCTGCGGCAAACCCCCGTCGATGGCGGTGTCGACGGGACGGCTGCCCCCGAACAGCGGACCGGTGTTCGGTCGGGTGAACCAGCTTCGCGCGAGCGGCTCGGAGAAGTAGAGCTCGAGCGACTTGTAAATGCCGATCACCGCACTGAGCCGCAGCAGCTGGTCCTTCGTCAGTTCCCCCGCAAAGTCCGGCTTCTTGGCGCGCTTCCACGTGCTCTCCGACATGTCGGCAAGGCCAGCAGCTTCCTTGAGGCTGAGGCCCCATGCATCGGCCACTTGCGCGTAAGCCTTCAATGCGACGGCGTTAACCTGTGCAGGTTTCCTGATTTTCTCAGCAACGTACATGGCGTCCTCCATTGGCCTGAATATATATCATATGGCCTCATTGTAAAGCCCAAATGAACTGTCCGCGCTCTCACCCGAACCTGCGCCCAGCCTCGGTGAACGTATACTCGTTCGCGATGATCCCTTCCTCGATGGCCTCATCCGAGGTGAGGTGGTCATATTCCGCCTCCAACTGCCGATAGAGCCAACGGGCAAGGTCGCGCAGCGCCTCCACGAAGGTCTCTTCACTGCCCTCGGTCGGTGCTTGCCCGGTCGGGCTGTCGCGGGCCACGTCGATGGTCATGCAGTATTCATGGTAGTAGCGCCCGCGATGGGTGACATCGGCGCTCAGCTGATAGAAGTTCTGCCGCTGAGCGATCTGCAGGCGATCTGCGATACCGTGCAGGGCCTGGTCCTTCGGGGCGTAGGAGTGGATTTCGCGCGCGGAGCCCTTGGCATGCCTGACCGTGGCTTCGAAGGATGCGCCGTCCCCCTGAGACGAGAACCCTGAGAACCAGACGCAAGGCCTCTGGCGGATACCGCCGCCCATCAGCCGGACGGGCCGGGTCTTGAGGCTGACCCCGAGGATGTCGCAGATGCGCTCGAAGTCATCATAGACCGCCTCCCACCAATCGTCGGTGACGGCCGCCTCGCGATACCAGCTGCGGGCCTTGTCCTTGGCGGCGGCGGACAGTTCCGGGAACCGATAAACCGTGGTGCAGATGACTTCAGGCATCGAAGTCCTCCCCGCGCAGCGCGGCCTCGAGCCATTCATGCGTGCTGGTCCAGCCGATGGATTTCCGCGCGCCAAGGTCGATGACATGCGCTCCACCGCCGAAGGCGTCCAAGCGGGGCCGGGAACAGGTGTATGCGACTTCGAAACCCCAGCGACCGCTGAGGTCGATCTCTTCCGCCAGGCGCAGCACGAAGCGGATGACGCCTTCGATATCGCCTTGCCCGTCATCGTCGTGGAACCAGAGGATCGAACTGCCGGGACCGTCCTGCTGTGTCATGGCGAAGCCCGCATATTCCGGATCGTCGGCCTCTTCTTCTTCAAGATGCAACCGGTCCAGCAGCTCGTGCGCCGCGATGGCCTTTTCGGGCGATCCCACATCGAGGACGCAGGAAAAATGGGTGAAATAATCGGCCATAGTGCCTCCAGAATGAAAAGGCCCGGCCAGAAGGCCGGGCTGGTTGGAACTTGGATGGTCAGTTGAAGCAGCCCTGATCACTCGCAGGCGACATGCGCCAGGGCCTGCGCTTCGGTATGGGCCTGCAACAGCTCGCGGTAGTAGCGCTTGCGCGCCTGCCGCCAGCTGCGGACGGCAAGCGTGTCGGGATGCAGACGGCGGATGGCGATGCGCAGCATTGCGAGCGGCGTGATCCCGGGAGAGACGCCGAGATTGAGGTAGGCCCGGCTCATTTCAGCGAACCTCCACGACCGGCGGCGCCAGATGCGGATCGACCAGCGCCTCGATTTTCTCCGTGCGGCCCATCCAAGGTTCTGGCCGGATCGCCTTGGCCCAATCGGTGAAGCTTGGAATGAAGCCAAGATCCTCGCGGACATGCTGTTCACCAACCCAGCGGGTCGGGATGACGCGGCCAGTCGACAGCGTGATCGTCGGCCCGAAGATGGTCTCGGCGAGCCAGATTCCTGCCGAATGATGAAACATGGCTCTGTGGCGAAAGTCCGCAGAATGGGCTTTTGAGGAGTCGAACCAAGCATGAATGGTCTGGTAATCGTCGACGGTGCCGCCCCATTTCTTCACCGAAGACAAGGCGTGGTGATAGGGATGTGCCATCGCCGTCCCCTCAGAAATCATGGGTGTAGAGTTCGGACGACGTGAACCGTTCGTTGAACTCGAGATGGATGCAGCGGGCGGTAGCATCGAAACAGAACTCGCCATAGGCGCCGTCGTTGTTTTCCCAACCGCCATGGATGTCGCTGAGGAAATCATAGGCCAGCTGTTCGACGACATCCTCGAGCGAAAGCTGCCGCATCTCGACCTCCGGGTTGTCCCAGGTGATGGCGGCATAGGCGATTTCCACGGCGGGGAATTCGACCGGATTTTCACCGGCCCAGGCGCCGATGCTCTCGATCTGGCCGCTATCGCCTTCGCCGTCAAAGGTCACAGTGACATGGGTGATCCCGGCGGCAATGAGGCCGTCGAAAAGCCGATCCTTGTTGCCGGGGCGGAGCGCGTCGACGCACGCTTGCCTCTCGGCATGGGCCGCGAAAATCGACGCGAGGTCGATGGTCGAGGGCGGCATCGGGGGCGCGAGGGTCGGTTCAACTTGGGTCATGGGGTTCTCCGGAAATGGGGGAAGGGTCGGAGCCAGCCGGGCGATCTCTTTCGCCCCGCAAAGCTCGCAATACCCCCCTGCCCCCTCTGTCTCTCGGGCGTCACGCCGCGATCTGCAGGGCGCGGGCGGTAAAAGCGCGCCACAGCGGATCGACCAGGCGGGCATCGAGAAGATCGGCGCGGTGACGCAGGCGCTGCGCCAGATCGGGCTCACTCCAATCCGCTGCCCGTCCGGCATGCGCCCGAAGCTGGCTCGCCTCGCTGACGACAGCGCGCGCATCGGCAACGCTCATGACCGGATTGCACCAGATGACGGCACCTGCCGAGGCCATCCCGGCCAGAACCAGTCGTTCGTCGCTGTCCATGATGGCGAGCATCAGCGGAGCCGCAGTCGCGGGCAGGTCCTCGGCCATGAAAATCGCGCCCTGTATGGCGTCGAGCAGGCTGGCGAAGCGGGCGAGGCCCACAGCGCGCGCCTCGCCCGACAGCACCGCGGCCGAGTTGGTGTTGGCCCGGGTCAGGACGAAGGGCAGAGCCGGGTCAAAGGCAGGGGCGCCGAGACACGGCGGTTTTCCCAAGGGCGGGCCAGAGACAACATTGGGCGCGACGTGATCGAACATAGGGAATATCTCCGACGGTGCGGGAAGCCGCTCTCCCCGCCTCAACCGTCAAAGACCAAACCGCCGCCCTCTTCCTCGAAGGTGGGCGGCGGAGGGTATAGACGCGGGAACCAGCCAGCACCGTCGGGTGCCCCAGGGGTGTCAAATCTTGCCGAGCCCGCGCAGGGAGACTTCGTGGCCCGCACCGACGATGATGTGGTCGTGCAGCGTCAGGCCCAGATAGCGGCAGCCCTTCTGGACCTCCTTCGTCATGGCAAGATCGGCCTCAGATGGGGTCGGATCGCCGGAAGGGTGGTTGTGCACCAGGATCAGGGCGCTGGCGCCGAGGATCAGTGCCCGCTTGATCACCTCGCGTGGATAGACCGGTACATGGTCCACAGTGCCGACGCCCATCCGCTCATCGGAGATCAGCCGATTCTTGCGATCGAGATAAAGGACGTGGAAACGCTCGACATCCCCACGCACGCTGAGCGCGCAATAGTCCACCACCGCAGCCCATGAGGTCAGGACCGGATTGCGGCTGATATGGCGGAAGAGGATTTCCCGGGCGGCCGAGATGGCGGCTTCTTCCTCTGCGTTCAGCTCAGATCGGAATCCCCGGTCTTGGGTGAAGGAGGCGGGCTGTTCAGAAAATTGCGTCATGGAGGTTTCGCGCCTTGGGCCGAGACAAAGACCACCCGGCATCACTCAGATGGCGGGTGGCTTTGCCGGGAAGAGGAAAGGAAATGGCGATTGGTCACGGAGCAGGGGAGGAAGAGCACCCTGCCCCGCCAAGGGTCACCCAACCCGGTCGAGAAGCTTCTTGGCACGCCCCTCCATGTCGAGACGCGCATCCTGCTGGGTCTTGTCGCGGGCCAATCGGGTGATGCCCTGAACAAAGTCGAAGATCGACTCTGGCGGCCTATGCTCCTCGATGAGCACCTTCTCAATGATCTTGGTCGTCTCCGCTTTGGAGAAACCGCGCTTCCTGAGGAAGTCGTCGCGCTCGTCATCCGTCCGCGCCACGATCTGTTGCCGCGCGGCCTTGATGCCGTTCACGAAGCCCTGCGGCGAGGAGTTCGCAAAGCGCGTCAGCGCCGGGGCGGCCTCTTGGGCAAAGCGGGAGGCGGCATATTTCGAGTGGCGGATCTTGATCTCCTGGAAATCCTCGACGCCCCAGAGGTTCCGGTTCTGGCACACCGCCCGCAGGTAGAAGCTCGCCATGCCGAGGGTTTTCGCGCCGACTTCCGAGTTCCAGCAATAGAATCCCCGGAAGTAGAGATCAGGCGAGCCATCGGCCAGCCGCCCCGCCTCAATCGGGTTGTGGTCATCGACCAGAAACAGGAACACATCCCGGTCCGAGGCATAGAGCGTGGTCGTATCGCGGCTGATCTCGACATCGGGGTTGTAGACCCCGGTCGACCAGTCGAGGACGCCCGGCACCTTCCAGCGCGTGTCGCCGGTGCCATTGCCCGCGATACGCTGCACTGCCTCGACCAGTTGATGGTCATGGATGCGTCCGTAATCGGGGCCGGTCACGGAGCGCAGCTCTGTGCGGCCATCCTCAGTTTCATAGGTCTTCACCTGCTCGGCGCGGTGATTGGCGAGGCCGTACTGCAGGTTGATCCCAGCCAGCGGTGCCGGCAACTGCCGCAGGTAGGAGGCCGGAGCGCCCACGATGCTGGCAAGCTGGCCAAATGCCCAATGCGTCGGCGCGACCGGTGCTTCCGCCTTCGGCAGGATCAGCTGCATGCGCTCGGCATTGTCGCGCGAGGCCTCGACACGGATATCCGCCGTCTGCACCACCCGGCTGCGGCTGCGTTCGGACCGACCCTTCACATTGGCCCAAAGATCGTCGAGCGAGAGATACCGCTCGTCATCCGGCCGATTGAACCATTCGGACGACACCCGCCCACTTCGCTCACCCCGGCCGACATCGACCTTCCAGCCCCCTTTGCCCGCCCGAACCGGTTCCAGAATTTCTTGCACGCCCATGCGTCACACTCCGCGACGGGCGCCGGAAGCCACTCTCCCAGACCCTCAACCCGTCATCGGAAAACCGGCACTCCTCTTACTCTGGCCGACGTGAAGGGCCGGGAACGCCATGTTGCCATGCTATGGAGGCTACTCCTACTCGCTGCAGCGCCGCATGTCCGCCGTCAGCCCTTTACTGCCCACACTGGGCCGCCTACGGTACTATAATGAAGATACTGCGCTATCAATTTGCGAGCAACATTCTAGAAGACGCCTTGTCAGTCGAGTTGATTGACGAGACGGGAGCAGAAATTGCCGACATATGTCGATACGACGGGCGAAACGAATTGAAGCTCAACACCTTCAATAACGATATCGACCTAGAGGTCTTGCAAGCCTTTATCGAGGTTGCCCGGAGGGAGTTGGGAGCATTCGAGGACGGCACGCCCCTGTCGAATGCGCAGCAAACTCAAACCCTCTTGATCGATTGAAAGTCCGCTTCCTCGGCATCAGCGATATTCGCCCCGGATTTTGCTGCACAATGCCACGACCGATCGCTTCGGGGAAGCTGCACCGCGGCGGCGACGCATGCCCGATCGGCGGCTTAGGGCCGGATTTTGCACTGCTTATGCGAGGAGCATCCAGAGCAATGCGATTACACCAACGGCTCCTCCCAGCCGCAGTAGGGCCATGAGACCGCTTGCCTGGCCTGGCATACTGTCTATCATCGGCGCGCCAGGGCGCGATGCTCTTGAGGGTCCAGCGCATCGCCGCCTGCAGGAGGAGCAGGATCTGATGCTGCCGCAACAGGGCAAGGGCGCGACATTCCCGGGGTTGGTCCTGTCACCGCTCTATGAGGATTGCATGCTGCGGTCGCATGAACGGCGCGAGACTTATGACGCCATTGCCGGAGAGCTCTGCGATTATGGGTTGCGCTGGCAGGGCGGTGAGGTCGATGCCCGCGCCTTTCGCTGCAAGACCGAAAGTCTGTCGCTGTATTCCATGAGCTATGGCGATGAGGTCACGATCACCCCGGATGTCTACAAGGATTTCTTTCTGGTCCATCTGTGCCTGAAGGCTGGGATTGAAGTGGAAACCGATGGTGTGATTACGGATGTGCCCGAAGGTTCGGTCTTCCTCAGCGCGCCACGCCGCGCGATCCGCCTGCGCTGGCAAGAGGGCTGCGAGCAGTTGATCCTGCGTGTGCCCTATGCGGCGGCGGGGATGGAGGGTCGCAGGATGCAGCGGCCCGCCGCACTGCTGCCCCGCGCCCTGTCACCCCTGCTGGTCAGCCAGTTGAACACGCTGATGGCTTTGTCGCGTCAGGCACCCGGCGATGCGGATTGGGCGGCGCATGTGCAGACGGGCCTTGCCCGCTTTGTTGCGCAGCACCTGCTTCCCGGGGCTGCCGAGGCGGTCGGGATCGCTGGCGCCGATGCGCGCGACAGGTTGATCGGCTTTATCGGGGCGCATATGGCGCGCCCTGTCCAGCTGTCGGATCTGGCCCGGGCCGCAGGGCTCGGGCGATCGCAATTGAACGCGTTGACGCAATCCGCCTTTGGCTGCGCGCCGATGGTGCTGCTGCGCCGGATGCGGTTGCAGGCCGCACATCGGGATCTGGAGGAGAACCCCGGACAGAATCTTACCCAACTTGCGTTGCGCTACGGCTTTGAGCATCAGGGGCGCTTTTCCCAATACTATCGTGATACCTTCGGGGCGGTGCCGCGCCAGATGCGGACCGATCTGCGCCGGGGCGGCCGGGCCGCCGGTAAAAACGGATAGTCGCGCGCGTTTTGCCGGTATCTGCGGATATTTCAGTCTTCAAGCATCTCTCATGCTGATCCCAAATCCTGCGGCATGGCCTGCCTGCGGAAAAACAACAGGGAGATGCAAATGGCCTATGAGATGCCCGCGCGCAAAGCGCGATATGAAAACTTCATTGGCGGCGAATGGATCGCCCCGGCCGAAGGCCGATACTTCGAGGACCGCTCGCCCATCGATGGCAGCCTGATCGCGGAGTTTCCGCGCTCCACCGCTGCCGACGTGGATCTGGCGGTGGCGGCTGCATGGAAGGCGGCCCCGGCATGGGGCGCCATGTCACCGCAGCTGCGGTCGAACGCGCTGTTGAAGGTGGCCGACCGGATTGAGGCCCATGCGCAAGAACTGGCGCTGGTCGAATGCTGGGGCAACGGCAAGCCGATCCGCGAATGCATCTATGTCGATCTGCCGAACACCGTGGATCAGATCCGCTACTTCGCCGCCGCGCTGCGGGCCGATAGCGGGGAATCCTCGGATATCGACGCAACCACCATCAATCTTGAGGTGCATGAACCCTACGGCGTTGTGGGCTGCATCATCCCGTGGAACGCACCGCTGCTGATGGCAGCAATGAAACTGGGCCCCGCGCTGGCGGCGGGCAATGCCGTGATCCTGAAACCCGCCGAGGATACGCCCTGGTCGATCACCCGCGTCGCCGAACTGATCGCCGACCTGTTGCCTCCAGGTGTGCTGAACATCGTGCAGGGGTTCGGGGCCGAGGCCGGTCATGCGCTGGTGGTGCATCCGGGCGTCAAGAAGATCGCCTTCACCGGCGAGGCCTCGACCGGCAAGACAATCATGCGCAATGCCGCCGAAAACCTGACGCCGGTCACGCTGGAATTGGGAGGCAAGTCGCCCAATATCTTCATGCCCTCGATCATGGACAAGGATGATGACCTTCTGAACAAGGCCATCGAGGGGTTCCTGATCTACCTTTACGACCAGGGCGAGGTCTGCGCCTCACCGACCCGCGCGCTAGTACATGCGGACATTTATGACGCCTTCATGGCCAAGGTGCGCGCGCGGATCGCGCAGGTTGGGCTTGGTCACCCGCTGGACATGACCACCGGCATGGGGGCGATGACCTCCAAGGCGCAGTTCGACAAGGTGATGGGCTATCTGGAGATCGGCCGGGCCGAGGGCGCGAAGGTTGTTCATGGCGGGCAGGCCTACGGCGTACCGGGCTGCGATGGAGGCTATTACATCCAGCCGACGATCCTTGAAGGCACCAATGACATGCGCACCTCGCGCGAGGAGATCTTCGGCCCGGTGACCACTGCGATCCGGTTCAGCGATGAGGCCGAGGCGCTGGCCATCGCCAATGACACCGAGTTCGGCCTGACGGCAGGCGTCTGGAGCCGCGATTACCACGAGATCCAGCGCTTCGCCAAAGGCCTGCAAGCGGGCAAGATCTGGTGCAACTGCTATTACCTCTGGCCCGGTCATACCTCTTTCGGGGGCTATAAATCTTCGGGCTTCGGGCGCGAGATGCACAAGGTCGCGCTGAACAATTACCGTCACACCAAAAGCGTCGTGCATTCCTTCGGGACGCAGGCGTTTGGCTTCTTCTGATCGGGGAACAAGATGAAACAGCTTTCCGAAGGCTTCCGGTCCGCGATGCTGGACAAACTGGATGGCGCCCTGCTGGGTGGCAAAATCAACCGCCGCAAGTTCATCCAGTGGTCGGTGGCGCTTGGCGTATCCATGCAGGCCGCAGCCGCGCTGGCCGATACGCTGGATGCGGCGCGGGCCAATCAGGACGAGCGGGTCAAAAGCCTGCCCACCGAATTCGACGTGGTGATCTGCGGTGCGGGCACCTCGGGTTGCACGCTGGCGGGGCGGCTGGCCGAAGCGGGCCTTTCGGTCGCGCTGATCGAGGCAGGCGATTGGGACACCGCGCCCTCCATCCTCGACCCCGGCCAATGGTTCATGAACCTCGGAACCGAGCGCGACTGGGGCGATATCGCCGTGCCCACCGCCAGCGTGAACGGCCGCGCCATCGCCTCGCATATGGGTCATGCGGTGGGGGGCGGGTCGTCGATCAATGCGACGATCTGGGTCCGCCCGCCGCGCGCCGATTTCGACGGCTGGGCCGAGATCGCGGGCGATGCCGCCTGGGGCTATGATGCTGCGCTGAAGATCTTCCGCGAAAAGATCGAGAACTGGCAGGGTGCCGACAGTGCCTTGCGCGGCAAGGGCGGCAAGGTCTGGGTGCAGGAGGCGGCGAACCCGCCCGCCATCGCGCCGGCCTTGCTGGCCGCCGCGACGAACCTCGGCCTGCCTGCGATGGCCGACCTGAACGGCGAACGCGAGGAAGGCATCGGCGGCTTTGCCCTGATGAATCAGATCATCCGCGACGGTCGCCGGGTGAACATGGCGCAGGCCTATCTTTACCCGGTGATCGACCGGCCCAATATCACCGTTCTGGTCAAGACGCAGGTGACGGGGCTGGTGATCGAGGGCGGCAAGGTTGTTGGCGTCAAGGCGCGGCGCGACGGGGCCGAAATCACCCTGCGCGCCGCGCGCGAAGTCGTGCTGTCAGCAGGCGCCATCCGCACGCCGCAAATCCTGATGCTGTCGGGCATCGGCGACCGCGATCATCTGGCGGAACACGGGATCGCTTCGGTGCTGCATGCGCCCGAGGTGGGGGCGAATTTCCACGACCATATCCTGCATGGCGGCTGTATCTGGGAAAGCCCCGAGCCGGTGGCGATTGCCAACTCCGCTGCCAATGCCTCGGGGTTCTGGAAATCCGATCCGGGGCTGGATCGGCCCGACATGAACATCGTGCAGATCGAACTGCCCTATGCCTCGGACGTGATCGGCAAGGAATATGCGCCCCCCGGTCAGGCCTGGGCGCTGTGTGCCGGGCTGGTCGACCCGAAAAGCCGCGGCACCGTGCGGCTGGCCTCGGGCGACCCTCTGGCAAAGCCCATCGTCACCGCGAATTTCCTATCCGACCCGCAGGATGTGAAATCTCAGATGGCCGCCATCGACCTCTGCCGTCAGCTTGGCAATGACGCGGCCTTCGCCCCCTATCGCACGCGCGAAGCGGTCCCGGGAAAGGATCTGGATCCCGCCCCCAAGGCCGAATTCGTGAAAAACGGCGCCACGACCTTCTTCCATCAGGTCGGCACCGCGCGCATGGGCAAGGAGGACAGCGCCGTGGTGGGCGCCGATCTGAAGGTGAAGGGGATCGAGGGGCTGCGCATCGTCGACGGCGCGATCATGCCACGCATCGTCACCTGCGCCACCATGGCGACCTGCGTGGTGATCGGAGAGCGGGGCGCTGAACTGATTCTTGGGTAGGGGAAAAGGTGAGCGGCGCCTTGCGGGGCGCCGCTCACCCTTTCACTGAATCCATGTCGCTGCAGCCGGTCTGAACGTCAGCTTCCGGTGTTGCGGCCTCGCGGCATGGGTTGAGGCTGACCGACCGCAAAGGGCCGAAAACGACGGAACCCGGCGGGTTTCCCGCCGGGCCCGAGGGGGAGACCCCGTTCTTTTCAGAACGGGATCTCGTCGTCGCGATCGACCAACTCGGGGTTTTCGCTCTCGGACGACTTCGGACGGCTCAGGAAGTCAACCTTCTCGGCGATGATCTCGCAGCCGTAGCGATCGGTGCCGGTTGCGTCGGTCCACTTCGTGTAGTGGATGCGGCCGTGGACGAGGACTTTCATGCCCTTTTCGCAGTGCTCTGCAACGGTCTTGCCGAGGCCGTTGAAGCAGGTAATGCGGTGCCATTCGGTGTCCATGACCCGGTAGCCGTTCTCGTCGCGCATCACGCGACCTTCCGAGAGGCGCGGCCGCGAGGTGGCGAGGGTGAAGTTGGTGATCTTCGTGCCGCTTTGGATCGAGCGCACTTCGGGCTTCTGACCGATGTTGCCAGCGAGGATGACGATGTTCTGCATTTTGTAGCTCCTGTGTTTCCTGTCCCTGGGACCGTCCCTTCGACAAGACCCGGAAAAAGCCTGTCGGCTGAGGCGTGCACGGGAGAAGGAACGTCGACCGGAAACCTCCAGAGGGCCGGGGTTGAGCGGGCAGGTGACGCGTTTCCTCAGAAACGCTAGCCAACACGGCCCGGACTGACGCGGGGTTGCGCGCCAGAGGCCGAACAGGCTTAGGGGATTGTCAGTCGAAGGGATGGCACCGGGGATAGGGGCGACCTGGGACTCTCGCAGAACTCGAACTTCCTGGCCAAGGAAACGGGGTTGAAGCCCTTTCGAGAGCATCGACCCCGCAGCTCAAGCCAACCCTATCCCCCTGCCCTATCGCGGTGACCTCCGTGGGAGTTGCGATGTTGCGACCCGACGGCTATCCCGGACGCATCATTCAGGACACGAGGGCCCAATGGCTGATTTCAATCTCGAGGCACTGTCGCTTAAGGAACTGCGGCAATTGCAGAAGGATCTCGCCAAGGCGATTTCCACCTATGAGGACCGGCAAAAGGCTGAAGCACGTGCCAAGCTGGAAGCCATCGCCAAGGAGATGGGCTATTCCCTCGCCGAACTGATTGGTGTCGAGGTGAAAACAACCCGTGCGCCAGCCGTGGCGAAGTATCGTCACCCTGAGAATGCGGCTCTCACCTGGTCTGGCCGTGGGCGGAAACCGCAGTGGTTCGCAGATCACATCAATGCGGGCAAAGACCCGAGCGAGCTCGCGGTCTAAGGACAACGAAGTGAGGACGGCCAGTTCGCCGTCGTAAAACAGGTGATCGCAGCTCCCCAGGGGCAGCAGTGATCATCCATTTGGCGTGCCGACCGGCGTCGGCTCATTCTGCCGGTCGGCCTGGGATGGCAGACAAGCGAAAGGCCCGGATCGGAGCCTTCGCTCCGCCTCCGAGCCTCAGGAGAAACCGTGGGCATCATGCCCACGGGTCGACCTCAGCGATCACTTGAACCTCGTCGCCGTCGATTTCATCGGCGGGGACGGCGCCGAAGGTTCCATCTCCAGCCTGGAAGACGACGATCGAGACCATGAGCGTGGCGGCAAGGGAGGCGGCGAAGGCGTGTGCATCTTTGCGGGACATCTGTTTGGCTCCTGTCTTGGAGGCGGGGGACCATCCCCCGCGCGACAGGACCCCGCAGGCCCGATGACTGGCTGACATCACCGGGTGCGTTCGGCTCGTCCGAATCCACCCGGCGGCACGGGCTTGTCCGTAGTCCGACCCCTCGCGGGTTGATCTCGAAGACAGCATTCGGGGCAAGGAAGGGAATGGCGAGCGGGGGATGGTCCCCCAACGTCAGGAGCCGGTTGTCTCGCTGATGCTTTGAACGCCGCCAGCCTCCCGGGCAGGCTCTTGGCTGAAGACCTCCTTCTTGGGCGATGGATCCTTCGGCGCCCCGCGATTTCGCGGGACGAAGGTCTGGTCGGTGAGAGGCCCGCCCATGGGTAGGCCCCTCACGCCTTGTCAGGGCTCAGGCGGCCAGGTCCGCGCCCCCTGCCCTTTCGTCGTCTTGGGCGCCGACGATTTCCAACCGCGCGTTGCGATAGCCCTCCCGCGCAATCCAGAGCTCGGCCGCGGTAACGGACTCCGCCAGATGCAGCAGTTCGGTGTTGCCACCGAAGTCCAGAAGCACGCGGACCTGCCCCGGCTTCGGGGCCTCAGCCACCTCGAAGATCAACCGGCTATCCGCCGAATGGCTGCGCATGATGGTGACGAGGATGACCCCGTCGGAGGAGAAGTTGCCCTCATGCAGCGTGAAGGAGGCCGGTGCCGTCCAGGTCGGATAAGCCCTCGGCGGTTCCTTCTTCACAAGACGGCCGACGCCGTTCGAGCGCTCCCATGCGGCCAGCTTCTTGGTGAACCGGGCCGGCGGCTTGGGACTGGCGTCGGTATAGCGGATCAGCGCCCCGAGGGGGGCTGTGTCGATGATGGCTGTTGCAGACATGATTCCTCATCCCGAATGCGAGAAATCGCATTCATCATATTGATATTGCAGTATTTTGTGAAAGTGGAGGCGGGTTTCCCCGCCCCCGGATAGCTCAGATCACTCTGCCGCCATCATCGCCGTATCGCTGTCCGGCAGATCAGCCGTCAGAAAAGCCGGGAGATCGATGTCGTCGGGCGCGCTCGCGTCCTCCCCCTGCCCTTCTGCGATCTCTTCGTCGTCGCGCGCCGCCAGATCGACCCGGCGCAGGACCTCGGGCAACCACCCGCTGCCCTTGAGAAGCCGCTCGGCTTCCGTGGCCATCTCGCCCTTCTTGAGATGATCGAGAAGCTGTGCAGTCCCCTCCCCCTTTGCTTCGCGCACGGCTTCGAGGATCCGGGCCTTCGGCACACGATTGAGGTAGCCATCGACCGTCGGCTCCCAGCCCGCTTCGACCATGTCGAGATCCACCGCACGCGCCACCAGATCGGCGTGGGCCATGCGGCGGGTCAGACCGCTGGCGGAGATGCCCGCACCATAGGGATTCACCTTCTCATGGAGCGCGTTGATGCCGAAGCTGAGGCAATGCGCCAGTAGGGCCAGACGGCTGCCCTGGTCGAGGACCGTCAGATAGTCCCAGAGCGCGGCATCATCGCCGAGAGGCAGATCAGCCGCCCAGGCCGCGTGACGTTCGTCGACCAGCTTGGCGACTACGCAGTCCTTCAGATCGGGTGCTTGCGCCGACATGTAGATATGACGCACCGAGGCTTCGAGGCAGCTGCCCGAGGCCGAGGAGGTGCGGAAGGTATCCGCCACCAGCTTCAGGAGGAGGAGAGTCAGCGCCACATCCGGCGAGCGCCCGATGGCCTCGCGTAGCGCGAGGGTCCGGTGGGCGGTCAGTTCCATGACCAGCCGCTCGGGCAGCGGTTTCAGCGCGCCGTCGTCCTCATCATCGGACGCATCCATCCCGATCGGTTGCCCGCCTGAGGTGATGACGGTGCCCCCGGCGGAGGCTGCCGACGGGTTCCAACTGGAACCCCCGACATCACCCCCCTGCCCCATGCCGTCCGAGTCGTCGCCCTCCTGGACCGCGGTCTCCTCGCGCGGCTCATCCTCAGGCCGGACATAGCCGCGATAGACCGCGAGACTGCCGCCCCGATCCAGCGTGACGAAGACGCCCGCGCGCGCGATCTCGCCCTGATCGTAGATCAGCGGCCGCTGCTCGAGCGCTTCCATCGCCATTTCGAGCTGACCGAGCCGAGCGTCGATCTCCTCGGGGTATTCGTCCTGGCCGGAATACTCCTCCTCCAGCGCGCGATACTCGGCGAGGAGCGCCGCATGGGCCGCGCTTTCTTCGTCGGTCAGCGGCGCGGGATCACCAACCAGACGCCGCAGACCGTGGCTGTAGCCATAGGGTAGGTCAGGCGCGACCTCGATCCACTTCCAGCCCTCGGAAGCCAGCGCCTCGGCCTCAGCCTGAAGCTTCTCGGCCACCAACCGGTCCAGAAGGGCAGGGTCCTCGAGCCATCCGCCGTCATCGCCCTGGAAGAGATCGCGCAGCACAGCGCCGCCCGCCGCCTCATAGGCATCGACACCGACGAAGACCGCGCGACGATCCGAGGCCCGGACAGAGGTCTCGGTCAGCATGCGGCGGATGGCATAGGGTTCCTTATTCCAAGAGTTCCTGATCGCCTCCCAGACCTGCACCTGACGCGTATGGTCCGGGTTCACCGTGAACGCCATCAGCTGTTCCAGCGTCATCCCATCCTCGGCATAGACCTCGAGCAGGGCAGGGGCGACGGAGGCGAGCTTGAGGCGCTGCTTGACGATCTGCGGCGTCACGAAGAACGCCGCTGCGATTGCTTCCTCGCCCTGACCCTTCTCGCGCAGGGCCGCGAAGGCGCGGAACTGATCGAGCGGGTGGAGGGCCACACGCTGCATGTTCTCAGCCAGCGAGTCATCCTCGGCCAGAATCCCGGAAGCGGCATCCCGGACGATGCAGGGGATCGGCGCGGTCTTCGGGAGAAGCTTCTGCTTCACCAGCAGTGACAGTGCCTGGAAGCGACGGCCGCCGGCCGGGATCTCGAACATCCCGGTCTCGACACCATCGGCATCGACTACGGGCCGCACGTTCAGGCTCTGCAGGAGCCCGCGCCGCGCAATGTCCTCGGCCAGCTCTTCCACCGAAACGCCCGCCTTAATGCGCCGCACGTTGGACTGGCTCAGTACGAGCTTATTGAAGGGGATGTCCCGCGACGGGGACAGGGTGATGTTCTGGGCAACTTTCGCCATCAGATCTTCTCCACGACGGGCGCCGGAAGCCTCTCTCCCGATCTCACTTCCCGTCACCCCTCAAACCCCCAGCCTTTCCCTCTCTTCGCCGATCTTGACCGCGGTCAAGAAGTGCAAGTGGCATGCGTTACGTGCGCAGGATCGTTTCGAAGTATGCCTCGGGCTGCCTGATCGCTTCATTTTTGCCCAACAGATAGTCCAAGATCAGGAGTACCCGTCCGGCCCCGGCTTTCTGGAGACCACGTATCAGCTTTTCTTGGCGTATTTTAAGCAATCGACCGATGTCGAAGAGAACGCGGTTGAGCGCTTCGCCTGTTCGTGGCGGGTCTGGGAAGAAGTCCGCGACATGTGAAAAGTCCGTCCACGCCATTTTTTCAGGGTCTCGGTTCATGGTCGCTGATCTAACGCTTTGGGAAGCGTTGGTTTGCTTCACGTGCGTGTGTTTCTTTATATGTTCTTTTTTTACAGACTCTATCTGCCGGTCATTTTGTCCGTTCCTGGCGGACATTTCGTTCGCGCATTCACCGCTAAAGGCTTGGTCGTGCGATTGCTGTTGGTCGGCAGGAACGCTTGGACCATGGCACTCTCCGTAGCGTTGCGCGACGTTGGCGCCGAGCTCGCGGAGACCGGCGATGATTTGCAGGACTGTGTCGGCAGTCAGGGTGGCTCGACGAAGCAGGTTTCTGATCATTCCCAGTGCAGACAGCCGCCCTTCATCGAGGTGCTCATTCTGAAGGAGGGAGGCGCGCAGCGCTAGCGCTTCTGCCTTGAGAGAGCGAAGGCGTTCACGCTCCTCGAGGACCTTCGATGCTCTGGCTGCGAGAGCGTCGTGGTTTTGCATCAGAGGAGCCAAGTCGATCCCAAACGCATCCTTGATGATGCCCCCGTAGCGGAGAGGGAAACGTTTGCCGTTCGCTGAACTCTTCCGTTTGATGAGTCCCGCAGTATCAAGGCGTCCTAGGGAGCGACGAAGTGTTCTCTCATCGATGCCGTTTGCGCGCTCTGATAAGGAGGCGTTGGAAGGGAACACGACGGTCAGCTTGCACTGTGTTTCACCAGAGTTGGGGCTTTGATTGCGCGGAAGAAAGCTGATGAGGGCTGTCAGTACGGTGACGTCGTTGCTCGTAAGGCTCAGGTCTTTGCGAAGAACCCGTACCGGCCCCAGAAGTTCGTAGGGGTTAGGGCAGGCAATAGCTCCCTGTTCCGCCAAGGCGGTCCGTGCTTGAGTGACATGTCTCATGGTGTTTCGGAAGAAAAAGCTTCCCCGTTCACCGCGAGCGGTGTTGAACTCGATTCGTTTTGGGGGTATCAATCAGGTGTCGAGACTGATTGAGGCCCTTCGGAAGCACCGCTTTCGGGGGGTCTTTCCTTTTCTAGCCGGTCCTCCTTTCGTTTTCTGCTCGTTGCTCTTGATGTCTTGACCGTGGTCAAGACACGGGGTCGTCACTCTGGGCCGTCTTGACCGCGGTCAAGAAGCTCGTCGATCAGCTTTCGGACGGCCTCTTCAACGCGTGGGACAAGATCAGCGTCCACATCGATGGTGATGCGGTTGCCTTTGCGGCCGATCTTCACGCGCTCACCTGACTCAGCCTTGGGTGAAGTTGTCTTGGTGGCCGTAAGCAGCGTAACCGCTGCGTCAAGCCGCTCCGGGCCAGGCAAGCTACGGGGGATTTCGCGGGCGACTTCCTTGGCTCTTGAGACGTCCTTCTCGCAAAGCCTGAAAAGCTTCTCCCAGACCCTCCGACCAACGCCATGTGCAGGTCCGATGGCCTGAATCAGCTCCATGGGAATACCCGTCGCGATACGGTTCATCCGAGAGACGAGAGACTCGTCGATCTGAAGTGCCCGATAGGCGATGGTCTGGGCGTTCTTGCGTGTTTCGTCTGTTTTCCCAAGTTCCCGAATGATCCCGGCGACGAACAGAGCCCTCTCGATAAACGAGGGATCTTGGCGGGCATTGTTCTCCACGCCCTGGGCGATCAGAGCTTCCTCTTCGGTCATTTCCATGACCGTGGCCCGCACCTTCTGACCAAGCTCACGACAGGCGAGGAGGCGACGGCGCCCGTAGACGATCTCAAGTGCGCCATCCTGGGTTCGGCGGACAAGAATGGGAACCTTTTGCCCATGCTCTCGGATCGAGGACACAAGTTCCTCGAGGCCATCGCTCGGATCGATACGATCCATGACCGCGGACATCCGCACGGTGCTCGGGTCGATCAGCCGCGTGGCGTGCTTGTCTTCTTCCAGCACGGATGCTTGCGCACGAGCGACAGTTGGGCTCGTGCGCTTCAGATCAAGATCCGCGCCTTCGTCCGGCGTTGCGGCGTTGCCCATCGCGTTCTTGAGAGAGTCTCCGAAGACCTTACGCGCCATGGCTACGCCCCCATGCCTTGAGGATTTCGCGCTCAACTTCGTCGGTCACGCGCGAAACGGACTCGATCGCACGCTCGTAAGTTCTGCGGTTCACGTCCCGAGGTTCGACCTCAAAGATGCTCTGTTGGGTGTTTGCAGCATCGCCTACGGCCGTCGACTTCAGGAACTCGGCCGGGAGTACCGCATCGCCAAGGACCGTCCGAAGCAGAGACGAGATCTGGACCTGTGGACCGTCAGTATTCTCGTAGCGGGTGATCAGGACGCGCACGAAGTTCAGACCGTGTTCGGGAGCATGCGTCTCGACGACACCCATCAGGTTGCTCGCCATACCGAGGAAGCTCGCCAAGGACATGACATCAAGCATGGACGCGTTGAGCGGGATCAGGACCCCGGTGGAAGCAAAGAGAGCAGAGATCACCGAGAAATTCAGCTGAGGCGGGGTGTCGAAGATCACCACGTCATATCTGTCCAGGACAGGCTCAAGTGCTTCGCGGATCCGGCTGTGGAACGTGGTGGCTCCGTGTCGGAAACTTAGTGCGACTTCGAACTCGTACTCCATGATGTCCATGGATGCCGGGATAAGGTCGACTGTCGGGAAGTTCGTCTTGCGAATGATATCGGAGGCGGGCAGGGGACCTTCCGATCGGATCAGATCGTAGGAGGTCGGCATGTCTGGATCGAGTTCCGGTGTGACCCCGAACAGGTTTGTCAGGCTTGCCTGGCTGTCCAGATCGATCAACAGGACCCGATAGCCACGAAGCCCCAATAGCTGACCAACATGAGCGACGGTCGACGTTTTTGCGGACCCGCCCTTAAGGTTGAAGATTGTCACGACTTGGCACGGTTCGCCGGCTCTTCTGTGAGGGTGCTCATCCGGCTTGATCCTGCCCGTCTCAAGAAGGACGCGTTGGGCTTCGACCATTTCTTCGGCAGAGAAGCTGCGGCGGTTGCCACCCTCGAGGGTGCCTTCCGGAAAGCCTTCGAGATTTGACACATGATGGCGGAAGGTGTTCTGGTTGATCCGAAGCAGATCGGCGGCTTCCCGCATCGCGAAGCGACGAAGACCCTTCTGGGCATCCGGTGGGAAGGTTTCCTCCGCATGTTCACGCAACCGGCTACCGAGCCGCTTGGACATGACGTCGAATCTTTGAGAGGCTCGTATCCCGCTCATCACTGCCCTCAAGTCTTTATTGTTTTGTAGACCTTAACAGTTTTCGTGAGTAAATCCAGCCCAAACCGTTGAGCGGCCTAGTCGCGTTGAAGTGGTCGATTTTTGGCGAGAGAAAACCGGTAAGTATCAGTGCATTGGGTAGCCTAGTTCGCAGTGCACTTCAACAGATCGTGGGTCGCGATGGCATAGCCACAACATGCATTGTGGATACCTACGGACCACAGATTTTCAGAATCGCACGACCGATTCCCGCGACTTCAGTCAAGCAGACCCAGCCTCTCGGCCCGTTCCAGCAGCATCTTCACCGACGACGGCTGCCAGCTTGTCCGCCCACGGGGCGTCCGCTCCCGCATCTTCTCGAGCCTGTTGCAGATCTCCTGCAGCGTGATCTTCGGATCGGCGCCCTTGATGGCGGCCACGATGGCGGGCAGGCGGTCGTCGGTCTCACGGCGGCCGGCTCGGGCCAGCACTGTCTGGGGCAGGAATCCGTCGCGGACATAGGCATTCACGGCGCGGAGCAGACGGCTTTGCGTCCATTGGCGCTCACGGGGCAGGGGGCCGTTGACGATGCGCAGCACGTCTTCCCAGGCCATGTCGGGCCGCAGGCGTCGCACATGGGGCACCCAGTCCTGCGCTGTCTCGTTCAGGCGTTCCATGTAGCCGTCCTGCCGCACCAGCCGGACCTTGCGCAGCGCCGCCGGATCACGGGCGCGCAGGCCCGGGTTACCGCCGACCCTGCCTTTGGTCCGTGCGCTGGCCAGTCCGGCCTTGGTGCGTTCGCGGATCAGGGCGCGCTCGAACTCAGCGGCGGCGCCCAGGACCTGGAGAGTGAATTTGCCCTGCGGGGAGGACGTGTCGATCGGGTCCATGAACGAGCGGAAGAAGGCGCCCTTGGCTTCCAGCCGCTCGATCACCTCCAGCAGATGCGAGAGGGATCGCGCGAGACGGTCGATCCGCACGACGACCAGCGTGTCGCCCTTGCCGATGCGTTCCAACACCCGCGCAAGCACCGGTCGCGCACGATTGCCGCCCGAGGCCTGCTCCTCGTGGATCTCGACGCAGCCCGCGGATTTCAGGGCCTGCGACTGGGGCAGGGGGGTCTGATCCTCGGTCGAGACGCGCGCGTAGCCGATCAGGGGCATAAAATCAGGCCATTTGCAGTTTCATATATCAGCAATAAACGACGGTTTGAGTGGGAAGGGCAGGGGGGCATCTTGTTAGATGGCAAACTTTGCCATACTCTCTTCGTGGAAGGAGACTGTCATGGGCACCATGAACATTTCACTGCCAGACCCGATGAAGTCCTGGGTCGAAGACCAAGGGAAATCGGGCCGCTATGCCAATTCCAGTGACTATGTCCGGGATCTGATCCGCCGCGACCGCCTGCGGCAAGAGGCAGTCGCGGAAATCCAGGCTGCCCTTGACACCGGCCTGGCCAGCGGCCCGGCGGCACCATTTGACCGCGAGGCATTCAAGACCCGGATGCGCGCTCAGCATGAAGGAAAGTAACGGCTGGGTCCTTCGGCCCGCCGCTGAAGCGGATCTTTCGGGAATCTGGCTACACGGGGCTGCCAGTTGGGGTATCGAGCAAGCAGAGCGCTATGCTGATGGTCTGTTTGCGGTCTTCGACTTGCTCGCAGAGTTTCCCGAGATGGCCCGTGAACATGGCGAGTTCCGGCCACCGGTGCGGCTTCATCTCAGCGGGTCGCATCTTGTGATCTACCGGCGGGAAGAGCATGGGGTCGAGATCATCCGCATCCTACATGCCCATCAGAACTTGATGGCCTATCTTCAGGACGGCTAGTCCGTTTACAACCCCGCCGCCTTGGTCAGGTTGATGCGGAACCTGTCGCGGCGGCGCTGGTAACGGCGGGTCATTTCGGCGCTGGCATGACCGAGCTGCTTCTGAACATAGCGTTCATCCACCTCGGCACTGCTGGCAAGGCCCGCGCGCAGGGAATGGCCGGAATAGAGCCGGATCCGCTCCGCCTCTGGCAGATCGGGGCGCAGCCCTGCCTCTCGGACGCAGGACTTGATCAGCCGGGCGACATGCTTGTCGGAAAGCGGCTCGGACGTGGCGCTGAGCCCGTTACGGGAAACCGCGACGAACAGGGGGCCGAAGTCGATTTTCGCATAGTGCAGCCATTGCGTCAGGGCATGGACCGGGCAGGTCTGGTCGGCCGAGCCGCGTCCGATCTCGACCTCCCGCCAGCCGGTCTTGCCGCGCAGGGTGATCAGCACACCATCCTCCAGCACCTCTGCCCAGCCGCCAGAAGTGGGCGTGTCATCCTTGCCGTGGTCCAGACTGACGATCTCGGACCGGCGCAGACCACCGGCAAAGCCGATCAGCAGGATGGCGCGATCACGCAGGCCGGGAAGGTCATGGGGCAGGGTGGCCAGCATGTCGCGCAGATCCTCGGGCAGGATCGCTTCCTTCTGCACGGGCGGGCGGCCGCGCTTGCGGCGGATACCGGCCAGAACTGTGGCGATGTGGCGATCCTTGCGGTCCATCTGCATGCCACGCTGCGCGTAGCCCCAGGCAAGCCCTGACAACCTGCGCTCGATGGAAGAGGCCGAAAGGGCAGCGGACTTGCCCTGCGGTGCGGCCAGATCGGCGATGTAGAGACCGATCAGTTCCGGTGAGGGGGGCGAAGGTTCTGCCCCGCGCATCCGGCACCAGCGCGTGAAGTGGGCCCAGTCCTTGGCATAGGCCTTCAGCGTGTTTTCCGAAGCGGCGGCGCGGGCATAGTCCCGCGCGGTTTCGACAAGCAGGTCCAGCGCGCCAGAGCCGCCAACGTGAGCGGGCAGGGTAAAGGTGCCCTGCTCACGCGAACCGCTCTCGTCTCCTTCCTGAAGATCGGAGTGCGCGGGCGGTTCCAGGGCTGATTTCTGGCGCGTTTCGGTCATGCCGGAAAGCATACTTTCTTTACGTCCGATAATGCAAACTTATTGGACATTATTGGAGAAGGACAAGCGCGGCGGATATTTGAACCTATGCTAGCATAAAACGCCGACGTCTGCTAGCCTTCTGCCATGTCACGTGCCGCTAGATCTCCCCTGCCTCCGTCAATTCCTCCGGCTCTTCCGCGCTGGATCCGGCAGGGCACGGGCCAAGATGATGTTGAAACAGCGATGTTTTCTGCCGGAGCAGCCCTTGCTGTGCTGGACCCGATTGCCCGCTCCGACGACCCGGCCGGCATCCTCTGGCGCAAGCGGCTGGCGCTCTTGGGCGCAGCGGCGATTTCCCGGCTGGAAGGGCGCCGCGAGAGCGAAGCGCAGTTGCGCGATACCTTTGCGCTGCGGCGTCCGGGCGATGATCCCGGCCCGGCGGGGCGGATGCTGATCGGCTGGCGTGCCCTTGGTGAGGCGCGGGCGCTGCGATCCGCGGACTGGCCCGACCGGCTGCCCGGCTTCTTCGATCTGCCGCCTAGGCCGGGCACGGAGATTTTACGCGACCTCGGCGCGCGGTTTGTTGGTCGCGCCCTGCCTTTGCGCTTTGCCGCCGAGGCCGCGCGCGAGGTTCTTGCCCTCGGCCCCGCCTGGCGCGGTCTCGCGCTCTGGCTGGCGGATGCGGCTCTGGCCCGGGTGCTCGGCTGGGACCGGCCGGTGCCGTTGCTCGCCGCCCATCTGCCGCGCGCCGCGTTCAGGCTGGAGGGTGAGGCATGGGTTGCGGCCTGTGTGAGCGCCTAGGGCAGGGGGGCGGTTGCCGCCTTCGATCTTCACGCCGATCTGGCCCGCCGCGCCGATGTGCTGCGCGCGGCACATCGGCGGCGGCCGGGAAAGGACACGGCCGCCATCCTCGCGATGCTGCTGACCGAGGATGCGATCCCGGCCTAGGCGGGGGCCGAGGCCAGCGACCGCGCAGCGCGGCGGCTGTTTGACCGGCTGACCTCGCTTGGCCTCGTGCGTGAGCTGACCGGGCGGTCCACCTTCCGGCTTTACGGGTTGTGACGATGGCCCCGAACTCCGCCGGGCCGCTGGACACCGAACTCGCCGAGCTGCCGCAGGCCTTGCGCTGGCGCGAATGGATGGCGCGGGCCGAGGCGGTGCTTTTTGCTGCCTCCGAGCCGGTGGGTCGGGAGGTGCTCGCCCGGGTGGTCGGCCGGGACTGTGCGCTGGATCTGTTGATCGAGGATATTTCCGCTGAGCTTACGGGGCGTCCTTACGAGATCGCGCGCGTTGCGGGAGGTTGGCAGTTCCGCACGAGGCCGCACCATGCGGTAGCGATCCGCGTCGCGCTCTGTGAGGATGATACCGCCCGTGATCTGACCCAGACGGAAGCCCTCGTCCTGACCATCATCGCCTATATGCAGCCGGTGACCCGTGGCGCGATCGCGCGCCTGACCGGCCGTGAGGTCAGCCGCGATCTGATCGCCCGCCTGCACCGGCAGGCCCTGATCGCCCGAGGTCCGCGCAGCCCCGAACCCGGCGCGCCCTACACCTATGTCACCACGCCTGGGTTTCTGGCGCAGTTCGGGCTGGAAACCCTGCGCGACCTGCCCGACATCGAGGCGCTGGAAGATGCCGGACTGTTGAAGCCGCGGGCCGACATGGCGCTGGATCTGCCGATTGCGGGCGAGGTCGAATGACCCTTCTTCCACGCGTTAGTATGGGTGATCGGTTCGGGGGGTGCATGCGCCGTGATGACGAGTGGCAAAACCTCTGAGAACATCGAGATTGAGTGGAGGATTTGTGACATGCTGCCGGTTCAGAGTTCGCAAAAGGCAAAACTGATAAGCCTGCTCAGCGTGCGCGATGTAAGATGAGGTATAGGTTAGCCTTCTATAGCTCACAAACCTCCTATAGTATGAGCAATAGACGGAGGTTCTATAACTCATGCGCTGGAACTGGACCCAGGAAGACTGGCCGCGTTTTCGATATGACGACGAGGCGATCAAACCTCTTGAGGAGAAATTCCTGATCTCTTCTGGCGAGATCGTCGGCGCTGTTCGCCATGTCACGGGCAATGATCGCGATCGCCTGCGGATCGAGCTTCTGAGCGAAGAGGCTATGCGGACAAGCGCGATTGAGGGCGAGGTCTTGGACCGTTCAAGCGTCCAATCCTCGCTGCGGCGCCAGTTCGGGCTGGCGATCGACGGCACGCCGGTGAGCGCGCGTGAAGAGGGCATCGCCGAGATGATGGTCGATGTCTACGCGCGCTACGCCAAGCCGCTGGACCACGACACGCTTTGCCGCTGGCATGGGATGCTCTTGTCTCACGACCGACATCTTGAAATCATCGGTGCCTATCGCAGACACAGCGATGCGATGCAGATCGTGTCCGGCCGTATCGACCGGCAGCGCGTGCATTTTGAGGCGCCGCCATCCGCTCAGGTGCCTGCCGAGATGGACAGATTCGTTGCCTGGTTCAACGCATCCGCTCCCGAGGGAACCACGCCTGTCGCGGCGCTGACCCGGGCTGCACTTGGGCATCTGTGGTTCGAAAGTATTCACCCCTTTGAGGATGGCAACGGTCGTCTTGGCCGCGCTCTGGCGGAGAAGTCGCTGGCGCAGAACATCGGTCAGCCCAGCCTGATCGCGCTCGCCTATACGATCGAACGCGACCGAAGGGCCTATTACGAGCAGCTTGAAACCCATCAGAAGACTTTGGACGTGACGCCATGGCTTCTCTGGTTCGGCGAGACAGTCCTCAAGGCGCAGCAAGCCACGCTGGAACGTGTCGCGTTCTTCATTTCCAAGGCAAGATTCTATGACCGGCTGCGGGGCAGGCTGAACGAGCGGCAGGCGAAGGTGGTCGAGCGCATGTTCCGTGAAGGGCCGGAAGGTTTCCGAGGTGGGCTCAGTGCCGAGAACTATATCGCCATCACTGGCACGTCACGGGCGACAGCGACTCGAGACCTTCAGGACCTCGTGGAGATGGGTGCCCTGACGCGAACAGGCGAGCGGCGTCATACCCGGTATTGGTTGCTGAACGCCTGACAGGCCTTGGCTGTGAGCCCGTCTCGAGGTCATGTTTCTTGAGCGCCGGGCAGCGGAGAGAAGTCGGGAGTTGCGTTGCGAACGACTGCCACCACTTCGCTTGACGGCTGGCTCCTGGACTTTGCCGAAGCGAAGACTTCGCCGTTCATCTGGGCGCGATAGCTGTCCCATCTGTCGTTTAGAACCTCCCAATTATGCTCGTCGTAAGAGCCGGGGAGTTCGACGGGCAAGATCCGGATCTTCGGCGGTTCAGTGTTGCCCCGGTGCTGCGAGACCATCTCTTCCCAGAGCGAGCCGATCCGGTCGACCCGCCCGATCTGCTGCTCGACCACGCCGGGGTTCCATTCCGGCTGGAACAGCACCACGGTACGGCAGGATGTGTGAAGGTTCAGGCCCTCACGGCCAACACTGGATTGCGCGACAAGAACCATGGGCCAGCTTGCGCGCCGGTTAAACGCCGTTTGCAGGTGTTGCTTTGCTGCGGGCCCCATACCGCCGGCCAGCCGACGGGCAAAAAATCCGTTACGACCATCAAAATCAGTCAGAGCCAGCTTGATGCGTGATGTCAGATTCTGGTCCGGATCCGAGGCTCCGTCTTCATCCTCCTCGTTATTGGGCAGGTTTTCTTTTCGAAATGCGTCCCAAGCCTCGGCAACGGTCGAGCGCCCGTGCCGGAGTTCTTGATCATCCATGATTTCGATCAGCGCTTGTGTCAGCGGCAGGACAAGCTTTTCCTTCTGCACGGCCAGGCCGATCTGTGGTCCAAGTGTTTCGGTGACATAAATCCTCACCTCGTCGAGGGCTCTGGAACGCTGCGAGCGGTATTTGTCGTATTGTCGCTGCATCAGGCCCGACAGCGTGAAAATATCGGCATTGCCCACAAGGTTACGCATATCGGCCATTTGAAGGGCGGCCGCGAGCGCCTCGCGGAACTGGGCATCCACGGGGATGGTTTCACCGGGCCAGTGCCAGGTTTTGAACGGGGCATCCGGGTTATGCGAAAAGATCATCAGGCGCCGGATCATCTCTCGGGCGTTCAACAGATCGGTCAGGCGCCGCATCGCCTGGGTGAAAATGCCGAAAACCAGAACCTTTTCCGGGGCCTCTGAAGGTATCGCGATCTCTTCAATCGCCCTGACGGCCGCAAGCAGCGTTGGGTGCGCATAGGGATCGGCGGCGGCAGGTTTCAGTCTTTCCAGCCAAAACCCAGCCCGTTCGCGCCGCCGATCCTCTTGCTGGTTGATGACCGGGTCACGGCCGGGGGCAGACAGGGTTTGTTCGTCGCTGTCCCGCCAATCGCCTTTCTCCGGTTTCTCCGCCGCATCAAACGCGGATGCGAGCGAAAATCCACGCGCGAGCGCCAGCCGCAGACGCTTTTGCGCCGCAAGCCCGGTTGCCGGCATGAGCGACAGGGCTTCGACAGCCATCACAGCGACCGACCACGCCTTACCAGTCACCTCGGCGGTGATCCTTTGACTGCGGTCGCGGTAATCCGGTCCATGGTCGCGGATAAAGCGTTCAAGGACGCTGTCATTGCCGGGAACAGCCTTGCGACGGCGTAGTAGCCAGTCCGAAAGCTGTTTACGGAGTTCCTCTGCGGCGATCCTGAAAGCCTCTGCGGTTGCCGGGCCGGGCAGAAGCTGGACAGCTTTCGCCGCCGCAAGAAACTTCTCTGATGCCTTGCTACAGGACTGTGCTATCTCGTCATCTACCCCTGCGCGCAGAAGGATCTGCCGCCAGTTATCCGGGCCGAGCTCAAACGGGGTCGCGGTCAGGCAAAGGCGGCGGGGCGGAACATTCTTCACGCGGTCTTGCCGAACCAGACGTAGAAGCAATTGCGCAAGCGTGCTGCGGTGGGCGTTCTCACGCTCGGCAGAGGCGTCGTCTTTGCTTTTATGCGCCTCGTCGATGATCACCAGATCAAAGCCACCAAGCAACGACAACGTGAAGCTGATGAATGCCTCGCGTCCGGTGCCCCCGGATTGCAGCTCTTCAGGTTGCAGTGCATGACCGTTTGCCAATCTGCCAACATGACCGCTGATGACCTGCTTCTCGTCGGCGGGGATCATGCGCGAGAACCGCTCGCGCCCGGCAATGTGGTCCTGATATTGTGTTCGCAGCCGCTGACTGCCCCAGCCATTCTTCATCTGAAAATTCAATAGGCCGTGGGGAAGCAGCAGAACCGGGGCGCTCCTCAGGGATCGGCTGTCATCAGAATACAGATCCCGCAACGAACGTATTTCGGGGATCTCGGGCGGGTCTTCGTTGGCCGCGCGGAACGTCTTGCGAAACTCTTCCCGCCACTGGTGAAGCAGCCCCGGAGGTACAGCCACGACAACGCGCCCGCTGGCGCGGACGACGGCACAGGCCAATGCGACGGCAATCCGGGTTTTGCCCATGCCAACCTCATCGGCAATGATGGCCCCGGGAAGGTCCCTTTCGCACAGGCGATTCTGCAGGGCGGCCAGTGTGGCGCGCTGACCTGCGTCCAGCCAGGCTCGATCGGTGCCACTCCCGGACCCAGACGGCAGCGGGCAGCTGAACCCTTTCAGTAGCTCGTTGATCTGCCGATAAACGCCGGTCCGTTTGTCATCGCTGGGCCAGATTGTCATGACAGTACCCCGTCGAAACCCGCAAATTCCCTGACACCCCAGAGCCGCGCCGCCTCGGCATGGGCGTCATGTAGAATGCGGACTTCTTCGTTGTTCAGACCCAACGGCATGAACTCGGCGCGCCCCAGATGCCGGAACGGGTTGAGTTGCATCCCCTGCAAGGCGCGCAGAACATCGCCTTCGGTTCGCGCAAGGGATCGTGCATGTTCGATCAGGCGGTTGGCCCAGAGCCTTGTTTGACCTGCTGGCATTTCGGCCTGGACCTCACCCAATGCGGTAATCACGGCCATGAGGCGCCGTGTCGCGTATGCGGCTGGCTTTGCGGTTGCGCTCTGCCCTCTGCTGCCGTTGCGCCTGCCCTCATCGTCTTCGTCGTCTTCAGGGGGCTCGGGTTCAGGCTCGCGGCCGGTGGCTGCGATCTGCATCAGGGCATCCCATACATCTTCAAGCCGCCGATGCTGAGCTTCGGGCACCACCTGCAACCCGCGTTCATTCAGAACCGGAACCGCGACATTCGCCGTGTCGTCACCGCCTGACGACCAACGCAGCCGGACCAACGGGGGCGGCAGCCTATCTGGATCAAGCTCAATCCGTTCAGTCAGGGGCTGCCAGTTGCCTCCCGAATGGCTGAAACGGATACCACAAAAATCAGAGGGCACGGGGCGTGGTTCCAGCCAAAGCCTGGCGCTGTCTTCAATGAGCCTGAAGTGAGTCAGCGGGCAATCGCCACTGAATTCATCGACCATTTCGAAAGGCCCGCCCGCTTTGAGCGTTGTTCCTTTAAGGTCGAGCTCTTCGGTTGCGCTATAGGGCAGGTGCACATCTGGGCTGTCCGGCTTGTCCACAGGGATCACCACACCGGCTTCAAAGTTCCAAAGCCCGGTACCAGAGGGTGCCCCCATGCCTGCGGGGGTGAGATTACCTGAACCGATATAGAGCCGCCCCGTGAGCCTGTCTTGCTCTCCCCGATAGATGAACTTGGCGTGGAGCTTGCCCCGCGACCCATCATTGCCTTCCGGAAATCTTGGCGCAAAGAAACGCCACTGGTGCGCTTTCAACGCAAGCGCAGCGGTGGCGAGGTTCTGACAGGCGTCTGGGTTCAGCACGACGCAGACGCCTTGATCTTTGCCCTTTACGTTCAGATCACTGACCAATTCGCGCAGAAAGATCTCTGCCCCCTGTGGCTGTGACGATCCGGCTGGTGCAGGATCGCCGCCGGCAAAAAATCCCGAACCAAGAATGGTGAGGGGTTCGGGCTGTGACCCGCTGAACCGTTCAAGAAGCGGCTTGCGCAACGGCTGCTCCAGCGCATGAAAGAAGCGCGGCGTCACGCCTTTCGGAACCTTGAGCGCATCCAGAAGGCGCAATGTGTCTGCATAGGGAGCCTGCATGGCTTCGCCACCACTAGCCGCCGCCCAAGGGTCAGGTGACAGATGGGGCTGCAGGCTGGTGAACATGTCCCGGGCCACCATGATATCCGTAAGGTTCTGGCTCGCGCCCGACGGATCTGAATGCGGAAACTCAACAGACCAGAACAGGTCGATGTTTCGCTCGAGGGTTTCTCGGGTCCAGTTGCCGGTTGACACGACAAGACGAAAAATGTCGCGCCGTGCGGTGGATTCCTTCGTTGTCGTGCCGGAGAAATGCAGCAGCGCCACCTTGGCGTGGAAGATACCACGACCGCGGAACCGCTCGCGCCAACTGGGTGCCAGAGTCATGTGATGCACACCTGGTGCCCGGTCAGGGGCGATCTGCGGAGAGGCAGGATCGGTGATCAGCAAAAGTGCGGGCCGCTGAAAGGTTGCGGCAAAGCTGCCGGCGCCGATGGAGAACCGATCGGCGATTTCGCGCATGACAGCGCCGTCGGCGGTGAACCCACAGACCCAGCCGAAATGGCCCCTATAGCCGGGCGGTGGCGCGAATAGATCAAGCAGAGCTGTCATGCGTCTTGCATCGCTTCCCGCGCAAGCCGGCACAGGTTGTGCAGGCGATAGAGGCGCATGGGCTGCTCATCCGGTTCGTCGGCAGGCGCGCCATCGCCCGCGGAGCTACTGTCAGCCTTATGGTCTGGATGCAGGCTGACTGTGCTATCCTCCAGCCGCAGGACAATATCATCTCGCCTGACCAGATCACGCAACAAAGCGGCGTCATCGTCATGTGAGCAAATTTCCATGATAAAGGGTGCCAGCTCCGATGGTGGAGACTGGGGGCCTCGCCGGGCTTTGAACTGGCGTGCCATGGATCGAAGTGAATTCAGCCGATCTTGCAGGGTTTGGCTCTCTAACAAATTGGTAACTCCTGCTCGTCCGCCGTTCGTGTCCGAGAGCTGTGCCTGCACCCGGTCAAGGACGGCAAAGGCGGCGGCATAGGTCGCGAAAAAGTCCTGCGCCCAATCAAGCCGCACGGCCTTTGCCGGGTCGCTCTTTGCGACCTGTATGCTGATCGCTGCAGTCATCGCATCGTCATCCAGCGTTGCATCCTTGAGGAGTTCGCGGCAGGCCTGCCATAGCGCGCTACGCATTGCGCGCTCTTCTTCGACGCCAACACTCGCCATCAAGCCAGAAAAATACTGCCGCAGTTCCACGGGCAGGGGCTGCATCGGGGAAATGAGTTTCAGCTCTTTATCCCCATGCTTCTCCTTCCAGGGCGCACCGCCCAACCATGACCACAGCTTCGGAATTGCTTTGCTTGTGTCGGCGCGCCCAAGCGCCAAACGCAGAAACTCTCTCCCCCTGTCGTTCAGCTCAAAACTGTTGAATCGGGTGGTCCTGGCTTCGACCAGGCCAAGCCGGGGAAGGCAGGCGCCCATGCCCATACGGATGGGCTGACTGACATAGCCTTGCCCGCGGGCGAGATCTGTCAGCCTTAGCCCTTTGCTGTCTTTCGAACCACGTCGCACGGCATCCAAGATCCGCCGCAGCTTACGCGCACCACGAATACGGTAAGCCATGTCATCATCCACACCAGCCTTGATGCAGTGCCAACAGGCCAAGGCCTCAAGCCCTTCGGCCATGGCTGATGGATTGACCTGATTTCCTGCTGCGCGTTGGACGGCTGCGTACTCGACTCCGATCAAAGACCACACGATGCTGCGCAGAAACGACAGCCCGGCAAGACCAGGCACCGCGTAATCATTGGCAAAACGCACGACCGCAGCCAACCCAAGGTCGCGACGACTACGCGGATGGCCAAGGTTCTCGTGCTTTATGATGCCCCAGCTTTCAGACAGGCTCATTTTGCGCCACCGTTGCTTCCGGCACGGCCAGTTCCAACCAGCCGTGATCGATCCAGAACACCGCGACTCCTTGCTGCGGATGCTGGGGGAAAAGCGGGGCCAACAAACCGGCATAGCTGGAGAGTTGCGGCCAATAGGGTCCGAACCCGTCACCGCCGCCGCCGGATTTATGGTCGATCAGCAGGCAACCCTGCGGGCCAATGGCGAGAAGGTCGATGGTGCCGGGGATCTCTGCGCCCTCGGCGGTCTGGCCAAGCACCGGTATCTCGGCACGCAGTTCGGTATATCCCTGATCGGCAAGCCAGACCTTCAGCGCCGTGGCGCGCTCGGCCACCAACGTGAGTGTGACGTCTTCAAGCCCTGTCGCAGCGGCCAGAACCGGCGCCAGATCTGGCCGGGTCAGGTATGTGCGCAGCGCCAGATGCAAGGCGGTGCCGCGGGTGGCATCGTTCAGTGTCTTTGGCCAGGGTGCTCCGATATCGACACGGCGGGACACGGGCGGCACTCCCGAGCTACGGGTTTGCGAGGGCTGCAGCCGCCAGGGCGTCAGCGGTGTCACAGGCAAGGGCACAGCAGCCCCGAAGCGCAGCGCCGGGGCAGCCCCACCGCCTGCATATTCGGTAAATCCCGCTTGCTCAGGCAGCTGCGTGATCACGCTCGGGCAATCCACGCCATTGATCCGCAGGTTGCCGGTTCCGATTTTCGGAGCGCAGGTATCGGAGAGAATATGGAACAGGTTCGTAGCCTCGGGCGCATCCTCTTCGCGGTCCTTGAGGAATCCCGGCCATTCCAACACCAGCCTGTCGCGGGCGCGCGTCAGGGCGACATAGAGAAGGTTTTTGGCATTAGCCTCAAAATCGACGCGACGCTCTTCTATAAAACGGCGGGTGGCCTCGGGGGCGGCAAAGCCGGGGGTATGGATCAGCGCCGCGGAGCCCAACACCACAGCCATATCGTCGATCCGGTCCAGCGCATCGAAACGGGTTACGGTAGAGCCTTCGCGTTCCTCGATGCCGTAATCGAACTCTGCCACCACGGTGATCGGCCATTCGCGCCCCTTTGAGGCGTGCCAGGTGACGATTTCCACCGCCTCGGCGCTATTGGCGGCAGGATCGGGGCGGCGGTCGAAATCACGCTCGCCCGCGCGGGCTTCGAGCCAGCCAAGGAAGACTTTTGCCGTCTCTCCATGGAACCCCGAGGCGGATTTGAGGTCGCGATGCGCAGCCTCGAACTCACCCGCCTCGGCCTCAAGCCGCAAAAGATCGGCGCGCGATTGCGCGGCGTCGGGCTGACGTTCGGCCCAGTGGCGCAGGCCGGCGGCATCCAGCACTAGATCAAGCGCGGCTCCCACTGGCAGGCGGGCCAAAAGGTCCGAGAGCGCGGCCAGCCGCATCAGCACCGGATCATCCGCCAGCCGCCCGGCGATCTGGGCAGAAAGCGAATCTTGCAAGGGCAGCGGGTCCGGGCCAAGTGTGCGCAAGAGCAGCCCCGCATGGATATCCGCCGGGTTGGCGGCAAAGGCGAGTGCCGCGCGGGCCGCGATAATCACCGGGCTTTGCGCCCAGCCATCCTCGGCAATCCGCACCGGAACGCCACGGGCGCGCAGCTCCTCGGCATAGCGGGCGGCGGTGGCGTGGCGGCAGACCAAAAGCGCGATATCCGAAGGCCGCGCCGGACGGGCGGTCTTGCTGTGACGGTCGGTGATGGTCTCGGCGTCAGTCAGGATGCGGGCGATGCGCTCGGCGATGTGTTCGGGGGGCTGCGCATACTTTTGCGAGCGCCGTCCCTGCGTGGCGTTCAGCACCTCGATCGCCGGTCCCGCAACAGGATCACGGGTCGGGGCCAGCGGGTTGTAGCCTTCGCCGAACAGCCCCGCCCCCATCGCATTAACGAATTGCATCACCGCAGGGGTCGAACGCCAGTTGCGGTCCAGTGGCTGGGTCGCATCGGGGTGAGCCGCAGCAAGCGCTGTAGACAGGCGCGGGTCAGCGCCCTGAAATCCCATGATCGACTGTTTTACGTCGCCCACCAGCAGAGTGCGCGGCGCATGCTGGCCAAGCTGCCACAGAAGCGCGAATTGCACCGGGTTGGTGTCCTGGAATTCATCGATGATGACGCAGTCGATCTCATCCAGCACCGCCTGCCGCACGGCGGGATCGGTGCGCAAGAGCCGCTCTGCCCCGGTGATCATATCGGCGAAGTCGATCAGCCCAAGCGCCTTCTTTCGGGTCTCATAGGCGGCCATCACTTCTTGCGCGCAGGCGATCAGACATTCGAGATGCAGCTTGGCATCCACCAGCGGGCCGGGATGGGAAGGCAGGACATCCGCCGCCGCCATGATCGCCGTGGCGAGGTCATCATAGCCTTCGGGCGTCTTGCTCGAGCGGTTAGAGATGAACAGGCTGCGCAGGTCGTTCCAGAGTGCCCAGTCTCGATCCAGAAGATCGGGTGCGCGATCAACACGTTTGAAGAACGAAAGGTTCTTCTCCAGCTTCTCGACATTGGTTTTTGCGGTGATCCCGGCCATGCCGCCGTCAGGAAATGCCGCGAGCATCGCCCGGATCGCTTCGGCCAGTGCATCGCGGTCGGCCTCCGGATCATCCAGCACGGGGCCGTAAACCGCATCCAGCCGCGCAAGCGCTGGCGCGATCAGGCCCGCGTCACGCCCCTTGTCACCAAGGCCGCGCAAAAGGTCGATCATAGCCAGCACTCTGCCGCGCAGAGCATCTTCGACCGTCTCGCCCTTTTGCCAGTTCGGGACGTAACCGAAGCGCTCAGGCTCGGCCTTGATCGGGTCCAGCGCCTTGGCATGTGCCAAAGCCTGACGGATCAGCAGATCCCGCTCGGCATCGCCTAAGTGGCGGGGTTTCGGCGAAGCCCCTGCCGCCAGCGCATGTTCGGTCAGAAGGCGCAGTCCCAACCCGTGGATGGTCGAGACATAGGCGCGTTCGACCGCCATCGCCTCGGCCACCAGCCCATCGGCCAGAAGGCCCGCGCGGATCCGTTCGCGAAGTTCACCTGCTGCCGCCTCGGTGAAGGTGACGGCAAGGATGCGCTCGGGCCGGACAACGCCGCGTTTGACCCAATCGGACAGCTGGGTTTTGATGCGGTGGGTCTTGCCGGCACCGGCCCCTGCAGGAACGATGACCAGACCATGATCTGCGTTGATGGGGGCCATGGTCACTCCTCCTCGACTGCACGGATGAAGGCGGTGACAAGGGGGGAACCATCGGTCAGCGCATAGGGGGTGAAGCCCGCCTCTTTCTTGAAGAACCCTTCGTCCTCAGACGTATTCAGCACCACCCTGCCCGCGCCAAGCTCGGCCAGCCGTTCCGCCAGCTTGGCCACCGCCCCGGCGTTCACCGCATCACCCATGTCGCGGGCGGAGGAGCCTTCGGGCAAAGCGAGGCCCGAGGTAAGCAGCCCGCCGTCATTCATCAGGTGATAGGCCACCGCCACCTTACGTCCGATCAGCGGGTCCATCCCGTCGCCCTCGCGCCGGATGGGCCGAGCGATCATATCGGCGTAGAGCCCGGCCTGCAGGTCCCAGCCTGCCTCCATCCGCTGCCGCCGTCCTTTTGTGCCGCTTTTCTTGTGGTCAACGATCAGAAGCGCGCCGTCGGGCAATTCAAGGATCGCATCGGCCTTGCCGTGCAGATTGATGCCATGCGCCTCACCGGCCAGCCAGATTTCATTGCCGACGATCTTTGCGTTGAGCGCAAGCAGGTGGTCGCGCCAGCGCAGGGCCGCTGCCATGATCTCCCGCTCCAGCCCGCGGCGCTCCATCTCCCATGACGGGCTGCGCAGGTAGCCCGCGTGCCGGGTCAGCGCCCGGTCGTAGGCCTCGGGAACGGCGGTGGCGAGCGCGTCCGGCTCCGGGATCGGTTGGTCTTTGAGAAAGACATGCTCAAAGACATCATGGGCGATATTGCCCTTGGCCATCACGTCCAGTTCCTCGGCCGACCATGACATGTCCTCGGCCCCAACCTCGGCCAGAAGCCAGGCGAGCGGGCTGACCAGCAGCGTTTCGAGCCGCGAGGGCGATTGCGGTTTGGCCGTGCCGTCATTGCGCAGACGAAGGGACAGAAGGTCATGCCCCGGAAAAGCAAGCGCCTCGGGCAATTCCGCAGGTTCCGCCACTGGCATCAGAGTGTGGCAGTCGACCGGCCAGTCCGAAGGGTTCAGTCGCGAAAGATCGGTGATGAGGTCCGCAGCATCCTCGACGCCTGCTACCGCCCGCGCCACCAGCGACAGCCCCGCCGAGGGCTGCAGGCGCCCGCCCGCCAGGTCGCGCCAGGGGATCAGGAAGGTGACGCTTCCGGACACCGCCTGTAATTGCTGATCAAAGAGCGCGAGGCCCTGAGCCAGCCCCTCCCCCCGGCCGCGAAGCGCAAGGCCGGTCGTCGTGCGGATCGCCGCAATCTCGCTGTCGAGAAACAGCGGATTGGCGCGCGGACGACCTGGGTAAAACCCGTCGGTGAAATCGCTGACGATCAGATGGCGACAGGGGCGCCACGGGCTCTCATGCGCAGACCAGACACTGACGCCTTCAAGATTGCGCTCGGGGTCCGGAACCGTGGGCAGCGCGACCTGAATGCCACGCAGGATCGCCTCCCAATCCGGCGTCCCCTCGCCGGGGGGGACAGGCAGCCGTGAGCGGACCTGCTCGCCTTGCCCGATCCGCTCGCAGATCCGGTCCAGCAAGAACCGCAACTGCGGCAAGCTGCCCGCCGAGGCGCGGACATCGTCCCACAACTCCTTATGCGCGGGCGTGGCCGTCAGCATCTCGCCCCGAAAATCACCACCCATCAGGCTTTCTGCAAGATCGCGCCCGGTCTGGCCGGCCCAGGGCATCAGCGGCGAAAGCGCAAGGCTCGCCAGCACCATTGCGGGCGTTGGCGGACGCTTCGCGAGCGCCAGGTGCAGCGCAGTCTCGCCAATGATGTCACGCTCGGGCAAATGGCCCGGCAGGCCCGAGAGGGCCACACCCTGTGATGCGAAAGCGCGTGCGATCTGGCGTGGACTTTCGCCCGACAGAACGGCGATTTCGCGAGCCGGAACACCGGCCTCGATCAGGCTGCGGGCGCGGGCCGCGGCGAAATCGGCGCAGGCTGCAGGATCGCGGAGGCCGAAGAACGACAGGCTGTCATCCAAAGCCCCGACGTTGACTTCCGATGCCGAAACGCCGCCCTGCAACGCTTGCAGGCGGCTGCCGATAGGTGCCACCGGTGGGTAGGGGGTTGCGGGAACGGTGCCGAATTCATCCCGGAGCCTGATATAAAGTGCCTGCATGGACGCGGGTGCCAAAGGATCAAGCGAACCTTCAACCACCGGCAAGGGATCAAGAAACCGCCCATGCGGCAGGGTCATCACATGGCGGATCGGTGTCAGCCCCTCTGGCAGCGCATCCTCCAACCTTTGCCACAACGCGACCAAGGCCAAGAGATGCCGCTTGGCGCGGCTGTCTGGCAGATGATCGACCTTCGGCACCTTCAAATCCGGCGTGGCCAGCACAAGGTCCGTCAGCGCCGCTGATACCGCCGAAATTGTCTCGACCGGCGCGTTGGCAAGGCTTTCGGCCCAAACCGGATCAGGCATCTCGGCAATGGCGCGCCCGGGCGCCCATTCGGCTGCAATGGGCGCAAGGGACAATTCGGCAAGGCCGGTATTGGTCAGGCGGTATTGCAAGCCGGAACGTGGATCGGCTACGAGAAAGGGGTAATGCATGAATGGCCTGCCACAAAATCTTTTCGGGTGTTTCGACGCCTCATTGAGCCTTGGAACGCGCAAACGGCTGCTTTCCGTCCCTCAGCTGCAGGGATGATCAAGCCGACCGGCTGGCTCTGGCATCGTAGATGCGGGTTTCGTTCATTCAGTCTGACCCCAACCACGAGACGGCTTCGTGGATCGGAACATTGCAAGACTCCTTGTTGCAAGACCAAAACGGGTTCGATGCTGCTTCTTTTGGCTCACCTCCCAGCAGGCTGAGTTCTCCCCGCAACCGCACTTCGCCGCTTCTTAGAATTTCGGATAGATTTGTGTTGTCAGCCTTGGCCAATGATAGAATCTCGGCAAGAAATCTATCGCTCCACTCCTTAAGAGCAATGTCTGCTTCGTTGACAAGGGGCAGGCATATGTCCCCGGCGCAATCTCCGGGCGGGAAGGGTGGCGCATTGTTCTGGGTGAAGGCAGTCAGTGAGATCTGCAGTTCCATTGCCGAAAGCTTTGTACCATCCGAGCCAAGCATCGTCAGCATGCTTTCGGTAAAGGCCTGGCCATTTGTCAACGGAGCCAGCGTTGCCCACATTTTGCGGCGGGCATCGCATAGAGCGGCCGGTGACATATTCGGCTGCTGCAGGTTTTCCTGAAGGGCCGGAGGCAATGCGCGCAAATAATTCCTTATGGGGCCACTACTCTCGGTCCAGGCCGAGGAAGAAGTGACGGAAACCAGGCGGTCGATATCTGCCGGCCTTTTGGAGATCCCCGGGTAACAGAGCTCGGCAAGTTCGACGATTTCGCTTCGGGATGGTCCGGCGGTTTGCCCGTTCGTATCAGACCCGCCAGTCCAAAAGTAGCCAAACCCGACCGCCAACAGAATTGTGCCGGCCACGCCGACACCGGCGGCAGTTTTCCTGGCCTGGATCACGCGCGGAGCAGCAATCGCTGCCTGTGGCCGGGCTGCGGCCGGAAGCTCGCCGGACAATTCCCTTGCAAAGCCATTCAGCAGCCGGGCGACCTGGTCGATTGCAGCCGATCTGCCGGGGTTCTCCTCCGCAATCTTCGCGAGAAGTTCGGACAACGCCCCTTGCCTGAAGTGAGTAAGCCGCGTGCCAATCGCTTTGGCGACATCGCTTTCCACCGCCAAATCGTGTGTGAAAACGAGGATTTCGGTTGCCTCTCGACCCTCAAACGTGACCTGCCATTCAATCCCCGTGCAGCCGATAGGCATCTTGCCCTGACGAGCCGCGTCCAGAACGGCATCGTCGGCCTTGCGTACCGCCTCGGTCCTGTCGCCATCGGCGATGGTGACATATCCTTGGCCTGGCAAACGATAGCAGCGATAGATCAATCGCGCGGGCATGCTGGCGCTTCCTTCAGGTCGGGCAGTCTTTTTGCTCTGAGCGTAAATCGGACGCGAACGACATGCCCGGATTGGGGTTGGGTATTGACGCCGGCAAGATCCCCGGCATTTTCATCCTTCACGATTGGAACAGCCATTTGCAACTTGGATGTCAATCCACTGCTATCCGTCAGATTTCGGAAAAGATCCTGTCGGCCGACAGATGCACGACCACCAAAGTAATTTCTTCCCAACCTTCTGTCCTGCTCCAGCGCAAGACGCAGTTCTATCCCTTCCTTCCCCAGCCTTTGGACGTCACTGCTCTGCAGCTCGAAGCCATTTTCCTTCGTCACCTGGTTGTTCCAATCAATCGACAACTTGGAGGTGCCGATCATAACAAGCGCCCGGACTTCTTGACTCGCACGATCCTCGAGCAGGAAATTTCCTGAAACTGTTGTATCAATGACATCGATCTCTGCGGCTTGGCGGTCAATCACGGCCGTTATCTCTATGATCATAGGTGCCGTGGCACTCCCCCATTGCCGGAGTTTGGCGACGTTGTCGGAGAGATTTTTCATCGAAACCGGATCACGGGCCCGGAGATCATTCTGCATGAGGGCATAGGAATCCAGGACAGAATTGACAGACTTGCACAGGGCAAGGCCATCCAATCTACTGGATATATCGGTTGCAGTTGCTCTCAGGCTATCCAGCTGCTTACCAAGATCCGCAGAGTATCGCCCTTTCAATGCATCCACTTCACCGATCAGATCCTGCACGAGCTTTCTTTCCTGATCAGGGGCGGATGGATTCTCTTGCTCAATCCACTCCTTCATCGCGCGTTCCATCGCCTCAAGGCTCCGCTCGACGAGTTTCAGCCTTTTTGCACGGTCAGCGCCGTCCGATTGCCCCAGGAAATTGCGTTGGGCAGCGAAGAACTCCAACCATTTTCTTTGCTCAAGAAAAACGCTTTCGGCCCGAACATGCTCAGATTGCAGCGCAGCGTCCTCTTGCCGGCCAAGGCACAGCATCCGTTGTTGTGAGACCTGTTTTTGCACCTCGGCCGATGTCTCGGGCATGACCCCCGCAGGTGCCGCGCCAAGGGCAATCAGCACTGACTGGTATGCCTCCTCTAAGACGGTCGCATCGAAGGCCGGATTGCCGCAATTCTCTACCGTGGCGACACGCGCAAGCGCATCCTGTGCCTGCAAGAGCGCGGACTGCCAGCGGCGGTGTTCCTCTTGCAGCAATGCCGCGTCCAGCGCCGCGCATTGCGGCAGAACCGCCTGACGCACCCGAGCAAGCGCCGTGTCTGTCGTTTCCTGATCGACCTTTCTGCCCCACAGAAGACATTCCCGCTGCGCCAGGCTTGACCGGATCTGTTCCCGTTCATCCGCTTCAAGAGCCGGCCCCAGCACCGGCCGCCGATCTTCTTCTGCAAGAACACGGTCATGCACCGCAACCACACGCGCCAGATCGTCGCTTGAAACCGCGCTGAGGGCGTCATCGCGCAAAGCCACGACATGCGCGGCTTCCGCCCAGTACACTCCGAAAGCGCCAATCGCGCAGGCGATTGCAAGGCCCCCAAAGGCCAGTCCGGCGAAGCGCTGCCTTAGCTTTTTGCGCTGAGCGATCTCTCTCTCTGTGGCAGCCCTTTCTGCAGCCTCTGCAACGGAACGCACAGAACTGACATGTGCCAGCAGAGCGGGATCGTCACCATGCTCTGCCCGGATCTCGCTGTCGGAAGGGACCATTGCCGAAGGGGTGCCGTCGCCGGGAGCCAGTCGTTCGAGATGCTCCCGGCGATGGGCGCGGGCACGGTCAACCAGGAAAAGAAGCGGCTCAACAAGATTGAGCGAAGAGAGCTCGTTGCGCGCGCAAATTTCGATATTCGAGCCTTCAGCATCCGGCGCCAGTCTGGATATGCCGAAGGCGGAATTTGGCCAGACGGAATAGTCGTCCTGAGGAAAAGTGCCGCGCAGCATACGGTCCAGTTCGCGTATTCTGCGAGCCTCAGGCACGTCCGCAAGCCATTGGCCGAAATCGGCGCGATGAGATTCCTCCTCGTGACGTTCTCTTTGCCGGAAATCGCTTTCGCTTTCATCGTCGTGACGCGTCACGTCGAAAGGACGGATACGGTCCCACTTGGTCACCAAAAGCGCAGAGGCGTGCAGATCGCGACCAGAGTCCAGCCTGCGCAGTTGCTGCAACGCGGTTGCCAGATCTGTGAGCTTCTGGACAGAATAGGTCTCTGTCTCGGCTGCGGCTTTCACGGGCGCTTCTGCGAGAATGATCAAGCCATCGGTTTCAGCAAGCACGTCCAGCAAAAGCTTCCGAAGCTCTTTCTCATCCGATTCAGTTTTCAGCAACTCGCCCGCATAATCCAGCAACTCGACCGTGATTGTGCGCGATGCGCCCGACGGCGGCTCGGACCCGGCCGTCAGCGCGAATATGTGCGATGTCACGCCTTCGGCGGTCTCGGTTGCTGCAGGAACCCTGCCTTGCCCAAGAAATTGCGTGTTCTCAAGATAAGTGCCTTTTGCCTGATCTCTGCGACGGTGCCGTTCCTCTTCGGTTTGATCAGGCAAAAACGGGGGGTTGGTGTCGATATAGGCTATCGTGCTTTCGTCGCTGATCGGCCGCCGCTCGGCATTCAAGGCTGCAAGAAACACCGACTTTCCCGAGCGGCGCAGGCCGAACAGGCCGAATCGAAAATACGGATTGCTCATGTTCACTTCCGTCCTGCGCCCATCGAACTGCCGCCAAGCGGGTTGCGCTTTACAATTTTTGTCTCGTCGATGGTGGTATCCTTTGATTTTACGCGCGGCTTCCACAAGCTTTTCAAGGTTGTGATCCACCTGATGACGATGCGCGAAATCCCGATCGAGGCTGGCAATCCAATGATGAACAGCGTCAGAAGAACCCAGATACCATTTTCACCCCATAGCTTTGACCAAACCGATTTGACGATCTGCTCTGGTATCGCGGCGACGGTATCAACGGTAATGTCAATTCCGACCTCGATCAGTTTCTTCAATGCGCTCGTCGTGAATTCTCCGGTGGCGGAAATCCATTCTCCGTCGTTGAAAATAATGTCGGCAAGCAGACCAGCTGCCGCGATCTTCTTCCAGTTCGGCAGGATCGTTTCGTTCCAGCGCTTCAGCACCGTGTCGCCGCGCGCTGCCACCGTCTCTGAAAATCGCTGCAAGGAGCCTGCGGGCAACTGGCCCATGTCCTCGGCCGCCAGCAGCCGGAACGCCGGTGTCGTCACCCTGTCGCCGTAGCGTTCGCTTGCAAGCAGCAGGTCTGAGCCACCTTTTTCCACGGCCCGCGCGCGCGCAAGGACATCCGGGCTTGCCTTCAGCAGCACCTCCGATCCCGCGAAGAGCCGGAGCGCGATCTCCGCTTCTGCGGGTTGCAGTTGTTCGATCTGGCGCAGAAGTCCGGGATCTGTGCGCTTCAGCGCAGCCCGGATGGCAGCGCCGTCAGGTAGACCGGAAAGCGCGTCGGGGGCCGCGCTGCGGCGCAACCCGCGCGAAATCGAGCCATCCGGCACGTCGTCGGCCAGCTTTCCACCGACCCGGACCACTTTGCCAAGAAGGTCCAGAAATCCTGCGGTTTCTGCGTGGACCTGCGAGGTTGGCCCAAACACCAGAAGCACAAGCAGCAGCCGCATCAGGTGAATTGTCATTGGGCGACCTCGTCTTGTGTGGCCGGGGAGAACAATGCCTGGCAGATGGCGTCATCCACCGTAATCGTTTCGAAACCGCTGCATCGGATGAACTCGGTGGTCAGCAGGTTGTCGAGCAGTTCTTCGCCGGCACCATAACCGATTGTGTCCGCAAGTTCCCGAAGCGGCCCTGCCAGTGCGGTCGGGACAAGTCGGCGGGCTTTGGCCGCCCTCGTGATCATGGCTGCGACCGGGAGCCCCAGCATCCGGGACAAACCGGGCGAAGACCCGGCCACGGCCCTGCGTGCGGTGTTGGCTTCCAGAACACTTGCCTTGACTGCACTGGACAGAACCTTCTCGCCCCTGATCAGGGATGACGTGCCTTTGCCCGCGCGCAACATTCTCGAGGTGAGGATCGCGCTCTTGGCGACTGGAACGACCGATTTGCCCGCGCCGAATGCGCTGAGGGTCAGAGCGGAATCTATCACGTCAAGAGCTGCCCAGCCCAAATCGCCCGCCTCGATTGGCGTCCCATACCAGCCCTTTCTAACCAAGCCTTCAATGCCGGATAAAGGTAGCCAGTCGGGAATCGTACCGCCGCAGATACCATCTATCTGCTTGGCGTCGTAGCTGAAGTACCCAGCCAGCCCCTCCATCCCCTTCCCTTCCTGGCTCAGCAGGCAAGGGATGCGTTCAGCTATCCCGCTTTTGACAGCAAAATCCCAGAACACCGGGTCCTGGCGAAAATAAAGCGCGGCTTCGATCGCAGGCGAGGTCGGATTGTCCTTCAGAATGTGTATTGCCCAATTCAGCCTGTCCTCACTCAGCGGCTCCTGCCATCGATCGGGCAGGCTGGCGCTCTCCAGAAACCCGTCAGAGCCAAGGAGGAATACGAGATAGAGTTGCGCATGATCACGCCCGTAGTTCGAAAGCTGTACCTTTATTATATCGATCAGCGCTTCGTCGTCGAGGTGGCGCCATACTCCGAGATGACTGAGCAGCAACTCCCGCAAATCAGGGTTTCCGGATGTTGCCCTATTCAAAATTTCCCATCTGGCTGAAATAGACCATTCCTTGCGCAACAAGCCGCCATGCATCGCGAGTAGCAGCGTGATGGCTTCGACCTCCTCCGGATTGCTGTTCTGAAGCAATTCGGCGAGCCATTTCTCAAAGTCACTCGTTGCGCCATCCCGCTTCAAAACCACGAGTTCACTTACCAATGTGCCGAATTCCGGCACATCCGCGAGATGGGTCAGCACCGCGGCATAGTCACTAACGACATGCTCGAACTGCCGATAACCCGCACGGTCGGGATGGGCGAGCATCGCCTCCAGCAAAGTCTCGCGTCGCCGCTGATCCTGGCTGAAGCGGTCAAGGGCGTCCGAAAAATCCCTTGTATTCTCAAGAGACAAAAAGAAATCCATCAAAGCCGGATGTCGTGCGACCAGCAGCTGAAGCCTATCGTCGCCCGAGAACCTGCCAAGCGTATTCAGCCGCAAGTCCAATGTGCCATTTGCGTCGTGCAGCGCGAAAGAAAGCTCTTGTGCCCCTGAAACAGCTGCGGCTTTTCTCTCGTCCCACCCTCGTGACACAAGCTCTTCAGTGACGCGATCGACGAAGATCCGGTCTGCCAGCGCCGGAGTCACACCAGTCAGGAAAGCGACGATACTAAGAGAAAACTTCAGCATGACACTCATTAAATGACCTGGCTTCTTTGCATGGTAAGCAGGCACATATCACTGCGCGATCCAATGGATGTATCATGAAGATTCACTCGATCACCGGATAGTGGGCGGCGCCCCAATCACGGTCCGTTGCCGAAACCATCGTGTCGATAAAGATCGGCATCAGGCAGTGCAGGATTTCAGCGCCGTCCGTGACTTGATTGCGATTGACCCGGCTGCCCCAGGTTGCGCCGCCATGGATCAGCTGATTGCGCAGGACATAGAGCCTGTCGAAGATGATCGAGAGAACCAGAGGCGTATTCTCGCGCTCGATCGCTTCGCGGGCGATCTCTTTGGCCCTGTCGAACCGCTCCTGCCAGTCCGCAAAGGACAAGTCTCCATTGTGGAACCGCCAGAACGGGTTGAAGATGAAGCGGTTGTCCAGAAGGCGCGCAATCAGACCTTCGTGCTGATACCAGAGTTCATGGGCAATACGACCGTTCGGGTCGGCGGCGACCAGCGCAGTGAAGAAGTCCTGAAATACCGACCGCGCCGGACTGCCCGGATCATTCCCCAGATCGCGGGCATAAGCTGCATTGAAGGAAATCCAGGCAAAGATGAAAGCTGCATCGGGATCGGTATCGAAAACCTCATCGGAACGGCAAAGCCAGGTTACCGCACGGTGGCTGCGCAAATTGAGATCTGCGGGGCTCTGATCACGCAGGCGCCGCAGCTTTTCGCGCAGATAATTGAATTGTGACATGTGGTTGCAGAGCTCAAACTGAAATGACTTTCGCTGTTCATGAAGCCCATCCTCGGTGTCGTGGTCAATGCGGAAAGAGAGCAGCGCATTTTCATGGCTTGCGGCGCGGATCGGGTCTATCACATCTGCCATCAGCTCAACCGCCCGGATAGAATTCAGACAGCATGTCCGCAGCGCGCGGATCCCGCACAAGCCTCGCATGGTCCTGGGCCAACCTGCGAATGACATCCGCGCCTTGGATCGTGCTGGCCCAAGGGTGGGACAGAACCGCATCCGGATCCATGACACCCAGCATATTGCCCGCAATTGCGCCGGTGGAATCGCTGTCGCCGCCATGCGTCACTGCGATGCGCAAGCTGTCGACCAGATCCTCGCCGGCAAGGCAGGCATAGAGTGCGATGGACAGTGCCTCTTCAGCGGTCCATCCGCCGCCAAGGCTTTCAACGGTTTCCGGTCGGCCATCGCGCGGCACGGCAAGTGCGGCGTGAATGGCGCGGGAGGTCTCTTCGCCCCCTTCCATCGCGGAATATTCTTTGGCGATGCGGCGAGCGGTGGCTTCAAGGGCTTCACCTGCGGTGACATCCGCCAGCATCTCCGCCCAGGCCGCCGCAGCCAGCTGGCCGGTGACGTGCCCGTGGGTCAGGGCCGAGGTTTCACGCGCCCAGGCCCAGATCTGATCGGGCGGGGCCATCAGCGCGATCGGCGCCACGCGCATGATCGTGCCGCAGCCCTTGCTGTCATTGCGGGCAGGCTCGCCGAAATGCGTGGCCGCGCCAAGGGCCGACATGCAGGTCATGCCCGGCGCACATTGCGCCCAAAGGCGGCGGTCCTCGATCAGCCCGATGTCATCGGTTTCCATGCGGGGCCGCGCGCTTTGCGTCCTATACCAGCGTAACAGGGCATGGTGAACGACCGAGGGGGGATGGCAGATGCCCCGCAATTGGCCCCGGATTCGTGCCCGGATCATTCCCTCGGCCGTGAAGAGGGTCATTTGCGTGTCATCGGTGATCGCGCCGCGCTGCCCGGCATAGGGCGGGATATCTTGCAGCCCGGTCGGGAAGCGCTTTTGGATCGAGGCGAGCGACTGGAATTCGATATCCGCCCCGAGACTGTCCCCCAGGGCCCCGCCGAGGAGGCAGGCCTGCAGGGCCTTTCCATCCGCCACCATGTCCTGGGCGTGCAACCATTCCTCTTGTGCGCGTGTCTCGATGGTGCCGGCCCGGGCGGATCGCACTTTGCCAATTGCCCTTGTCGCCGTATCTCCACGTTCCATCAGCAGAAGGGCGGCGATGGTGCCTGCCCGGCCAAGGCCACCCCGGCAATGGATCAGCACCCTGCCGCCCCGTTCCAGCCGGTCATGGATCCGGGCCGAAAGCCGCCGCCAAAGCAGGCCGGTCTCTGGGTCGGGCACGTCGAGATCACGGATCGGAAAATGCAGCCAGTCGATGCCACGCGCTTTGACTGCATCGCCCAGGCCCCGGACACCCAGCAGGTCAAACTCGTGCTCTTCGATCAAGGTCACAATGGTTCCCGCACCCCAGGCCGCAATCGCATCAAGATCAATCGCCATATCCCGCGCCCATGGGGCGCCAAAAACGCTGTCTCCCTGCTTGCCGGGGCAAAACGTCAGGCCGATGTGACTATTGGCCAGCTCTATCTCGTCAATGCGAAGGGGGTGGGTGCTGCTCGTGCGCGTCAAATCATGCTCCGCCGAATGGGACACTCACTGGGATACTGTCGTGATGCGTCAGAATCGGTCGTATTGGTTTTGGTTTGAGTTGGGTTGGCGCAATCGGGCGAAAGAGCGACCGGCGCGCGGATCACCCTGGTGACAGTACCTCGACCCGGTCTCCCCACCTTGCCAGATACCATTCCATTTCCTGCCGCCCCCCGGCGCGGAACCGCACGATCAAAGACCCGTCCTCCAGTCTCTCCATGCTTTGCTTCGGATGGAACACATATCCTGCGGCTTCCTCCGCCACATCGGGCAGAAAGCACCACTCGACATCCTGCGGCTCTTCACGCCAGATGCCGAAGCTCTCGGCGAGCCATTCCTGCAAGTCGAAACCTTCCGGGCGGGTATAGCTGTCAGCCTCCAGCGCAACCTGTTCAAATCCCGCCAGCGCAAACAACCGCAAGTCGTCCTGATATTCGCTCCAGGCCAGCAGGTATTGCCGCCCCTGACCGAACAGCATGGCGATTGGGCCAAGGCGCGTGTTGCGCGACAGCTTGCCCGTCCCGCGGGCGCGGTGGTCGCTCAACACCATGACGCCGGCGAGGATTGCCTCGCGAAGGGTCGACAGGATTTCCGGCGCGATGTTCTCTCGCGGGCCGGGACGGAAGGCGACGCCATCGGCCATGAGCTGCGCCTCGAGATCAGCCGCGATCACACGACGGCGATCCGCGCGAAACATAGCCTGCACTTTTGTGAGCAATCTTTCCAGCGTCTCAGCGGTCACGTCATCGCCTTCGCGCCGCGCGATGGCTGCGGCCCGGTGGCCTGCCGTCAATTCGTCCAGAGTGGGCTCGACCATCCGGCCCAGTGCGCCCGGCGGGAAGCGCCAGTACTTGCGACCGCCATCGCCCGGAATTTCCTCGATCTGCGGATAGGCATTGCGGACCGCATCGCGCATACGCTCCGCCGTGCGGCGGGAGACGCCGAATTCGCGCGTCATATCGTCGAGGCAGATCCCCTCGGCAGACCCCTGCATCATCAGGGCGAGTTTTTGCAGATCTTCCTGACGGGCGTAGCGCATGGGGCCTCCGGGCAATACCGCGCCACCTTCGCGGCGCGGTCTCGGGGCGTCAACGGCCAAAGCCGATCGGGCGCGATGCCCCCTCTTTCGCGGCCGCCTCGCGGGTCAGCTCATGCAGGATCTGCGCGGGCCGCGCCTCGCCTATCGCCCGCATCCGGCGGGCGACATTGGCGAAATCACCCGGCGCCAGACGGTCAAGCCGCGTGAGGCCCTCAGGCGGTGCCGCGTCGAAATGCGCCTGCCATGCCGCAACCAGTTGCGCGCCCGACAGGCTGTCGAAGCAGATGCGGAAGGTGAAACGCCGCTGCGTCGCCGGGTCGAGCTTTTCCACCAGATTTGTGGTACAGACGAAGGGCAGCGGGTGGCTTTCCATCCAGGTCAGCATTTCATTCACCTGAGAGACCTCCCAACTGCGTTGGGCATCGCGGCGGTCTGCGAGCAGACTGTCGGCCTCGTCGAAGATCAGCAGCGCCCCCTCGGTGCGCGCCTCGGCAAAGGCGCCGGCGATGTTCTGCTCGCTCTCGCCCAGCCATTTCGATATCAGATCCGAGGCGCGCTTCTCGACCACTGGCATGCCGATCCGCCGCGCCAGATGCCGCGCCCAGGCGCTTTTCCCGGTGCCTGCGGGGCCGTCAAGGCAGAAACTCACCCGCCTTGGTGCGTCCGGTGCCGCAAGCCGCGCCTCGATCAGCGCAAGGTCCATATCGGCATTGGCCAGTTCCGGCTGCCACGGCACTTCGGAATGGTGGCGCGGCGGCGCATCCATGCCGCCCTTCGCCAGCCGCGCCGCGGCATCCAGCACCTTGCTGACCATCTGGTCACCGCCCTCGCACAGCCGCGAGACGCGCATCGCATCCGAGACCAGCGCCGGAGCCTGATCGTGCCGCTCTGCCAGATCCGGCAGGCTGGCCGCCGGGATCCCCACCCTATGCCGCGCTTCCAGCCGCTGCCAGATCCGCGCCCGGATCCGGCCGGAAGGGGGCCGCATCAGCGCCGAATAGCTCATCCGACGCAGGAAGGCGGGATCACAGCTTTCCACCGAGTTCGTGGTCCAGATCACCGGGATCGGATTGCTCTCCAGCATCCGGTTGGTGTGGACCTTGGACGGCCGGTCATTGCCGAAGAATGGGTTGGCGGCCCCGAACAGATCTTCCATTTCATCGAAGAGGAGGATCGTGTCGCTGCGTTCGCCGAGCATCCGGCAGGCCATGCCCATTTCGGCGAGCCGTTCGCGGCGGGAGGGTTCGCCGCCCTCATCATCGGTCTCGCCCACAGCCCGCAGTTCCGCGCCTATGTCATGTGCGAGCACTTTAGCGAACTCGGTCTTGCCGGTGCCGGGAGGGCCATAGAGCAGGATGTTCACACCTTTTTCCCGCATGGCCATTGCCCGGACGATCAGATCGCGCATGATCCCGGCATCTTTCCCCACCCCCTCGAAATCCTGCCATTCTGCCTCAGGGGCCATGGCCACAGGAAACATCAGGCCGATCAGATCGCTGACGCCCGTCACATCCGCCATGAGCGCAGCCAGCAGCCTGTCTGACAGATCGAAGGGCATGCGATTATGACGCCCCGGACGGTTCCTCTGGACAAGCCCGGACAGAATGAGCCTGCCCGAGGGCCGGAGGGCAGCGCGGATTTCGGGCTCCGACGCTTTGCAGAACCACGAAAGCAGCAGCGGAACCGTGACCTCCTTCGTGTCGAGCGCGCCATCTACCACATGCTCGAACCCGTCGAACACCTTGTAATGTCCGACGAAGGTCAGGATGCCCACTTCAACTTCCGAAAGGCCGAAGTGCGTGCCGAGAATGGTGCAGTTCCGGTTCAGGATATCGCCCTCACCACCGCCGGATTTCAGGACCAGATTGCGGCTGATCTGTCGAATCTTCTCCCACCAGACCGCACCGGGCCGTGTGCGCGGCCGCTCGGGACATTCTATCTCGGTCAGATACTCCAGCCAGCCGGGCAGTTCCTTCGCGACCCGGCTCGCAGGCCCAAAACGGCCCGCAAGGCGGGCGATCAGGTCGAGAGTCATATATTGTTCGTGGTTCATGCGGCTCTCCATCGGTTGACGGAGGGGTAAGGGTTGGATGCGACAGATTTGGACGTGCCCGTCCAGCTGGTATATCTCTCGTTCAGGGCGATGTGTTCACTATTGATACGACCGAATTTGTCGTGCCTGCCCAGTATGGAGTTTGTAACGCCCGCTTCCGACGGGCTACATCGCTGGAGATAGTTGAAATTGCTAGGCTCCAGACCCATTGATTTTGGGCCTTTGGCGTGATTCAGGCTCCGTAAGGAGACCCGATCGATGAGCAATCTTTACTGGCTGACCGCCGCGCAGATTGCGCGTCTTGAACCCTTCTTCCCGAAGTCTCACGGCAAGCCCTGCGTCGATGATCGCCGTGTCCTCAGCGGCATAATCTTCATCAATCGCAATGGGTTGCGGTGGTGCGATGCGCCGAAGGAATATGGCCCGGCGAAGACCCTTTACAACCGCTGGAAGCGCTGGAGCGACAACGGGGTCTTCGCCCGGATCATGATGGGTCTTGCTGCCGAGAACGCCGAGCACAAGACGATCATGATCGACGCGACCTATCTCAAGGCACACCGCACGGCATCGAGCCTGCGGGTCAAAAAGGGGGGCGAGCGCGCCAGATCGGACGAACCAAAGGTGGCATGAACACCAAGTTGCACGCTGTCGCGGATGCGAAGGGGCGGCCGATCGGGTTCTTCATGTCCGCCGGGCAGGTCAGCGACTATACCGGCGCGGCGGCGCTGCTGGGCGGCCTGCCGAAGGCGGGGTGGCTGCTCGCCGACAGAGGCTATGACGCTGACTGGTTCAGAGAAGCGTTGAAAGACAAGGGGATGAAGGTTTGCATCCCGGGCCGGAAGTCCCGCAAGAAGGCCGTCAAATACGACAAGCGGCGCTATAAACGCCGCAACCGCATCGAGATCATGTTCGGCCGCCTCAAGGACTGGCGGCGCGTTGCCACCCGATACGACCGGTGCCCGGAAACCTTCTTCTCTGCGATCATGCTCGCCGCAACCGTCTTGTTCTGGCTGTGAAAAGCAATGAGTCTGGACCCTAGGTCATGTTGATGCCTTGGATGCCCCCCCCACCTGACGGCATCGCAATGCGCCAATGTGATGCGTGTTGAAGCCATCACAGAAGGAGGGAGCATCTATGTCCAAGGTTACGATTATCGGGATCGATCTGGCAAAGCACGCTTTTGCCTGCACGGTGCCGGTCACGACGGATCCGCCTGTTTCGTAAAAAGCTTTCGCGTGGCCTGCTACTGGCGTCCATGTCTCAGGCTCCGCGGTGCGTTGTCGTCATAGAGGCGTGTGCGACGGCCACACAAACATTTCTTGCCGATTCTGGTTGCCGGTCTCGCCCGGCGGAGCGTGGAGCATTCGCAACTTCGAGAAGGGCTGAATCTGCCATCATCGCGTGATCTCGCCCGACTGCACGGCACGGCCATGGACAGCGAGCGCGGCCGTGAACCGTGGGCATCCGAAGCGCTGAACAACATCCGAGACGCGCGCATCGTAGGCGGCGTGCCCGATGAGGCGACACAGGTCTGCCGCATGAAACTGCCAGTTCTTGCTCGGGGCAGTCGAAATCAGCCTGTGCAGGTCCAGGTCTTTCGGCGTCGAGGCACGCGTCGGGGTTGCATATGCATCGCGTTTCAGTGGGGCATCCGGCGAAGTCCGCCACCGCCGCATGAAACCCAGAAGGAAACCCGCTGGCACCGCCGTTTTCCCTCGCGACCGGTTGAACGCAAGAAAGCGCTCCCAAATGACCTGCGTATCGATGTTCCAGCAAGCCAGCGACGCTTTCGCGGCCTTGATCAGGGCCGCCCACGGCGTTCGGTAGACGTTGGTTCCCTCCGCAATCTTGATTCTCCCTGTAAAGATAGTTTTGTTTTTGGATTCTCTATATAGTGACGTGTCGCCTGAGCCTGACACGACATCTGGCTGCGCATCGACATCGGCGTTACCCCCGAAACGGAACAGCCAGGGCGCGAACTTGCCGTTGGGCTTCCACCGGACCAGCGCCAAGCCAGAGGCTGCGAGCTCGGCCAAGAGCGCCGTCAGATACTGTCGTGACACCCCCATCTTCTCGGCGAGATGCACCAGCGTGAAGGCTGCCGTCCCGCGCTCAAGCCCGTTGTAGCCGTCTTTCCAGGCGATCCCGTCGAGGATGATGGTCGCAAGCTTGTGCGCCGCTGTGGAAAGTGGTGTTTCGGTGATGCGGCGCAGGATGGCGCCGGTGGTGATTTCCATGATGTGTCGTTCCGTCTTGGGGCGACACCAGACCGCAAGGTACAAAAATTCGATCCGTCAAAAGTGTTGCCGGTTGAACGGACCCAAAGCTCGCGCTAGATTCCCACTACCACGAGGAAATCAGTGCGGCGTCGGGCCTATGGTCTGGCGTCGTTTCTGTTTCTGGGGAGGGCGGTCTTTCGATTGTTGCAGGAGCGGAAGGTCGTTAAGGGTCTCAGTAGTGAACCTCCTCATGTCCGTAGCTGCCTTTGGCATCGCGCCATTCGACAAATACGGACCGGTGTCGGTAGCCGAGACAATCTGCCGGGACAGAGAGGTCTGACGCTGACGGCACAGCAGTGGCACTGCTTCGGCGACGGCGGTATTTGCCTTGTGCGCCATAGGAGCCCAGGTAGACGCTTTCTGAACTTTTACAGCCGCCATCCCGATTTCGGTGTTGCTGGTAGGTGATCTCGAAGACGCGGATCGAGCGCACGAAATCAAACGCTGGACCCGAGATGTCGACATCCGCCCGACCCTGAACAGGCTGGAGCGCCATGGGCGTTTCCGGGACTGAGTCGATCGGCACCGGCCCACCACGAACTGCGATGTCGAACAGGTGCTCAATTGGTTTCACCTCGCCATGGAAACTTGCCCGCATCGGGCAATTCCAGATCTGCAGCGGCGGCTCGATCGGCCAGGGCGTGATGCGCCGGATGAAGACCGCGCGGGCACGAGTGCATTCAACCGAGGCCGGCCAGCCCCCCGCGAGACAGAGCAGGATTGCGCAGTCGACCGGGTAGGCAGCGGCCGGTGAGACGACGGCGGTCGAAAGCCCGAAACCGAGAAGCAGGGCAGGGAGGTGATGTTTCACGGAAGGTCCTTTTCGACAGGGATGGTGTTGATGAGACGGGAGTAGGCCTCGGTCGCGGCTTGTGCCTCGTCCAGGACGCGGGCGCGCTCTTCATCGAGGCAGGCGATGTGGTCTGTGATCGACGAGAAATACGCCTCGAACTCTGCGGCGATCTCCATGCGGTACTCGGCCAGGACGTCGACCGGCAGCTCGATCATCGGCGCTTCGGGCGGCAGGCAGCGAATCACTTCCGGTTGTGCGGCGGCGGGGACCACCCCGATGGAGGTGCATGCCGCCACGATAACCATGACGCGCAACGCGTCCGCCGCACGCAACAACCGCACTCCGAGCGACACCCGGAACTTCATGCGAATGCCCTTTTTTCGTAGGTCGCGCGAGGCATGCCGGTCATCTGAATATGTCGACACCTTTGATCCTTCCCCTGTCATCCGCCGCTCGAAAGCCCATGCTGCGGAGGCGTTGGGCCGCGCTCCATTCATACTTATTTCATCATATTTGTCATTTTTACGTTGTATGCGCCATACTTTCTGTTAGGCATCGCTGCACGGAAAACTTTCCGCTACAACGATCCCCGAGAGATCGAACCCGAGGGGACCCCATGACGACGAAAAGGCGTGCGCTGCCCGTCTTGCTGGAACGTGATTTCCGCAAGCTGGCGGCCACTGAGGGAGCGACAGTTGAGATCGAGTGTGTTTCGGCGCCGGACCCTGAGGGGCGATTTTCCGGCGAATGGCTATTCTATGTGGTCAACAGTGCCGGTGAGCGTTTCATGCTGGTCACGGCTCTGGCCCGGGAACGGATCGTCAACTCGCCGATTGGCATGTTCGGCCTCGCTTTCGGGAAGCTCGCCCTCGATCATCTCGACGTGCCTGCTGTCGCTGGCGATGTGCGGCGCGGCATGCGGAGCCTCGCAGGCGGACGTGATCCGGTGGAATGAACCGGAAGGGCAGGGAACAAAGATCGACTTCGCCTCCCTTGAGGCATCAGTCCTGCGCTATGACGGCCAAGGAAAGCTGATTGTTCCGGCGCGTCCGGATACGGAAGAAGAAGTCCGGGAAGGGGCAGGGGAGACGACCGAGGTCTCCTATAGCTCCAAGGGCGTTGACGTGTCGGCCGAGGTGCTGCCCGCAATCCGGCTTGTCGCGGCCCGGTATCAGGATCATCCTGCCCTGGCTAAGATTGACCTTTCTCCCAGGGAATGGACCGCGTTCTTTCAGGCGATGATCAAGGTCGAAAGCAACTATTCACAGAGAGCTGTCAGCTCCGCCGGAGCAATCGGTCTTGC